>Ga0065711_1049056_pt1 | contig 11487 bp, 5 predicted proteins | sample Hoacrofraction12_FD_59098 | JGI IMG/M metagenome (GOLD analysis project Ga0065711, IMG submission 59098) | Hoatzin crop microbial communities from Cojedes, Venezuela - Epithelial fraction 12 v2 (version 2) | ecosystem: Host-associated > Birds > Digestive system > Esophagus > Crop | place... | reverse complement strand
GGGGGGGGGGGGGGGGGGAGCGGCACGTGGCGCCTGCGCGGGAGCGGCCTGGGGCTGGAGCTGGGCCTGGAGCCGGGCCTGGGGCTGGACCCGGGCCTGGGGCTGGGGCGGGCTTGTGCAGGGCAGGCCCCGAGCCCCTTCGTTCCCGTGCCTCCCGCCGCGCCCCTACCGAAAGCCGGAGCCCGCTCTCTGCTTACCGGGCGGCTGGCGGTTTCCGCAGCGGGAGCCCGCCTCGGTGGTGGCTCCCCTCCCCCGTGTCTTTGCACGTCGGCCGTGCTGTTACCGCAGCCGCGTTTATGCGGTGATGTTTATTTTTTTTTTATTCTTAATTTTTTTTTTCTGGAAGACGTTCCGACAAAGCAGCGCGATCCCTCACGGTCAGGTTGTTGCTGTGGCAGGGCAAGAGCCCGTGGGTATTTCGGCTGCTGCATTCTTAACCCTCCTGGCAGCTCTGTTTATTAGCTTCCAGGATAAGAATGAATGCCAGAGAAAACTGTTGATTAATCCAAAATGTAGAGCTCTCCTCCCGTGGCTCTCCATTATTTCACGTCTTCAACATTGATTTAAATGTCTGGGTAATTACTGATGGTTTTGAATGCTGTAAGCATACTCAAGGTACTCGAACGAATCCCGAGAAATAAGCTGATGTTTGTTGTGCTGGGTTGTTTCTGTCAGGGGAATACATATAGTATTCCTTTGGTAACTAATACGAAGATAAGAAATTGCCATTAAGGGAAACTTTCCCAACAAGTAAACATAACGTAGTGAGCGGTTTCATGGATGGACGAGTCAGTAACTAATGGGTTAAAAATAAGTATTCATCTTGTGATGTTCAAACGTAACTTGAACGCTTTGATTCTGCCTTAGTGGATTGAACTTGTGTGACCAGTGCTGGCACTTAGCAGCGTATTAATTCCGCTTCCTGTAAGCTCTTCCACAGCAAATTATGTATTTTGAACATTTCAGGCCCTTGCTCAGGTGCATAGGATCTTGGACACTTACTTTTTGTGTGTCTTCCAAGTGCTTTTTGCCCTTCAGTGCAAGTCATTCATTGGGAATTCTTAACGTAGTAAACTGGTGTGTGCTCGGCTTGCACCAGCAAGCTCCATTGTTGGCAGTGCAGTCAGCCATGTTCTTTTTATGGTGTTAAATAAGTAGTAGAGAAAATACTGGATTACGTAAGATTTTTTGCAGAAGCACTGGAAGTGATTTTTGCATCCCATTGTTTTCATTTTCTGAGCTTGTATGCCGTAATGTTCTCAGTAAACCTTAGACTTGGCTCTGATTAAGCATTAACATTTTCTTTAAAATGAAAAACCAGTGTGGTTTGATGAGGGGATGACTGTTGTCATTTGGAGGACGTCACTGTCTGATTTATGATCCTTGGATGTGATAACGCTGGGCCGCTCCTTTTCTTGTAAGGCTTTAGGTAATATTAAGGAATTTGTTTTTATATTTTAGTACTGTAGCTGATTCTGCAGTATGAATGCCTCTGTAGCGGTGCCAGTGATCTGGTTGTTACAGCGGTTTTGCTGTTGGGTAGTAAGGCTTGCGCTGTCAAATATTTGACCAAACAAGGTCCAATGCAGCAGCCAGTTGTGGTGCTTTAGATGAAGAGACACTGTTTCTCGGCAATAGTAAGGGTATTTGATGAAAAAATTGGAGAAGCCACCTTTATAGTGGATCTTTTCCGGTAACATTCCTAAGACAAGGTTGTTTTTCAGCCTCTATGATGCAACGTCACGAAAATTTGGGAAGGACAGGAGATTCTACGTGACAGGAGAACCTACACATTGGTGGATTGCTTGTTGTATTTGGTCAAGCACATGCTGACTTATGAAGAACCAATTTTTTTTTGGCCATCCCAGTCATACTGTACATCTCTTTGGGCTGTGTTAGGACCAAAGGTTACATTACAAAGGTCCATCCTAAAAAGGAGGTGATCAGATTCAGGTTTCCAGAAAAAAAATTGTGATTTCCTGGGAGGGTTGAAGAACTGCTGGACTTTGGTTTTCCAGATGTATTACTCTTATTTATTTAGCAGGTTTGGTGGTGGTTTAGGTTTTCGTGGTGCTAGTTTGGGGGCATGTCCATGTTTAATCTTGGGACCAAAAGATAGCAAAGCTATTTGGATCTGCTTAAGATGGTAAGATTTTAGGTGTGTTTACTATTCGTGTTGTCAAACTTGTAAAACAGAACTGTTCTGTGTGTGAGTGTAGACACTGATCTCCTCCTTCGGAGTCAACCGGGATTTCTGGCCGTGCTGCCTGTTGCCTCTGAGTGCCTTCTGCCTGGACATGGGTGGGAGCTGCAGATGCGAACGACCCTTTGGTCCTTCTGCTCCTTTGTGCATCTGGTTTTGAAGCTGCTGGGGCAGCTTGAGGATTTTTGCAACCCGTGCCAGCGCCTCAGGTTATGCCTTGGTTCATGTTTGAAACTGGCTCCCTGTGTACCAGACCTGAGCCTGAAGAACCTGCGAGTCACGTGCAGTTTGAGAGCTACACCTCAGTTTTCTGGTTTGGATGAGCATACGTGCATTTCTGTATTAACTAAGATTCCTTCTGTGCAAGGTTGCCCTTCCTCTTTTTAAAATGTGATAATGTTTTTAGCAAAGAGGGAAGTTTTTCATTTTCTTGGAGGTCCCTGAGGGAAAACAAAAATTTGAGTTTTTTTAGGGGGTATGGGTCTTTTTCTCAAAGCTATCGATTTTTCCCCTGTCATATTACAAATGTAACTTTTGACTGTTATTGCAAAGATGTTTTAAAACTAGTGCTACCAACCACTATGTGAAGAATTCCTAAATATCCTTTAGAGCTTTTTTTTTTTTTTGGTAATTGTTTTAGCTAATGGACTTGGAGAGAGACCTGTAAAAACCTATTAACAAGAGGAGAAAAATTGCATAGTAATCAGACTTGAAAGATTCTGTAGATCAGTGTTCAGTTTTAAGATCTTGGTGATTCTTCACATTTCTTTACTCTTTTCAGGTTAAAGTTTATGATTTCTTATGTGTGTGATCAGTGGTTAAAAACTTCTATTAAATAGTTACAGCCACCAGCATATCTTTTTCAGCTCTGAATGCTTAACGTGGTGACTGGTATCTGTTGTAATATGTTAGAAGATGTCATAGTCACGCCAAGAAAACACGATTTTCTCCTCAAAAGGATGTACAAATATTACTGTTTGTACTTTTAATTGATGTTTTCACGGAATGCACTACAGTTGCAACGTGGTTGGTTTTGATAGTGAAACATTTCACATGCTACTTTTTTTTTTTGTCATTTTTATTTCATCTTTCAGAATTTATGTATTAGCAAAACTGGTTTGCATAGTAGTGCAGTTCAAAGTTTTGTGCAAAGAATGCTTCAGAAAACTTGGAGTGAGCTAATTGAAGGCATCAACTTTCAAAAGAAGTTTTTCTTTAATACTGAAAACAACCACAATGATAAAATTATACCTACACTTCTCTATGATACATTTTTCTGTCTATGATACTGTAAAATAATGTACACAGGTCAGTAAGTTCTAGAAATTCAGGTGCTAAGGGTTATTGAGGCGTGATAGAAGGGTCATCCATGTAGTTAGAATGTGAACTCCCTTTATATAAAGAACATTTGATCTTGTCCATAAATTTCATGTGTTACATCATCACTGCTAGGAAATAATATTCCTGAATGTCTTCACTATGTGGACAGTCGCAAATTTTTAACTCGCTGCCATTAAAACTGCGAGTCATATTTGGAAGTATTTGCATCTTGTAAAATTATCTCAGAAGAAAAATCAGGGGTCTGTGGCAGTTGTTCTTTGTCAACGTAAATGTTCACCAAGCAGGCACCAAAGACAAATAGTAGGAGTACAGTTGTTTAACCATAGGCTGTATTTAAAAGTGTCATAGTTTAACCTGGCAGCCAGCAACTAAGCACTAGGCAGCCGCTTGCTGTCTGGGACAAAAAGTTATATTGCTGTAACTATTTCAGTTGATGAACTGATGACTTACAAAAAAATGATTATTCTAAGGAAATCACCAGTATTGCTATCGTAATTTTTTCTTGTATGAGTAGCTGCTACGATGAAATATCTTTCTACCTGCCTAAATGCATTAAAAGCAAGCTGTATGTCAGTTTAATTATACTAGTTTTGGTGGAGTGATGCAACTTCATGTTGCAGACCAGCTTTATGCCTTTAGGTTGGGCAATTAAATCTGTAAATGTGTGTTCCATCTCGAAATGTTTGCTTTCCTCAGATTTCAGAAATGTGTGCTTTAGTATCACTCTAGCTGTGGGACGATGAGATACTGCCCCCTGTTTAACCAGTTCCCAAGTCTTTGCTGTAAAGCAGCCGGGGAAGTGCACTTACGTACCGTGACCTGCTAAAGTTCCTGTTGGTGGTGCACCGTGTAGTTCAAGATTAGATAGCCTTGATGGTAGGCGTTTCTTCTGTGGCTTGTCGTTGTTAGAAATCAAGTAGGGAAATCCCGTATTGCTCTTAGTTCTCTTTCCTCCCTCACGCCTGTAGCACAGGAGGTGTGCTCTGCTGCAGGCCCCGCGCAGCCGGCGTTGCCATGGGCGGCAGGAGAGGAACTGTGGTTTTGGGTTGGTGCGCTGCTGCCGGCCCTCGTTAGACCTCTGAAGGGGACTCTGCTGCAGAGAGCGGGTTGCAGTCTTGCGTTCGGTTTTCAACATTTGGAATATTAGCGGTTTCTTCTTCTGAAATAAACCTCTGATTTGTTCACGGTTTCGAACTGTAATCTGAAGGCTTTTTTTAATTGCCAATTAAAAATTTAAGATATGTTTATTCTTACAGGAAGGAAGAAACAGAAGCTTGCCAAAGAGAGAGCAGGGCTTTCCAAGGTAATACTGTGTTCAATAATGCAGCGCTGTTTTGAAAGATGTTTCATTTGTAGTATTTGTCAGATTTGTTTAAAGATCTGTTTTGATTCCAGCGTTACAAACACTTCTGCAAATATGCAGTCTTCAGGTTTTTTAATGCTGACAAATAAGTAAATGAAATGATTGTTCCTTTTTTTGTGTCAGATGCCTTGTGCTAACTAGAAAGTACAACATTTACTGTGTGACTTGATGGTGTTTTCCTCTTTGTAGTATGTACAAGGACTTTTCAGACTTAGAAGTTGTTGATGGGATACACCTATAACTGAACTTCTTATTTTTTTGCTAGAAGTGTTTGATTTCTCTTTCCTTATCGCCAGTGGATCCTGGAAGAAAAGACAGATTTATCTTAACCAATTGTAAGCAATATAGTTGTGAAAAACATAACACACCTTAGAATTTATATTTGCTACAAAAATGTGTACTTAATGAACTGAGTAGGGGTATTTCAGGCTCTGTCTCGGTACAGATGTGTGATGCAATAAGAGACCCGAGTCTGATTTTCAAAAACATCCGGTATGTGTTTAACTTAGTGGTGACACTTGATATATACTTTTTTTTCCCCCCGTTTCAGTGTAAAAGTATGGTTGTGTGTGTATTTCATTTCAGCTGAGAATGGTTTCTGCTAACTTGTTTATAAGCTGATGTTTAAGGGCCAACTTCAGTTTTACTGTATGTGTTACAGCTGCCTGATCTGAAAGATGCTGAAGCGGTTCAGAAGTTTTTCCTTGAGGAGATTCAGCTTGGCGAGGAGCTACTAGCTCAAGGTAATAGCATTTTTTTTTTTTTCGAAGGGTAAGTTTTAAAATAGTTTTTCGTTATTACCTTTGCTAGAAGGTGACTTTTATGTACTAAGATCTTTTGGGCAGTGAAGTTCACCTAGGAAAATACGTTTACTTGTTTCTAACCTTTCCTGAGAAGGTCTGGCAAGGGAGGAGGAAGGAAAAGTGTGGATTGATTCTCAGTACTATTTAACCCACTGTTGATGGATGTTTTATGTAAATACAGTGTGGAAGAGGGTTGATTTCAAAACATTATGATTTGTCATACAGGTGAATATGAGAAAGGTGTTGATCACTTGACCAATGCCATTGCTGTGTGTGGACAGCCGCAGCAGCTACTACAAGTTCTTCAGCAGACTCTTCCACCACCAGTGTTTCAAATGCTTCTAACTAAGCTCCCTACAATAAGCCAGGTATGTGAAATGTTTCCTGATGTTCAGTGATTTTCAAACCAAAACTACTTCTCTTATCTGCTACATCAGTCTCGAGTATTGGTTTTTGTAGTATGTAATTGTATGTGTTCAGTTAGATTAAAAGAAGCTTTTTTTACCTGAAATACTAAAAAGTGTATATGAAAAATATCATGTAGTGTTAATAGCAAACAGGGTGAAATAGAAATAAGAAAGTTCTCTCATGCGTAGGGTATGCTAAGCTCTTCTGAAGTAGAGACATCTGACCACAGCTCTGATACTGTAAGCAGATCCACTGTTTCCCAAATACCAGTTGGGGGAATCAGAAAACTGGTAACTTTCTTGTACTGGGTCTTGAGGTTTTGTTTGTTTGTTTTTCACAAGTGTCTGTAAGTGCTATAAAGGTCCATTAGAATTAATCTGTTGCATTTGCTAGCCTGTTGCTTCTGGGCCAGCTGTAAACACAAAATGTTAACAAGCACCAGAACACCAGACAGTTTTGGAAGCTTGGGGGTTTGCCTGATGGTAAAAGCGTTCATAGCTATAACTCTGTGTATAAAATGGCCTCCCTTTTCCGACTGGGTATTGTGCAGGTAACGTTGGTAATATGCTGGCAGGTGAGTCTGTTGTAGAATAATATGTTTTATGTTCTTGGAAATGCGAGGGTACTCCCTAATGGTGTTACCTCACATAAAGCAGAGACTCAGTGCTGTGCATCAGTCAGCTCTCTTTATAGCTCAGGCCTGATTACACTTCAGTTTAAGGTCCCTATAGTTAGTAAAAACACTGAAAAGTGTCAGGTACCCAAAACGTAAAGGTCTGCGGAAACAATGGAGCAAAACTGTTTCCTTAGAGAACAGTGCCAAAAACAGCACAGAGGTCCTCAGTTGAGGCTGATAGGATTTTATTTATGTGATTTTGGCTTTGTTAGGCATTGCGCAGTATTTAATTTCTGGGAACTGACTTCAAAAACTTCTGTGAAATAGATTACTATTTTTAACATTAATCAGTTTGCTCAGTAATTACACTGCTTAGTGCTCAGTGTAAAATTACATTGCTTGATAATCAGTTGCCTACTGTAATTTTATGCAATTGTGAATGAGTTTTTCTCCTTCTTGCAGAGAATTGTAAGTGCACAGTGCTTGGCTGAAGATGATGTTGAATGAGGTCACACCACAACAGGGGGGGAAAAAAGTTTTCTTACCCCAGAAGATGAGCATCAGTAGGGGGATAAAGGGGCAAACATAGTAGTTAATGGACTGTGTACCACATCGGGTTCTACCAGAGTTAAAATTAACTTTGTGTAGGTGGGTTTCGCAGGATTTTATTTATTATCCCAGTGAAAAGTGTATTTTGATAAGAATTCATTTTATAAATACACTGTGTGGAGTTATCAAAGTATCACTAACTTCATTATTATTAAAATATGCAGTTGTAATGTTGTACATACAAAGACATAAAACTACGACCTATTAAAAACCCAGTGCTCATTTTTGAAAAAACAAAGTTATGGCAATAAAGATTTATCTGCACTTTTGTGTCCCTATAGTACTACTTTAAATTTCAGAACATTTGGGTGTCAGAGCAAATGATCGAAAAATGACTTAACATTAAAATTTATTTTTAATGTTACGGCTGGTCTTCCAGTGCTTTTAGTTAAGTTCAAAACCTTGGGTCATTTCCTGAGAAAACACAGAAATGTGATCATTTAAACAGTAACCAGTCACCTTAGAAAGAGATGCAAATCAGAGTGGTAATAGATGACTGGCTGCAGACAGAATGACAAATCCTCTTCTGCCAGGAACAATAACATCTGAAGTGATGCAAGTCAAAACTGTGTCTGGCAAACACGAAAGCTCCGTTAATGCAGGTGTCTGAAGTAAAGCTGTTTGGCATAGAACCCAGGGCAGGTTGTAAGAGCGCAGAGGTGGTGTTTTTGGAAATCTTGAAATGTTTTTGCAAGGCAGGCAGTTGTTTACATTTCAGTCTCTAGTCTTGAAGACCATAGAAAGTGCTTGTTAACAGACTTTGGGATTTGCCTTGCAAAAAATTGCACTGATAAGGTAAGGTGGTAATACCCCCAGGCTAAACTAGCTAAAGCTAATGGAATTCGAAAGATGTAACATTTCGGTACGGTGTGGTACTGTAAACGTGAATTTAGGTAAGTTTTCCTTTGCCAGTGGAAAGGAGGTGGATAATACACAGACTCAGGCGAGTAGCAGGAGCATAGTTCTGAAAGCAGGTTTTCCATGGATAGAATGGTCTCGATGTCAAAACAGGTTGGCTTCTGCTGTTCTCTCGTTCTGTGCTATAACGACTTGGGTGGCAGAAGAAACAATTAAAAATGTAGCTTTTTATTTTTGGCATGGTGACCTGTTTTAACTTGAGGAGGAGAAAGGAAGAGAGTGCTTTGAGGTGTCTGTCTTTCAGACCAGCTGATAGTTTGTGCTAATAATGTCGATACCTTAATAGTAAGGTGGTAGCATCGTCCAAGTAGCGGTGAGATGCTGTGAGAGCGCTTTAGCTGACATTCCCAGCTGTCTCTGTCTCATTTCAGCCTGCTGTTTCTGTAAAGGGAGGTTCTTCCAAACCGTAGATCTCAACGTGTAAAGAAATTGCGTCGCACAGAATTCTGGGGAGGTGGAGTGGATAGTTTGTGGTCACCTAGCAGTCAGATACCTGAGTCTGGGAGCAGAAATGGCTCTTACTGAGCCAGCCTGGTTAGATGGTGTGCCATGGAAGAGATATTTCCCCCTTAACCCCTTTAACACACAGCTTCCCAAGGTTGGAGGTGTTATGGAATCTTTCTGTAATGCGACAAGTACCGAATTTAGTGGCTGGTACGAACAAAAGGTTCTTGAACAGCTGTAGTTTAGTCTTTTTGTTGTGCATGAATAGTTCAGGTGGCAGAAGGTAAAAGTAAAACTTCGTAGCCATAATCTTCAGGTGACAGTGGCTGGTTTGCTCTTTTAATTTGTTTTAGAGGGACAAAGTTATTCTGTGCCTAAAATACTTCATAAAAATACCGTGAAATTGCAGAAGGTTCTATTCTTCATGAGTATGGTGAGGCTTTTTGGAGGAGTTTTTCTTTTGCTTTCTAACCCTTAAAAAGTAAGAATTCGTAGGTTACTCCGACAGAACCGTTAGCGTATTCACCTGCTGTCCTTGCTGGTGGTGGTCGCTTCACTGTAAGATCCTTTTGGTTCAGCTTTTAATGTTGTCGTAAGGTAAATCAAACTTTTCCACCCTGCTCTGAGAAACAAACCCAAACAGCACAACACGGAAGTGGCCTTCCTGCAAACCTGAGTGAATTTCTACGCTCTTTGGGGTAATGATGACAGCTTGAATTCACAGTTTGGCTTACAGCAACGCTCTGCTGAGCTAAGTACATTTGGGCAAACCTTCTTCTGATTTTGATGAAGACTTGGTGATGGTCTGATGACATCTACAAATGGTCATTGATTTGATAAACATCATAGACACATGTATTACTTGAACCCTTTTTAGTTTTCTTGATGCTGCAAAGGTAAATGCAAACAATATTTTAGATAGCATAGTTTTAGATGAAGCCTTAAGTATGAGTCTGTTCTCATACTTGATAACCCAGAAGCCAGTTTGTATGCCCGAGCAGGCTCTGATACCTGTGCCTTTGAGGGCCTTGGCTCATGGGTGGGAACGATGAATCCTTTTAACAAGGCTTAAGATTTTTTTTTTTTCCCCCCCCAAATCTCCCAATGAAGCGAACACCTTACAAACTGTGAAGACCTGAAGATGTGCTCTGGAGTGGGAATTTGCTGTTGCTGCAGCAGCGGCCGGCTGGCACGGGAGCAGCTAGCACGCACGGCCCACGGCTGTAAGGAGGCCATGATTTAGGACTGGTTTCAGCCATAAGCGAAGCGCAGGTCGTCGGAAGCGCCGTGCTGCTGATGGCTGTGACGGCATCAGCCGCCGTGGTGCCGCTGCATCAGCTGTGCGTAGCACCGTGTTTCTTTTCACCTGCGCAAATTAAGAAAGAGTGGAAGTGAGCTGTTCCAGTTGTGGATTTGCTGCTGCTGAGCTCCCGGCTGCTGGTGAACAAGAGCTGTAATTTTACTTCGCTGCAGGTAAAGCTACTGACCTTCCTCCCGGAAAGGGCCATCTTCCCTTCTGTGGTGCTCCAAGAACAAGGCACTTGTTTCCAGCGCAAAGAGGATTTCTCATAAAGGAAATCGGAGGTCTGTTAGTGTGCTGGGAAGTCTCCTATCATCAGTTACGAGATTCTCAGGCAGCCTTTGTAGAAAAAACCCAGCTAGTTTTGTGATTATGCAGGACTACTTTTGATGTCTCACCGTTAAGTTTTCTAGATAGTGGAACTGAATCCAAACCCAGAATGATCAGGCACACGCTGAATCACCTGGCGCTAATTTCCTTACCCTAGGGGATGACAGAATATCATTGTTGCCCCTAATTTGGGAAATGGAGAAGTCGCAGCCCTGCTGTGTAGGAGGCCGGCCAGCCAGCATCAAAGCGAACTCCAGCTATTTACGCACCCAGAAGGATCTTTGTGCAGTTTCATTTGTACATCTGTCGATGGCGTGTCTAAAGTCCCTTAGGCCGAGCGGTGGCCCTGCGTGACCGTTGTGTTAAAATTAACAGGAGTTAAACTTCAAGGGAATCTTTGAAGCGGTCGCTAAGTGCTTCGAGTGAGTGTTTCCAAGGCAAGTTGTACTGTACACCCATGCTCCTGTGTTTTTAAACATACGGATATGAAAAGGGCTGATGTGAAAAAAATAATTTTTTTCAAGGCTTCTGTTGTACCCAAGTCTTGGTTTAGGTTTTAATTTGTGTGTTTACGCTCATCAGTATAGCTTATGGTGTCCTTTATGCAGTGACCAAAAAAAGCCTGTCGGCACAGCAGCCAAATCGGACCAAAAGCCTGTTGCAAAGAGCTGAAACTTGTGCTTAATTCATGAGGACTGGGCGAGCTTTCATCAGAGGCGTGCCGGAAAGGGAACTTCTGGTGTAGGTAGCAGGACTTGCTTTCTGCATTCGTACCGAAACAGAGCCTCCCAAAGAAGGTGATGCAGATATCTGATGCTCTTCTGGAGGGCAGAGCTTGCCACGTCTTGTGTGCGAATTCAAGGGGCAACAGGCACAAACTGAAGCAGAGGAAGTTCCGTCTGAACACGAGGAAGAACTTCCCTCTGAGGGTGATGGAGCACTGGAACAGGCTGCCCAGGGAGGTTGTGGAGTCGTCTTCTCTGGAGATATTCAAGACCCGCCTGGACGTGGTCCTGTGCAGCCTGCTCTGGGTGACCCTGCTTCAGCAGGGGGGTTGGACTGGGTGATCCCCAGAGGTCCCTTCCAAACCCTGACATTCTGTGATTCTGTGATTCTGTGTGAGTGAAACCATGGAAAACAGCTGGCCCTTCC
>Ga0065711_1049074_pt1 | contig 11488 bp, 7 predicted proteins | sample Hoacrofraction12_FD_59098 | JGI IMG/M metagenome (GOLD analysis project Ga0065711, IMG submission 59098) | Hoatzin crop microbial communities from Cojedes, Venezuela - Epithelial fraction 12 v2 (version 2) | ecosystem: Host-associated > Birds > Digestive system > Esophagus > Crop | place... | reverse complement strand
GGGGGGGGGTAAGTATTGAGTCCACATGCAGACCCAAAAGCTAATGCCCCTCATACACTGCTGATAAAGGTGGTGGTCTGCCATCAAGAGCAATTTTGCTCCACCATGCCAAACAGAACTCTTGCAAGTTTAGTGAAAAGCTGCAACTGCATGGAAGACTAAAACCATACAGTTTATCCTAACGTTTGTCCAGACATGGGCTATGGCCACACTTGGAGAATGCAGCTGTACACGGGCTACAATTCCCAGGAAACAGCACGGCCTTTGTATCTAACCGGAGCACTGGGATTACTGTAACAGAAGTCTCTACCACTGAGAGCAACGCCTCTCACAGATGCAGAATTCGGACAGTGCCGCTACCACCAGATTAAATCTCCCATGGATAAAATCAAACCCCTCAGAACTGCTACAAGGTAACACTCAACACTTTTTATTTACATTCACTCAAATTTGTCCTCTGTTACTCATTTTTACCCAACTGAATTATTTTTACTGTATCTACATCATGTCATTTGTGATAATTTTTTCTCCAACAACATAGTATTCTCAGTAAAATCATACCCTTCTGTTTTATAAAGAATTTCATCCCCCCCTCCTCGGCATACATTTCTTTCCTCCTTTAACTTTCTTATTCTCTTATTTTTCTTCAGTACAACTTGCACAGGTAAGCTTTGCTTCAGAGGATTCAACATGGAAAAACACATACAGCACATATTTTTGGTGAAGAATTTTTTTTTTCATGTTATCAGCAGCAATCCAATAGATTTGCAATAGATTAATACCTTGCATTTCAAAAAGGGAAAACTACTTTGGAAAATACATTCAGTAAAATTTCCCACAGCGCACACTCCTTTATTGCCCTCCTTTTACCAGCACACTCCAAAGTGTCCAGGTATCAGCTCTGGGATGCAATGTCAGCTTGCCTTAAACAATACTTTTCTTCTGTACAGTTTTAAAAGCTATTATTTACTGCAAGCATAGCATTATTCATTTCCCTGAGCTTTTTGCTCAGACACTAAAAATAGAGATAAAAACAATATATGTCAAATGACGTGCACTCACATTTGTAGAAGGTAAGGACAACAACATTATTAACAAGCAGAGATGACAAAAATGGAATTACCAGCTACCTACTATAGCAGATCTGTAGTGTGTTTCCATTAGTCCCCATGAGAAATAGCATTTGATGAACTGGGTCTCCAACCTAACACGGAACACCTTTAATTGCTAATCAGCAGCTGCTGTCACAACACATTTGCAGGTATGAAAACTTCACTTTTCTGCATCTGTTAAATTTGGAAAGCCTCATCTCCTTCCAACTTCAGAGTGACAACCCAAGGTCCCAAGACAGAATATCGCTGCAGGTCCTTTCTAATATATAAAAGTAGATAAAGGATGAGGGTAAACATTATGTAAACTCATTATTTTAATGTACAATATAGTTCCCAAATCATTTTCATCTGCTGAGAAATTGTGAAAGATTTGCTTAGATGTCTCTGTGAAACCAAGTGCTTCATTCATTTCAGCTGCAGCCCACTGATACCTTCTTCAAGAAATGCTTTTCCGTCTTCTCTGATAACAGAGGATATACTGAATTATACTTCCAAAGGAACTCTAACCATAACACTCCAGTTGCCCCATCAGTGCATTTCTCAAGATGCAGAAGAAAGTACTACAGCACAACAGCAACAGTTGGCACTCCTGTTACCAGACCTGACAACAGGAGTTACTACATTTATAGTTTGCCCCAAACCAGACAACGGCAAATGTGGATCTATAAAATCAATAAGGGTCAACAGGCTCCTCAGTTCACTACAGGGAATGGCAACTTCCTCCATTTTTCAAATAAAGTGAAAACAAAAACCCAGGCAGAGCACAGATGTATTTGCCTTCTGCTCAGTTAACTGCTACATTCAAGATTAACCTGTCCAGATCAAATTAAGACTTTAAAGTTGCAGAAGTTCTTTGTACGCACCTTTTCATAGCATAAAAAGCCAACTAAAACAGAAGACAAAAATAAAACATCATTGAAAAGCAACTGCGACATTTCCATTCGCAGGCAAGGAACCAGAAAAAACCATAGCTCTGGTATAGGAGAGTGGAGAGGCTGGAGGCTGACACTTAACAGTTAAGGATTCGGTAGCAATGAGCGAAGTTTCAGCACAAAGTCCACTTTGCTTTTGCAATCCCTGACAAGGGTCTGTAAGATCTGAAACACTGGACTCTTTGCTCTTTACCTGCAACTTGAAACAGAACACTTTGCAGGGAAGTCAATTTTTTACTCAACTCACCGAAACTCAGTATGACCTACTCCATGGTAAAAGCCCAAGACCACTCTAACATTTGACAACAGTACCACCCACATTTACTTTTAAGAGTATGACTTTACAGCTAAGGTGTGTATTTTAACATTCTGATACAAACTTACCGCTAAAAAGAGGTCAGCTATCATTGCAGTTGAGCTGCTGTACACCAGAGCTTACTCCCTAGACACTCAGTTGCCAATTTTACTGGCAGCAACATAAGGAAGTTTGCATTGGACTCGGCTCTGAATAACGGCAATGCATGAGATAACTGACCAAAATTTAAGTGAATTAAGCCACTCTCAGAAACACTAGGTCTTTCCCAATCAAATGGACTGCCAAATAAAATGAGATTCATGTCTGGCTAGACTCAAGCGAGGCATCTGGCTCTCAATGCAAGTAGAATAGCTGTAGAGCTGAATCCCATTTCCATGGTATGTTGCTGTAACAATAATCAAGATGATAGATTTTCAGCTATTATAATACTCTCACTAGAGTAACTTTATGTCAGTCATCACATTAATAATACTGCCTCTTTGAAGCATTAATCATAGTCTATCAGATGTTCTTGCAGAACTCTGATAGAAAGCATGACAACAAAATTAACTCTTAACAGCAACCCTGGTGAGCTCCTAAGTACTTCTGAAAGTTTCATCCTCAGTAACTTACATGCCCTGGTGATCCAAACAAACATTGTGCTTGCTTAGCTCAGGGCAAAACGTTTATAAAAGGTAAGTAAATATTTGCTAGTGAGTAGCTGATGGTCAGACATTATCTAATTTCTTAGCTACAAATGTGGAAACACAAGTAAGTCTTATTTCAATAACTGTTAAACCCAAGTAAAAACTTAGACTGCTATAACATTTCCTTGAGGAACTTGACACAGCGAGCGTAGACCAGCAAGAATTCTTCAGAACAAAGTCATCTCTGTCAATCTGTGCAAGGCTTTTGGCAGGTGTAACAAAATAAATGTTACGGTGTGACAGATTAAAAAAATTAAAAACACTCCGGTCTGACAACTGTCTTTCCTTTTTTGTGCATTTGAAAGACGTACTAAATAGTCAATAACTGGAACATAAAATTACTTTGCTATTTTGCAGTTTTGTAATCCAGTGACATTGTAAAGTCTCTCTGAAGATTCCCAACAAGAATTACCTTAACAAAGGAGATCTCACAATTAAAAGAAAACAGCTCTCAGCCACACACACACAAATGGAGTCTGCATCTCTTCCCAGAAATAAACCAGCTCTGAAAACTTTGTATGCGCATACTTGAAGTGAACGTGCTTGTTTATCACTGTATAATAAATTACACAGGGCATCTGTAGATAGGCCCTCAGCATAAGACACTCCCTGTAAACGATTCAAATAAAACAAGTGGTCGATGCAAAAATATGGTAAATTATAGCAAAAACAAGCACTAAAAAAGTTTAGTACCATTAATGATACAGAATCAATATGAATAATATTGTTCAAATGATTTTGAAAAGATGAAACATCATAAAAAAGAGAACATCTAGAGAAAGGCAGTAAAAATAATTAAGAGGTATGGAAGATTCTCTTTACAAGGAGAACTTAAAGCCTTCACTAAATTAAGACATGATTCAAGCTAGAGGTAAATAAAATACACTGAAAGTCAATCATTGACTTCACCTTGTATCCACCATAAATGTCAGTCTGCAACTATAAAACAAAAAATGAAGTAGGAGAGGGTAAGCGAATCATAGAAAGAGCAACAGTGTCTGGCAAACGCTTGACTTAATGTGAGGTAACACAAAGGAATTCAAGTAATGATTATTCATGTGAATGAAAGCCATCCAGATTTATGCGAGACAGCAAACCCGAATGCTTTCATACAGGTGAGGCAGTCAGTAACTCATTGAGTTTGCTCTCTTGCATGCCACAAGCAACAGAACAATTCCAAACCACAAAACAGGTCACTTAAGGGAACAAAAAAGAAAAGCATTTGTTTCATTCTGGAAAACAGTGCCTATTCTCCTTTCTGCAGGAACTCACCCCCTTCCTATTTCGGAACATAACCTCCAAATCTATTGATCTCAAAGCTCTTCCCCGAAACAGCAATCACCAAATATTCTCTACACCTTCTACGCAGAAGCATTTAAACAGTTCTGTGATTCGGAAGAGAACGTTCTAAGAAAGTTTCTGAAAACCTAGTACAATAACATATTTCTGCAAGGAAAGTAATATTTCAATAGAAACTTAGTAACTTTTATCTTACTGTCAGGAAAATTAAAAAAGTATTTTCCTAAGAAAGGAGAAGAATAATGTTGAAACACACTGGCTTAATTTAAAAAAAAAACTAGCAGTGGCATACCAAGATGCTTTTCTTCCAGATCACTCCTTGCTTCAAAGCTAACTCTGATCAATAGAAAAAAACCCTGATTAATCCTGAAAAGCTGTCCAGTGCCTCATTTCACTTCCCACTCTATGCTATGTAAATGAAGCTAGCATTAGCAAATTTGCTAGGAAATGCTGCAACTGTGGTCTAGATGTATTTTATTTTTTTAACTTGGAAAAAACAGTATAAGAAAATATGGTTGAAAAGAGCACAAGTATAAACAAAAATATGGAACACTTTAGAAACTGAATAACCAAATAACCCCTCCAAATTTTTATTATGTTAGACAAATACATACATTTGTTCTAACCAGAACTAAGTTAGTAGCTAGAAACATGCCAACTTGTTACAATCATGAAGGCCATATTGTTATTTTAAGTGAAGGAAAAACCACAAAGTAACAAAAAGCCTACGCAAGGTGCCTGTAGTACTTGTTTTATCAAAGATCTGATAATCAGCACCTAGTCCCTACATTGCATTCCTGACCGCCTTCAGGCCCTTTGCTAAATTCTTTTTCATGTAAGAAGCTGTGCCTTCTCAGTGGTATCACCAGTCAGATGCTTGCGCAGACAAAGCCGGGGGCCCCTGTACTACAAACATCATGCTGTCCGATTCCACTGCTAGCACAAATACGTACCCTGACACCCTGCTAACAGCGGCCGTCCCACGCTGCTGAGAGAGTGAGCACCTGTGGATTTCCATTACCAGCTGCACACGCAGAAACTTCTAAATGGTGTATACACAACAGTACATCTGAGGCTTCCAAAGCAGAAACAGACCTTACAGCCTTCCCCAACCTTGTAGTTCCAGCATGTAAGTAAACAAGTTTCCCAACGTTCACGTAAATATGACAAAACCTGACTAAAGCAAAAGCACTGATTTTTTTTTTTTAATAACTTAGGAAATATTTGAATGTGCTAAGGCCTCATATTTCAAGAAGTTTATACTTAGGAATATGGAGTTGAAGGGATCAATACGTGCCATTTAGTGCTGAAATGTTTGGGGTTTTTTTACATATAGATAATTTTTTTTTTTTACCTCTGAAATGAAGGCTTATCTTCTCCTATTCTTAAACCCGTAGGCAGAAGCAAGGCTGGAATGAATCATACCAATTTCACTCTGCTGTTCGGGAAAACTCAGCTATCACACAAACTGGGGGCGTTGCTGTAGAAGTGAAAATGGGAATTTGAAGTAACAGAAGTCTCTTATTCAAAGGGCCCCACTTATGAGGGATAAAAGAAAATTTCTGCTGGTTAGAAGACCTCAAATATATTAGACATTCACCAGACAGAAGGTGCCATGAGAGATACAGTTCCCTTGACATCCCAGATGCTTTTTAACTGGAGTCAAATAATTCTTCTCGTAAATCAGCATGATTTTGGAAAATCAAAGTAAATTTCATTTTCAGGTTTTGCTCCAGCTGATCTTGTTGACCTTCTCCTTCCTCTCTTGTCTTTTCCCAGTCATTGGTTAGGAAGATTTGAAGCCCCAAGTTCCTATCTAAGTTTTTCACTAAGTCTCTTGGAAATACAGCTTACATAATAATATTAATTCATTATATCCCTGCTACAATGTACAACTTAAAGAACTTTAACATCCTTTAATAAGCTACATTCCAATTAATACACAGTTATTTTTCTCACAAGCTCTTTTCTGTATGGAAATAAAGTTTTAAATTTATTCCAAGTACAAGTCCAACTAATAAATTCATGCAACTTAAAAAACAGACAATCAGGGCATCATTTGGCCATGATTTCCATTTGTGATGACATCCAGATGGCAATTCAAGGCCTACCTTTTGTAAACAGGATGCATATTTATGTGATTCTCAACTACAGCTCATTATTTGGAACTGAGTGAGAATGCCGATGAAAGTATTAACCAAAAAACTGCAAGAAGTTCTACCATCACAGAATTCAATCTGCTTATTTCATCTTTACATCTCCCTTTTCTGCAGCAGCAGTCACGCTTATAGACAAAAGAAAATCCAGTGTAGCTTCTATTACGACAGCATTTATTTAGAATCTGTGAAGCAGAAGCCTAAAGTTGCACTTTGCATTCAGACTGATATAAACCAAGGCATAACAATTATTTATAACCGATGATAATTGATTCATAATTCACTCACCTTAATCTCACACTATCTCTGGGACAGTATTACTTACTAAGAGTTACCCTATAGTTCATGCTTTCCCTGAAATCTGATAAGGACTATGGGAAACAGCAATACGGTGATAGCAGTTGAGCCATTTAAGGTAGTAAAGTTCTAAAAGATTTATTAACAATAGTCTGAGACTTTAAAACTCTACTACAATAAATAATCACCAGGGGCTAAGATACAGGTGAGCCTGATTCAGGTGTTTTGCCTGCACTACAACAGAAGACTATTTTAAGAGGTCATTTGATTTCATGACAGACTCCCATTCAAGTTACCTTATGCAGCATGTGCTTTTGGTAAAATGAAATTACAGACCTTTTCTCCTGCCCTCTCGACAGCCTGACTTTGTACAGAGAGAAGATACGAAAGAGGCACATGCAGTATTCATTCCAGACAATAGTTCAAATTATGCCACTGGGGTTTGTTGCCTAGATAAAGTGCTAAGTGGAACACAGCTAAGACACAAATACAGCTGAACAGCACAGCATGGAACCACTACCACAGAGGTATACATAAGCACAGGAGAAGTAACACATTGCCCCTCTTTTCCCTTCAGAAAAAGGGGTTTTTTTAAAGGTATTTTTCACAACCATGTTGCAGAGCAAACTTTTATCCTGTGTAACATCAGTATCTTTCTTTTCCTGAAACAGACTTTCAATCTGCCACATAATTCATGACAGAAACTGCTTAGATTACTTTCACATTTTTTGATTACGCTTTGGAGCCTACTTAGCACCTTAAAGCAGATTATACCTTGATAAAACCACTGGGTATTTTAATGTATGACCATCTTTTTTTTTAAATACTTTTATTTAGTTGGTGAAAAGTTACTTTTGAAAGGAAGACTGAGTCTGAAGCCAGAGCCTCCAAAAGAGTTCTTAAAGGAACCACTCACCTTCCACACTACTTCTACGTATTACTGCTGTCACATATAAAAGAAGAAATGCCCTGATCAATGGAAAAAATGTCCACACTACTCAAATGGACACATGAATTCAACTCGAAAGTGAAGCTGATCTCTTTTTTTCTCTTAGAAAACGAGTTAACGAAAAATCTTGTGCTAATGCATTTGATTTGAACAAATTTTCCTACAAGCTCGGCAGGGAGGCCAGAAGCATATTAACCACACCTTGGGAGAAGCAGATGATAAACACTTAAATAAATGAAATTTCAGAAAACGTATCAGATCATTTTTCTGCTAGTTGTTGACCATGCACTGGCAGCTTCTGGCTCTTAACCACGCAGTGATCATGTCAAAGATAACAGAGGTTGGCTTATAAAAATCTTTGATGAAACCCAAGTTCACCAAGTTGTTTTCTTTTTTTGGGGTTTACTCCCTTCTCCCCCAATGCCCTTTTATCCTCTTAAATTTCTTTGTAAATCTCAATTGCACTCATCACCTTAGCAACAACATGCAATGTTTCAATGTATAAAAATAAATTAGTAAGACCTGCTTCTTTTCCTCAAGGACTCTTAAGCTGTTGCGCGTGGTAGAAGAAAGATGTTAAGGATTGACTCCAGCTATGAAAACCTACGGGGTTAAGCCAGGCAGTAACTACTGAACATTAACACCTGGGAGATGTAAAGTATTTTGAATGCAGATTACAAGAACAAAAATATGCAAGGCATTGAACTGCTGCATTTGTGCAAGTAAAGAGCAGGAGAGTTTTGAGAAACACGACGGAGGCATAACCAAGATCCCACCTTCGGCAAACATGTTGGGGAAGAGGGGTCCATAGAGGAGAATGCCAGGTGCCATCCTAAATGTGCTCTAAGTGAACCTTGTGTCAGTAATCATTTGCAAACGGAGGTCAGATCAAGGTCAAGGAAAACATTTCAGTCTGTACGTTGTGTCTACCCTAGACTTGGTCAGCTGCTGATTCTTAAGTGCCTTCTCAATTTTACAAGTTTAGTAAGGCCTACCTCTTACATTAAGAGAGTCCAAATTGACAGCGTGTGAGGATTTACTCAGAAATAAAAGCATTCCTACTGCAATATAAAAAGCTTTACAATAATGAAAGCCTTGACTGACTGGGCAAAACTTCACATTTGTAATACCTGTGACACAGTCACCTTTTCTGATACGATCACAGTTCATTAAATAAATTGCAGGAACATGACTATTTGTCAAGTGTTAGATATCTTCACTGTGCAAGGACAAGGCCTAAGATACATTAAAAATTCAAAAGTATCTTTGTTTTACTGATAAGCTATTTAATAATTGCATGTTTTAAATAACTAAATCTTAATACCCTTTTCAAATAAGGTCTTGACTAGTCATTTCTAAGGTACTGAACTATCAGTTTCCTTTTCTGGAAAATGTGTTTCTAAAGGACACGCTCATTCACAGTTGTTTAAACTTGGAAGTTCCTGTTTAGTTCTATTTTCTCCTCAATGTGTAAGACGACAACCTGCAATACAGGCCAAAATAAAGTTTATAAAAAAAAAAAAAATCAACTGTTTAGGTAGCTAATAAATCCGAATTTCACAACCCTCCAGAGCAGTTATTCCCTAGCAAGTTTCTTAAATTGGTACTTAATCTAAAAGATTACCTAGTAGTGAATCCCAATTTTTCACGTGCATAAAGTTGAGTCACAACACCATTCTCCTCCCGTCCCCCTTTCATATATTTACATGCTTTATACTTAGATTTTTTAAAATTAGTTTTTAACCCTGCTCATCACAATTTTATTTTTCCAGAAAACTTCAACCCCAGCTCTAAGAAACTTCCATATCCAAGAGATATAGCCGAATTTGCAAAAGAAGGGATATCAACAGAAACCATTTTTGAATCCTAACTGTAGCTGCTGCCATCAGATCAGCAGAAAAATGTTTCTTATACGAAAAATGCTATGAATTGTATGTATTAGCAGATGTTACTATAAATACTAACATAACTAAATGTAGACCAGTAAAAATTATTTCAATGGAAGCTACTAAAAACAGAACTACACAATTTCAAAATACGCATGTATTAGGAAATAAAGCACATAGTATGAATTGCCTTATATTTTACAGCATGGATGCTGAAACTTTAATCGTAACAACTCAAGGCAACTAAATACTAAGAATTTGGTTTTTTTCTGCTTCATGAGACAAGAGTATAATTCCATACACAAATTATTCTTGGTTATTCTCAACACATCATCTACATTGTGTTTGGGGTTCTGTTTGTTATGGGTTTTTGTTGGGTTTTTTTTAGTATTTTTGAGCCTTCATAAGGCGCTTATGTTTATAAAATAGGCGGAAAGACCTATTATTCCTTAATATGACAGTCTGAAATCTTTAAAACCTGTAAGAGTTAAAACTTTAAACCTGCAAAATACTACAAAACCAAAACCCAGGAAGCACTTAATTAATTTAGTGATATTTTTATCTATAAGTTCACAAAGGCAAATAAAACTTCTATGCCATGAAAAATTACCTTGGAAATTATTCTGTCTGGCTTTTCTGATTTATAATATAATCAAATTCTTTCAAGTTGTTTTTCTAGCCTTTCAGGTAAATCACAGGTCCACAAATTCTATTTGCTAAGATAATGCACATTTAGGAAAAAGCATAATACAGTCTCTAATTTACCAAGTGTTACTCGATATGTACTAAATATGCTTTTCATTACAGGGAGCAAAATAAAAAATCAGTGCTTGAATTTCAGTTTGTATTAGCTTAACCTACACGAATTACTGTTCAAAAGTATTACCAATTGTTTTGCATCACTTCTTTCTCCAATGCCCCTCCTCAATTTCTAAAATAAAACAAACTTATATATCAAATTATGTAACTGTTCTCCTAAATATTTGAGCCTGGTCCCAACACGAGTTCCACAGTCAACTGCACTATAAGTAAGATCACACCCTAAATCTAAAAAAATTTACAATGATGCCATTTAAAATATTATCTCCTTTCCTTCTTTGGTTCATTTGCAACCATCAGAGAATGCCAAAATATACATATTCACCTATAAGAAGAACCAATACCCTTGTGTTACAACTCTAAATACTTCCTTTTTATATTTACTCCCTGTGATAGCTGCTATTGCGATTTTGGCCTAAAACGGTAGTCCAAATGTCAGTTATATAAGGCCGTACATAGAGGCACATGCACTCTAAAAAATACTGCTGCTGAAGTAATCATGGAAAAAAAAAAAAAAAGAGTGTCTGGTTTGACATACGTATTTATGTAAAGACTAACATGTATACCCCCCCCCGAAATTCGTCTCCCATCCTTCCTCCTCTGCCAAAGTCAGTCAAAAGTAGTCATTCACGCTGCCTGCAAGATTTCATAACCGACAAGATCACCAGTACCCTAAAAACAACAATAAATTAAAAACCGTAGGAAACAGCAAAGCCTTACTTTTTCATTTGCACCAGCGCTCGACTAAAGCAAGAGAGAAATAACCCTTGCGCGTAACAGAACCCCCTCCTCGGCGACTCCCCACTTGTTAGCACTGCCCGCACATAATTTTAGCAGCAGCCCCACCCACCCACGGCGCTCGCAGTCGCAGGAGCGCTGACACAACCCGGGGCCGCTCCCGGCGAGCCCCCCACCGCCGCCCGGCCCCGGGCGCAGACATTTTCCCTCCCCGGTGGCCCAGGCCGGAGCAGCGCCTCTCACGCCGGCCAACTTTTCCAGCCGGGCCGGGAGACATCGCAACTCCCACGGCCCGGCC
>Ga0065711_1049073_pt1 | contig 11488 bp, 6 predicted proteins | sample Hoacrofraction12_FD_59098 | JGI IMG/M metagenome (GOLD analysis project Ga0065711, IMG submission 59098) | Hoatzin crop microbial communities from Cojedes, Venezuela - Epithelial fraction 12 v2 (version 2) | ecosystem: Host-associated > Birds > Digestive system > Esophagus > Crop | place... | reverse complement strand
AAGGCTGCAATCAGGTCTACGCGCAGCCTTCTCTTCTCCAGGCTGAACAAGCCCAACTCTCTCAGCCTGTCCTCATAGGAGAGGTGCTCCAGCCCTCGGATCATTTTTGTAGCCCTCCTTTGGACCCGCTTCAACAGTTCCATGTCTTTCTTGTGCTGAGGGCTCCAGAGCTGAACGCAAGAGATGAAGGTTGTCTGTGTGTGATTAAGCATTATTTATTTCTTATTGTCTCTGCTGGTAATTGTTTTCTGAATTACATTTAGGAAAAATATTTAAAACCAAAATATTTAAAACCAAAACCACAGTCCTTGTGATATCTCAGGTGGATCATAAACTATTACTGGTAACTGTAAACTTGCTATTTTTGACATCTGTGTATTTTACACATTTTTAATATGAATGGGAAAATCATCTTGCAGCTAGACAGAAATCTGAAAAGTCACAAATTTTCTTTCAAATTGGTAAGGATATACTTCTGAAGAGAAGACAACTTCCTTGAGCAAAACTAGTGATAGATTTTTAAGTTCCTCTTTCCGCTGGTGAATTTCACTTTAATGGTTCTGATTCTGATAAATGCTCAGGCCTAAATTATTTGAGGGAAAAATAGGAATTCTCCTTTCAAATACTTACAAAAATGAGACTTTCTAGCCTGTAGCCCTTAGGAGTGAACTACTTCGATTCTGGGCAGAGCTTTATTATGGAAATCTCCAAAGTGAATGGAAAGCAGCCCACACAGTGTATAATCATTGCTTGTGAGTTTCATCTGTGGGTTATTAAGATTAAGATGATTAGGTTTCTGACTGTGTGCTAGGATCAATTGTTCATTTAACTATGCATAAGTTGTTTTAAAGGTGTCAATAGGTTTTGTTTCTGAATCAAACATTTTGCATAAAAGTGTCATTAGAAAGACACCCTGGTGTGGTGTTATGAGATAATAATTTCAGTAACAGAAATGTGAACACTGTTGCATACAACACAAAAGCTTGTACCCTGTAGACTCCACAGAAAGTGAGACTTCTGCAACTCCCTTGTATATTGTTGCCCTTTCACTGATGGAGAAATATTGTAGCTAGAGATAGATACTAAATCATCCTGTTAGCTCTGCCCCATTGTATTGTACAGTTCATGCTGGAACTGAAAATACCTTGAAATATAAATTTAGAAAGTAACGTTGAAAAACTTCAACCTCAATGTGTTTCTTCAAGGGTGAACTAACTGTTCTTATGTATTTCGTATTTAACAATCTGAAAAAATACACTAAAAAGACAAAAGTGGTGTGTAGACCATTTATAGTTCTTGGATTAGAAATGAAAGCTCTTAGAAGAGCTGAAAAAAGTTCTGTTAAATGTACTGCATTTTATGATCTAATTTTTTTCAAGCTGTATTCATCAAAACTATCCTGGCAGCAGAAATGGAACAACAGAGTAATAGTCCAGCTCCTTCATGAAACCAAATAATAGCATAGAGTAGTAAACAGAAAGCAAGACAAAGAGGACCAGAGAGATCACATAAAATGTGGTATTGCAGAATATTAAATCCACTGCAGATAACCAGTGACATATGAACAAAATTAAAATAGACAGTCCGAAGCTGCAAGCTGGGAAACATAAATTTGTATCTCACTAATGTTTCCCTAATGGATAGCTCCAATGCATGACGGGGATTTATTTTTAAATATTGTTATTTCTCTGCTAACTGACCTTCCTGTCTAGTTCAATTTACATAAGGAATTGAGATGCTTAGAAGGTATGATTTTTGGAGGATAGAGAATTTTCGCAAAGTCACTCTGAAAGCCAGAGTCAGAACAAGGCTGGTTTTGTTTTGACTTAGAGGAGCATTACGATAAACAAAGCTCTTAAAATAGAAGCAGAAAAATGAATTCTGTTTAAATGTAATTCTGAGACCATACTACATCCTCAAGCTTGGAGTGAGCTACATTTTGTCTGAGTCTTGTGCTCCTATGAAGCTTTAGAGGCTTTAACAGGGCTATGGGCAAATGCAGGCATCCGCTCACATGGAGCTGATTTCAGGTCAGTAACCCAACACTAAATTAACTAGACTGGACCATAAGTAATGCACCTGTCAGTTGCCCTAAATAGAAATAAAGAAAAGATGGTTCCTCAGAGTAAGTGGTGTGGAGCAAAGTGCTATTAACACCAAGGCTTTGGGCAGTGGTAAGGATAGACCCCGATCTTGCTCAGGTGTAGGTAATAACTACTTCACAAGTAATTATTAATGTAATTATTACTTCCAGTTTGCTTTAAGTAGCTCTTGTTTCTCATAAATGTAGTACAGGACCCTGTTGTTTTTTAAAAAATTGTTTAAAAGACTATAGCGTGTCATTGCAGTGTTTGACTGAACAAATTTAATTCTGCTTTGTCCTGGTTGGTTATCGTGGTTACTGCTTGATAACATGGAAACTTGTTCATATATTTGACGTTTTAACATATATTAAGTCAGTCTGTACACTCATACTGTGCTTATTCTAGTAAATTAAACAGTGTCAGGCAACATTTTTCGTACCAGTGTTCAGTTGTCTACATTACTGAATTATTAGTACAATCCTTTTTTTTCATTTTTGGCCTGGGCACACTAGCTATCTCCTAAACAATTCTTGGGTACAGTTCAGGAGTTATCACAGCCCAATGACGATACCCAGTAGTCATTTTGCATACTGTCCGTGTGCTCAGCATAGAGAGAGACTGTTTAACAGTACAAGTGCCAGCCTTTCTAGGTTAGCTGGCTTCAGTGTTGGAGAAAGGTCAGAAGCTTATTGAATTTATCAGTATTGAAATTTCTTCACAGTTGCATAGTACAACACAACTGTAACTTAGCAATCAGTGGCTCTGGAACTGGGGAAAGAAACAGTTTCCACGAAAGCTTCTGAGCTGTAAATGACCATGTAAGCAGGTACTGTTCTTTCAGGCCAGACTTAATATAAATTATTCAGAAATGGCTTAATTTTGCATTTTTACTTTGTTTTGCTATAGCCTAGATGATCTTGTCACAGACTGTAAGAGCTGAGTACTATGCAGGCAGCTGCTGTATGTCTGCTTGTTGCTGTTGGTTAAGCTGTTGGGAGATAGCTTTTAGCTTCTAGACTTCATCTTAGAGCTCTGGTCATCAATTCACACAGCATGAAGCACAGGCTTAGGCGGCCTCTACTCAGGTTTTACCATGGCAATTTAATCATCCTGTACTATGGCCTGATTTTATCAGAATTATTATTCTGTGGACACAAGGCACAGATAATGGCTGCACGGACATACTATAGAGACATTTCAGAACCTTGGATTGTGCTGAACTCTAGGTGGATGAATATGAAATTGTAAAAAAAATGTACATATAAAATAGGGTGACAGCAGTTCCAAAGGATGGGGAAAATGAGATTTCCCACCTCGAGAAGAGAGTGATAGTGACCCCAGTGGGGCTTCAGACAAGGGAAGTATCCCATATCTTTGTGAACCCTCTGCTTCTCTCCTGCCACATCTCCGTCAACATGTGTGTTCTGGGAGAGGAACAGAAACTTCTTTCTGGTGTGGACTCTGACTGGAGGGCTGAGGGAGAGCCCTACTGGGCCACCATAGCAAGGCTGAGGAAAGTATGACCCGAGCCTTCCCTGGTAAATCCAGGTTTGAGCTGTCTTTGTAGTCTGCTAACCACATATACACATTTTCTTGGCCGTTGAGGAGTCCAGTTATTTTAGGAAGTTACCAGCAAAAATCTGAATAGAGAATATTCAATAGAGAAAAAAGACAGAAGACATGACTTCATGTCTGGGGGAATTTTTAGCCCAGCTACATATCCCTTTTCATATGGCTCCAGTATCTCATTATGAAATTGCTATTGAATAAAGCAATGGCTTCTTTCCCCATTAAACAAGAACAAATGGGAAAATATTTTCTCAACAGTGACCTACTGATTACCAGTCTGAAATGGAGATTCCAAGTCCATTTTCTGGATTTATTATTTTCTGCCAAAATTGATTTGGACAAAAAACATGGTAATCACCTAATATGTGGTTAGTAATTTTCCATCTCATTACACAACCCTTGTATCTTATTACCCATTTAAATGAATACCTGTTAAATGAACAGACCTGTACAATGCAAACAATTTTTCAAACCTTCAAGCCAAAACAAATAGAGGACTCCAATAAAGTCTTTACAACAGTATACCACACTATAGAATGCAATAAGAATGGGATTTAGCATTGTAGTACATCAGCTAAATGAATATAAATCTTTGTAACGGAATCAAAATTACTTTTTGGGATGTCACATTATTGTATTATAACCATAGTCTTTCAATATCCCCAAGAGCTCTGAAGAGGCATTCTGCATCATCTAGATAAGATCTTTGAATATTTGTCATTCTAGTGATCACCAAAGTGACACTATTAGTGCTGGCTGCAACTAGGTTTGATACCAAATGTGCAACGATCTATCCTACTGACTTCTGTCACCACTTCTGTCCTGATTTCCACTACTGTGAATCTGCAGGTCTGAATGTCTTCAAAACAGAGACGTAACCACAGCAAGCTGCAGTGAACCTGAAGACTGCAGTGGATTAGATTTATCTAGTCATTCAAATTGTGATTTAGACACAAGTTCTCAGCAGTGGAAGGAAATACATTCACTCCTGGTTCTCTCCATGACAAATCCAGATCCAAAGCTGCACATTTTAGGAAATATTTTATGTAAGTGAACCGAGTTAATTAGGAAATCTACTGACAAAATGAGAAGAAGACAAATGCTGGCTGATCATCTCAGAAACATTTTAAAGGAATTTGTTTTTAACAAGGGTTAGAAGAGGGAATATATATTTTTACTAGGAATCAAGTGAAAAGGAAGCAACATTAGAACAAAGTGGTAAGGCAAACTCTCGGAAAGCAGTATTTTAGAATGATTGAAACAGAGTGTATTTGTTTACTTGTCAAAGTTGCTAGAATAAACAGAGTTTGTTAAAGTTAACCTCACTTTTTCCAGACACATGCTTGAATGTAGTTGATCATTACTGAGTCACACTAAATGACCTTGCATGGACCTTCTGTGTCTAGTCCCTTCTGTCTGTAGAAGCATCTAAGGATATGCTTGCACAGATACATGGCTGCAGTCTCATAGCTCACTCACAGCATTTACTGCTTTAGCTGTCAAAAATATTTTAGATTTGTTGCTTCACCTCCACAGCTGGGTGTAGGTGAGAGGCAGTCTAATAAGCTGTCCTGTTTCACCGCTATGCATCTGCTAGCAGCTATGCTCCAGTTCGCATCCTCCAGCTGTGTGGGAGCACTTCTGTTCAGGAAGAACAGCCTTACAACTACGAGTCTGAGCTGCAACCTGTGATTTCTGAACACTTGCTCCTGTTCTTCAGAGAAGGACTTCATATAAACACCTTTATCAACCAAGATGTGGCAATACTTGTCTCACCTGAATAGTAGCTGACACACTGGTTCTTTTCAGTTGTCTTGCTCTCAGCTGATAAAAATGACTCATCTCTCAGAAAAGACTCAAAGCTTATATACGGTCCATTTCCTGAACATATTGCCTTTTACCCACACTCCAGCTCTAAATTACATGCAATTTTTGCATTGTGAGTTATGGCATGCTGAGCCTCAAGCATAAGATCAGTGAGGAAATGATAAGACTATGACCTAAAAATAGTTGGGCTTCATGCACAAATCTTCTTAGCAGCTGAATAGCTCTGACAGAGTTTTGTCCTGGAAGACAAATCATATGGACTTCATTTCATGTCACTGATATTGAATATGAAGTGTGTACTCTGGGGATAGCAAAGCAATTCTGTCTCTGTTCAGACAAACACCTATTTTTGGCATACATTATTTCCTCATTTACTGTCCAACTCTTTCTAGGATGTGTGTGAGTTCTGACAGCAGCAATGTTGACACTTCTCTGTCTCAATAAATACTACTACATTTAAGTTATGAAGAATGAAAAATACATAGCATATCCTGCAGATGAAGAAACAAACCAGGGAGAAAGAGTGATATGCAAACACCTCAGTAGAAGTTGACTTGCACTCAGAACAGCTGCAGCTTTTAAGAGGATCACCACCTTAAACTGTTCTGGAGGTTGTTCTGTATTTGCTACCCATGAGATTTCTGTCCTTATCTGAATTACTGGCAATCTTCTGTGTAGGACAGACTTTTGTATTATGATGACATTGACATTGTGTGCGTGTTTGTGGTTAGCCTCTGATGGCCCCCTGCTCTGATAAAATCTACGCTCTTCAGGGTGCTTACATATTCTCTAATGAATGGATTTCAGCCATGATTGTCCAAAAGAGAATTCTAGTTCAGAAGATAAATCCCTGTTGAAACAGAGATAGCAGAGTTTTCCCTTCTGTTATTTCTCACTGTAATCATAGTGTAGCAGACACAAAACCAAGAACTGTCAGCATTTCCCAATAATCAAACAAACAAAGTGAGAACATAGTCAATAAAGAGCTGGAAAATGCAGATTCATGTCTTGGCTTCAATGAGTCCTTAACTGAGTATACAAAGTAGCAGAGTTCAAACTGAAAAGCCAAAGGACATTGATCTCATAACAGACAACTATTCATAATAACCACTTCCTTTTGTGTTACTTGGGCATGTTAGACTCACTGTCCACTTGAAGTTCCCAGCTAGGACTTGATGTTGGCTACCTGTCATGTGAAATGATTATTCATCTATTTGTTATTCCAACACAAAAAGAACACTTTTTGGAAAATTCGACTCTTCTCAGTTTCATGCTGATGTAGAAAAGGAATAATTTCAAAATAACTCATTCTTCTTGAGCTATATTTACGTGTTTAAGCTGTTCAAATTCTTGACTCCTGAACTTTCCTTAGTTACCATTTTTATTGACATGCAGCTGTAATACCACACATTAAAATCTTGGAGAAAACAGACATATAGGGCACAGTTCATATAAATTTTATTTGAAGCCAAAAAATGTAACTTTTGTAACGGGACAAAAATACAAACAGTCTAGAAAAATAAATGGAGCATCTTGATCTAAAGCAAAACCAATAAAGATGATCCTGTACAACAATTAGAAGTATTTATTACAGATGTCAGAAGCCTTTTAAAGTGCATTTTCCCTTGGGAATATGTAGGCATTAATGTCCTTTGGTGGTAAGTAATGGTCTGAAAAATTGAGGGTAAAAAGAAAAAACAATACAGGCTTTGTGGGAATTTTGTTCTTACACTCTGTCTTTCTCTCTTTGTTTCCTTACAATTTTATTATTGAAAGAGAACTTTTTTTTTTTTCTGATTTAAATAAAGTACTTTAAAGTACAGAAGACTTGTTTTCAGAGTAGAGCAAACTTTTATTGCCGTGAGATAAATCTCAAGAAGCAAGGAATTTTGATGGAAACACTGAGATGTTCCTGGCTACATAATTCAGTTACTAGGCACTGAGCCGTGCATGTATGCACACATACAAAAATGTAGTCAAGTAAAGAAAAATAAATTTTCTAAGAGCAAAAGCTGAGCTAAGCTTTTTAATCAAAAAAGCCAGCTTGATTAAGGAATCAGACCACCTACGGCTGAAAGAAAGATGCTTGTACCATATATTAAGCATCTTTGGTATCCGCAGGCTGATATGAAGAATTGCAAGATGGAACTCCGCTGACTGGTTAATGAAAAAAAGATGCATTGAGACAATAAAAGAAGGCTAAAAAGATTTATCAGCTAATGAATTTACATTCTCCATAACCAAAAATTAAATCTTCCTGGACAGAAGTCTTCAGACAGCTTGGCCTTGGGAGGGCAGATGCACCAAGCTACAGAGATAAAGAGGCACCAAGAGGGCAACAAGACCAGGGCAAAACAATCTAGAAGGACATGGTGTATGTGAGCTTCGAACTGAGTTTGCACAGAAACAAAGGTCAACCAGTGGACACTGAGATGAAGAGTACAAGCCTTCATCTCAAGACCACTGACAACAACTCGGGGACGCTAACAGACATGCATGAAAGACAAGTAACATATGCTAAATAGTTCTTGGAAAAGTCATGAATATGCTAAGCATTTCTTGGAAATATAATGAATATGTATATTATGTTGCATTTAACCTGAAATGACAAGGTGTTTGGCATGCATGTTTGGAGAAGAGATCCCCTGTGTGCCTGGCGCCGTAATAAAGAATACTTGCTTAATAACCTTTCAACTATTGAGTCTTCAACCCCGGCTTTTCACAACATCACTATCAACCAGAAAGATCTTTGTGTTTGTACATGGGTAATAAGTAGTTAGAACATTAGAACATGCTCCTAAATATCCATCACGCTATAAAACTAAGATTAAAATTAACATTTTGAATCACAAATTGCATTGCTTTGGTTTTGTTTGCTAGACCTTGTTTGCATTTCTCTTTGTTATTAATATCATTCCTGTATGGCAAGCTTAGTTTGTGATATGAAATTGAAGTTCTTGTCTTGTAGAATGATAAAATATTTGATATGACTTCAGTATACCTGTTTGTTTGCATAGAGAAGACTAATTTATTTGATTAAAGAATTGACTTATTAAAGTTACATGAAATCTGCACAGCTTATATAAAGAAATCCATTACTGCAGAAAGGAGGGATGTGTTTGTATTACATTCGTTGCAAAACCTCACTCATTCTGTGCCATGTCATAGAGGCTGCTCTTAAAATGGCAGACATTTTTTGAGAAAAAGAAATAACTAAATTTATGATAGCTTTTCTTTCTTTCAGTGAAACACTGCTATTGAAGTTGCCACCTTATTCAAGCATATTTTCTCTCAAGGAAGGCTCCTTTTTCTTCACAGTATCTTGCCACATCCTTCTCAGCTATTGATAAGGACATTCAGCATCTCCTTAAGGAATGGTTTAATACAGATTATTTTCCCTGTGAGATTTGTATAGGAAAGATATAAAACATAAAGTTCAACTGGAGCACCTGAGTTGAGAAATGCAATGGTTAATGCTGCCGGAAGTGTTCGTTCACTGGGGCCTTGATCCAAATTTCAGTGAGCCTAGTGTGCCTATAACTTTGATAACTGGGAAGCATAGCCACGTTGTATTTTGAGTGAGTTGAAAATAAGAAGCTTATGAAGCAATGTCTTCCAAAAGTACGAGGTGTAACAAATATATCAGGTAGATATATGCTAAGTAATTAAAGTGCCTGTGGGTGACTAATAACAACTTCATAAGAACAAGAGTTAATATGGTTCTTCAAGCAGCACAAATGTACTAAGACTTCAAGGCATTTCAGATCATATTACCATTTTCAGGACTTCAGCTCTGAAGAAAAAGTATGTCTGCCGGTGGCTAAGAACCACAGGGCATCAGAGAAAAGCAACTGCCATTTCTTGCAGTAACAAAGAACTCAGAACTGGAAATAAAGTATCCTGCTTATCTGATTATCTTTTGCAGATAGAGATTTTGGCAAGGATGAGCATGGTCATCATCAAATGGTTACTTTTTAGCTCACTTTTATTTTGTTGCAATGTGGTGAAACCCTCAGGCAAAGTTGGTTAACTATCCTTAACTTTCTTCTTCAAGAATCAAAGTTGAGGTCTGATACAACTGGGAAAGATGTGTGGAAGTATTTCTAACACAGTTGCCCTTGTACTCACAGAGGGCCTAAATGTGCAGCAAATTCCAGGGTCCTTAACTGACCTGTTCCGCAGGGACTGCAGAAGCTTTGGAAGGGTAGTTGCAGCAATGATGTTCCCCTAGAACACCCCAAAAAGAGCCTGCTTTGGCCATTTTTGTTCGCAGCTACCAGTTTTGACTGAATGAGGCTGCTTGCTTTACAGGTGCTGAAGCACCACATGGTCACACTGCTTCTTCTCCCACTATTGTTTCCAGCTCATTTTAGCATTCATGATGTCTTTCTAGTTTCCAAAGACCTGCATTAGTTTATTAATCTCCTTTATGGTATCAATCAACAAATCAGACTGAGGTAATACATGTAGGTGGGACCTTACTGTAAGAAATAAAAATGGGTCCCTTATTCACCCAACCTACTTCCTATTTACATAGTTCGGGCAGAGCTCTGGCCTGTGGACATTGAACAGCTATGCCACTGTTTCAGTCCCTGTCTTCTTTCCAGCGTTGCTACTATGTCAGTAGATAGATGGCCCCACCACATAAGATTGCACTGGGACATGAAAATAATCAAGTGATTTGGAAGTTAGTCTGTAATTCCGAAGACCTGGGGCTGGTTTCCTCGTCTGTTATGGAGTTCTGTTACTGGGGAAGTCATTACTAGTGTTGATCAACTTGTGCTGAATCAACACATGTTTTGTGATGATTATTGGTCTAGGTCTCTTGTCAAACTGCAGTCCTGCTTCTTTTTCCAAGCTTTATTGACTTGTAGGAATTAGTATAATATCAATATGCCCAAATAATAATATAAATGAAAAAATATTTTTGTAGAAACTTAAGTGCTCTTTTGCAAAACCAGAGAGTGTACAGGGACATCATGCATCATGCAGGCAATGTCTTCCTAACATGGACATTGCTTAGCCCAGCGGAACAGTTCTATTGGGGAGGAGTGGCTGGAACGCTGCCTGGCGGAAAAAGATCTTGGGGTGTTGGTCGACAGCAGGCTGAACATGAGCCAGCAGTGTGCCCAGGTGGCCAAGAAGGCCAGTGAAATCCTGGCATGTCTCAGGAATAGTGTGGCCAGCAGAAGTAGGAAGGTGATCGTGCCCCTGTATTCGGCATAGGTGAGGCCGCACCTCGAGTACTGTGTTCAGTTTTGGGCCCCTCACTACAAGAAATACATTGAGTTGCTGGAGGGTGTCCAGTGAAGGGCAATGAGGTTGATGAGGGGTCTAGAGAACAAGTCTTATGAGGAGCGGCTGAGGGAATTGGGGCTGTTGACTGTGAAGAAGAGGAGGCTTAGGGGCAACCTTATTGCTCTCTACAACTACCTGAAAGGAGGTACCTTGTAGTGAGGCAGGTGTTGATCTCTTCTCCCAAGTAACTAGTGATAGGATGAGAGGCAATGGCTTCAAGCTGCATCAGGGAAGGTTTAAATTGGATATTAGGAAAAATTTATTTACTGAAAGAGTGGTCAGACATTGGAATAGGATGCCCAGGGAGGTGGTTGAGTCACCATCCCCGGAGGTTTTCAAAAAACATGTAGATGTGGCACTTCAGGATATGGTTTAGTAGGCATGGTGGCATTGGCTGGTGGTTGGACTTGATGATGTTAGAGTTCTTTTCCAACCTATGATTCTATGATTCCATGATTCTGTGATAATGTAGATGCTGTTATGTTTGACAAGTTGGAGCAGCCCTTCACTATGGTCCTCCTGAAACAATCCTTACGTTCAGTCTACCGAACATAACACACTTCTTACTTTGTAAGGTTGCCACACAGGTACTTCTTCGGAAGCTGTGTTGCGGGCACTGCTGATATGAATACACAGGAAACACTTATCACCATCTAAGCTAATCGCTATGAGAAAATTCTTTTTTGAGGCAGACACACAAAATAACTTCA
>Ga0065711_1012966_pt1 | contig 11488 bp, 11 predicted proteins | sample Hoacrofraction12_FD_59098 | JGI IMG/M metagenome (GOLD analysis project Ga0065711, IMG submission 59098) | Hoatzin crop microbial communities from Cojedes, Venezuela - Epithelial fraction 12 v2 (version 2) | ecosystem: Host-associated > Birds > Digestive system > Esophagus > Crop | place... | reverse complement strand
TTTCCTGTGGGAAACTGAACAGGCCAGGATCTGCCCTTCTGAAGTCCAGGTCTGCAATAGTGTTGTTCATCTTGCTCACCCCTCTCAGGATCTTAAACTTTACAGTCACCTGGTTGCTGCAGACAAGGCTCTCTCAGCTCTTGCATCTTTAACCAGTTCTTCCTTTGGATTGTGAATAACAGGTCCAGAGTTTCTCCTTGAACCACTGATCATCCACATTAAGACTTTTTTAAATTAATTTTAGAAATCTTATGGATCACTTCCAGTTATTTTAGCTTGGTTAATGTCATCCCTGAGTACCAAGGCCTCGGATTGCGAGTTTTTTTCCAACTGCCTAAAGAAGGCTTTATCTATCTCTTCTTCTTGATCAGTAGGTCTGTAGTAGATGCCTACTACAACATCATCTGTCCTGGTCTGTATTCTGCTCCTTATCTGCAAGTTCTCTACTTGCTTGTCACCTGCCCCAAGGTAAAGCTGGATGCAGTTGAGCTAAGCCTTTACATAGACCACGATCCCTTTTTCTCATTTTCCCCACTGTATTTCCTGACGATCCTCTATCCATCCACTGCAGCCCTTCAGTCAGGACAGCTGTCTCACCACACCTCCATAATCGCAGCAAGGTCATAGCTCTGCAACTTATTTGTCCTGCTTGTTCCCCATGCTATGTAATTTTGTGTACAGGCATTTGAGATGAGCCCACATCCTGCTGCATTTACAGGTGGATGAGAGCGTCCCTGGTCAAGCTTGTCACCTAGACACATCTGCTCTGCCCGTTACAACCTTTCCTCTTCAGGTTATGGTAACCTTCCATACCCAGTTTAACACTCTGCTCAGTAGATTAGCAAGCCTAGTTTGCAAAGACATTCTTGCTCCACTTTGTTAGATTTATTCCATCCCTGCTCAATAGCCCTCATTTCTCTGGTCACAGAAGCCAAAGCCCTGTCTGCAACACAAGCCGTACAGCCAGGCATAGTCCACTTCTACCTAAGCTTTCCTCCTCCCTGTAAGGATTGAGAAGGCAAGACCAGAGCTCCATGCCCTTTGCTCTCACCCTAGACTTCTGAAGTCTCTCTTAATACACTCCAGGTTGCATCTGGAGCAGTACTGTTGATACCCACAAGGAAGAGCAGGAAAAGGTCCATATTAGAAGCCTGGACAAGTCGTGGCTTCCCAATCCTGGGACCTACAAAACAACAAAACTCCTGAGACATCAGGTGGAGTCAGAAGATACACGCCTCAATCATCTGCAAGAGGAATCTCCAGTAACTATCTGTGCCTGGTACCCATTGCTCCTGATACCTGGTACAGCACTGTTGCCAGGGTATGGTGACTCCCATTATGGAACGGAAGTGTAACAGCATGTGAGAAATTCTGGACGGCAAAAGCCGTGACCCCTCTATGGTCAGGGATGCCTCCTGTGACTGTTCACTCAACTCTTGCTCAGCTTTTGGCTAACACATAGCTCATACTAAGGCCTGATGCACGCTGGGAGCAGCATCATTAGGTCAAAGCAAAGGTAACAGGTAGGCAGGCCACAATAGACAGGAAGAGATAAAGATCATTATGCAGCCATTATCACCTGCAGCTTGCTGTCTCCCACAGCCAACGTTCTTGCATACTGATTGTCTGGCACCCTTTTCAGAATCCACTAACTTATGGAAATTGTATAGACCAAACCCCCAGACTGACAGGTATAAATACATCAGCTTATCCAAAAGGTGTTTGAAGCTGATCCAACAGCAGACAGACTGCTAAGGCTTTCATGCCTTCTGGTGTGATACAAGGGACGTTCATGCTGTGACAGAAGAGGAAAGAGGGAGGACCCTCACCATGAGCTACAGTACTGTGACACACCCTCTGTGACACCCCCTCCGTCATTATTCTTCTTCTGAGGATTGTCTATGGTTATTGTATTGCACACTGATTATTAAGAATTTGACCTGATCTGCGGAGGGTCCAGGTGACTGAAGATACCGGTAACTGCAATTTTAGCTAATAGGAAAGCTATCCTAATTGCTAGAAATTCTGTGTAAGGATAAGCTATGCTGATTACTAAAATCTTTCTATAATAATATAAAATCTTTCTATAATAATAAAGTTCTAATTATAACTACAAAAGTGTGGCCTTTTCTCATTCTACCAAGGAGCCTTAAAAGCACTTGCTTGTCCCCATAGTATCAGGTAGTGCTGAGTGACACTATTATTCATTTTTTCCATTTTGTGTGGACACTAAGTTCAGGCTTAGCTGACTCTGACGGGTCTTGTTGATGCTCACCAGTGCCCAGAGTACTAATACCTATTTTGAAATTGGAGATCTGTGGGTGGAACATATCTGCAACTTCTTCTTGTTGCCAGAAGTCACAAGCTTCCAGTCTTCTCCATCTTGATAGTCTCCATCCACCTGGTATCCAGCTGTCGCTCCCCCCTCACCTTGTGTAGCTTGGGTTTTCCACAAATACCATGTCAGTCTCCTCTTCATCTTCCCTCTTAATCTGGAACCTCAGGATCTTGACCACAGCACATCTCCCACAAGAGAAGCCACCACTGCCCTGACCTCCGGGGAGAGGCAGAAGAACTCTCCAGCACAGGACCTGGATAGAGGGCTCCTCCCTCTGAGCCAAGGACTCTGATATGCTAATGGTAGTCCTGTGGACTATTACTACACCTTAATGGACATCCATGTGCTAGACACTACGTCCTGAAGCATGTTGAGACCACCACTGTACAGTCTTCAAGAAGACCCACATAGTCTGGAGTGGAATTTCTGAGCCTCTTTGCACTCCTGCTGCAACAACTGCTGTCTCATTTGCTACGCTCTGTAGGCTGTGCTCTGGCTTCCTTGCTCTTTCCTTAACAGGTCCCCTTCTGTAAGAATATAATCCTGCCCACATCACCACCACTCTGAGCCCCCATTCCCTAGCTTTTAAAGTTCTGTCGCTGCTGTACTGCCCTGTCACCTACACCTACACCTCACAGCAAATTTGATTGGACTGGGTCCTGAGCAACCTGATCTAGCTTTGAAGTGATGCCTTCTGTGAGCAGAAGGTAAAATGAGATCGTCCCAGGTCCCTTCCAACTGAAATCATTGTACATTTCTATGTCAGGTTCCCTGTTGAACATACACTGAGGTTCAGCTGGCTTCATTTTAAGAGCCAGCAATGACCAAAGCAAGTATATGTTCCACATAAGGTGTAGAAATGCATTCAACAAAGTTACAGCACACAGCTTTTGGGACAGGAAAAGAAAGAACCTCGGTCTCGCTCTGGTAGCCTTTGTGTAAGAGTGAGGCCAATTAAAAGGCCCTAGACTTTGTTTACATGTCTGATCGTAAACTGTCAAAGATACATGACCTGCACTGTATATTCTATTACCAGATCACTACCAAATGAGCTAATAAAGTTATGGCTTAATTAACCCCTACCACTTGCCTGTTGTTTTTCTTCCTGTGTGACTAAGCCAACCATACACCTTACGCTGCACATTAGAAAGTAGCCCAAAATTCCACTCAGTTTCAGTGTCTGGCTGCAGAACCTTCTCAACCACATCAGCCACAAGCTGGCACTTTTGTAATTCTGCAACATTCTGAAGAAAAATAAAGATGAAAAGAAAAAAAATCTTCTATCACAACATACACCAAAATCCTCATTGTCTGCCGTGGAAGTAAGCTTTCCAATCATCCCTGTTGAAGCAGTGGTTTCCCCAGGCTGCCATTCAGCAGACATATTACCCTCCTCCCCAAAACAGAGAGCACAAAACATAAGAAGTTAAGAAGAATCTCCAAATGCTGCTGAAGTATACTTATCCACAAGCCTCACTTAATCATGATTTCAACTCTCTCCCTAATATGTTTAGATTAATGTGTCAGTAGTCACACTGAAGTTTTCTGGCTGAAACCTGAACCAAATCTACATGACCTATAGAGAGCTAAGTGTGACTGAGTTATTCTATAACAGTTTAAGAAAAGCTTCATATAACTCTGTCTAACCATACAGAAAGCAGTCCAACTTAAAATTTCCAGGACGTAGACTTCTCAAAGTAAACAAAGCATTAGAATGCTTGTATATAGATTTCATATCTGTATTCCCAGGTTGCTGGGGGGAGAATGACTGTGTATTTATTTATTTTAATACCTTTAATATTCAAGTGTTTGGGTCATTTTTACCACCGGGTACTAAATTAGCATGCTAAACATAAAATTTGGAAGTTTTGCCCCCCACACTTCCAGCCTGCAATCTCCCTCCCTTTAAGCTCTGTCTCCTGCTCCTTACTTTGCCAGTAAGCAGGAGAGAATATCGTGATCCTCCTGCTCCCCCATTATTTCTTCACTACTTCTCCAACTCTCCCCAGGACTCCACAGACAACAGGAGTATAGGTAAGCCTCACACTGCTGGCTCATATTCCCCCTTCATTCCTCTCCTCCTGCTACTGGCACATTCATATACCTCTGCAGAACTGACATGATACTACTCTGCATCTGCAAAGCTCTCTCATCACCCTATCATCCACGCAGAAAGAGGCTGCTCCCTCATTAACAGCCACTCATCATTTCAGTATCCGACTGCTGAAATACCGAGAACAGAATCAGGAGTGGGGCCTAGAAGGTGGTGCACCATTCAAAGGGAGAATCCCTGGATAGATGTACAAGCTATTCAAACTCACTAAAATGAGTGAAGGACAGAAATAAAGGTTCATTATTTTAAGTCTGTGTCAAAACCACCATTTGTTTCAAATGAGAGTACAGGAGTAATAAAACAAAGTCTTGTTAAAAATCTGACAAATTATACCACTCAAGAGATCTCTCCACTTGACATTTCCACTGTTCATTTGTGCAGAACCAATTTCTGGAAAGATTATTTACAACTGGATTTTCATTCACAGCTCTACATCCAAAAGTCAGGAGGATCACAAATTTTAAGCAGATGAACTAAATTGACAGGACTATTCAAGTTGATGTTAAACACTCCAGTATCTCCTAAACTACAGGGTAAAAGCTTGCCTAACCTGAGCATTTAAAAGGACAACCAAACTTAAGTACACTAGGCTTTGTAACTTCCTTTTCATATATAAAACTTAATGCCAATATTTTAAAAAGAAAAAAAGAAAGAACATTATAGTTCTGACAGACTTGGAACAAACAAAAAACAAAGACCAGACTACATAATCATTCCCAGATCTCCATTGTTCTGGGATTCACATGGTGTATTAAACGTATTTTAAGGCGTCTTTGCTTTAGTCTTTTTGGTATTTCACACACCACCTTTGACCTGTTTGATTCGGTTCTAAATTTAACTCCCTTCAACCCTCTTTGATTTGGATACACCACTCTTCACGAATGTTTCTATGCTTTAACCACACACAAGAGTTCTCCTTGAATTTTCCTGACTGTGCTGCTAGGTGGTACTTCAACTCTAGCAGAAACAATGTGTCCTGGTTTTGGTTAAAACAGAACCGATTCGCTTTTAGTGAATCTTCCTTACAGCTAAGTTCCTCTAAGTAACTGCATTTTTCTGAGGCTGGCTGCATATTTTACAGACACTGTCTGCTCCAAAGCTGGTAACGCCTAATGTTTATAGTCTTATTGAGCTATTGGTAGGAATGGAAGGCAGGAAAGGCCCCTGTTTATAATTATTACTATAGCAGCCAAGGTCACTAACAGACCTTTTATGTTCCACAAATAAGGAGTCATAAAGGGTGATACTCGCAGGGAGGGGCAGACAGAACAGGTGACCCAATATTGGCCAACTAGGTATGCTATGTCATACATGTCATACCAGTTTAAAGCTGGGGGATCACGATGGTCTTGCTCTCTTTGTCCATGGCTGGCTTCTGAACAGGACCCTGTTCCTTGTCCCGCCTGCAATCTTGATCCAGATTCTGATCCGTGCATTCCTGAGTCCAGTTCCCGTCTACTGCTGAGTGCAGTCCAGGACTGCCTGGTGCTGCCTGGCAGCTGCTGCGGCGAAGCCGGTGCCCGCAGCACCCAACTCCAGGAAACTCAGTATCAGTTTTGTATAATTTATTTCTCTTATTATTATTAGTATTATTAGTGTTATTAGTAAAGTTGTTTTAATATTCCATTTGTAAGTCTCTCTCCCTTTTCCTCCTTTGTCCCTTCCCCTGGTGGGAAGGCAGGGGTTAACAGAGAGCATCTGCCACTCTGCTTACTGCTGCCCTGCTCTGAACAGTGACCCACTGACAGTGCCACACAAGCAGCAGTGCCATACTCAGCTGTTGCATAATCTCCACTCCCACTCAGCTCAGCACAGTTGTTGCCTTCAGGCCCAGAGGCAGGCTGCCTGCCTTGTGAGTTGTGAGTTGTGAGGGGAAGCAGGTGAACAGAACACCACTGTGGTAGAACAAAGGACACGCTAGAACAACCCATCCATTAGATCAGTAACATACCGTTACTCCAGATATAATCGGGGCTTTTCCTTCAATTAGTTTATATATTTCTTGAACTGCTTCCTCATCACTCTTGTCTTTAAATCGCTTCTTGGAGAGTTCTTGAAGAGCTTCCTTAAACTGCTCAAAAGTGATAGTTCTGGAAGACTTTCCTCTGTCAAAACACACAGAAATTGAAAGAAATTACAGGAGAGCACAACAAGTGTTCCAAGAACAGCAGAATGGTTTCAGTTTATCACTGTGAACAACCGAAAACTGCAAGAGAACAGGAAGATCCACGCAGCCCACTTACAGCGTCAAATAAATCACATCCCAGGAACATCACTTTCTTTTTTACACACATCAGTAGGACAGCACTTTAGAAACTTCCCTTGATGAACATTTAGAAATACAGGGGAAATAAAGGGACCTGGCCTGCTGCCAGAATGCCTCCAGCTCATCAGATCAAATATAGTCTCATTTGGTTGATCACTTGGAAAGCCTGCATGCATAAAAACCAAGAACTGAAGCATCATAGGTGAGGTTTGTTATTTAATGTTTCAATTCCTCTCTGAGTAACTGGTTATAACATATTATTCATGGGTCACTATTCATGTATTCACAAGTAAATTAAGAATAATGCTGTTGCGTAAAGCAAACTATTGAAAAGCATTTTTAAAACTTGAAATTCCTCCTCTACTAAAGACTGACAAATTTTGAAGTGATGCATTTAAATTCAATACCTGTCATCTTTCTTAGACAATCGCCTTCATAAAACATTACAGGCTCATGGAAAACACAGCATAGCAGTCTGACAGACTCCTAAAATCGGCAGAAATTCAGAGCTGAAGCCTTGCTGTAGTTTTCACCACTAGAAAGCTGTTCTTTCCACACTAGTAAATTACGTGCACAGGTTTACTTTTAGCGGAGAATATATTTCGGTAACAGTGTACAGTGCAAATTCTGATAAGTAGAGTGGAAAATTCACAGTTTGCAAATTATTTGTAAATTATTTATAATTTATACTGTCACTCCCGCAGATCTTTTACACCTATCAGGCCAAAGGGTTCAGCTGAAAAAATACTTACAAAGAAACTCCGCATTCACTACAGAGATGTGTTTAACCAAAAGGGTATTAATGCAAGTCTGTTTTCAAGTATTTTAAAATATTCAGTTTAGGCAGTAGATAATGTAGTGGAGTACACACTGGTCCTTTCCTTTCCCTAATACAAAACTATATTTAGTGTTATTCATTTTAAAATTCAGGTATGAGGCCACTCATAATTAAAAAAAAATATTTTCTATGAATTACATCACACACAAAACACACCTTTTCTTGTATTATTAAATTACATATTCCCTGCTCTTTAGAACAAGAATTTACACATGAAAATTTAGCCATACGTTTCAATCTGAAAATTAACAGATGAAGTAGAAAAATTTTCAAAATATGTTCTGATACTTACATAAACAGTACCATCTTTAATAGCAGAGCATGTTTTCAATTGTTTACAACACTATGAAACCCTCAAAGTCAAAGGAATATTTGAGAGTCCATGTTGCTGGGAAACATGCTACTACACAAGTTTTGTTTGCTGCTAAAGCATTTATTTTTATGTCAATTTAGAGAGCATTTCAAGCAAATCAGTAAAACACCCCCAAACCACCACACAATCCGGACTAGTCCTTTCAGTGACAGCTGTTTATACTGGAATAAACAAGAGATGCAAGAACAGAGAAAGTGTGCACTAGGAACAGAAATCTCAGGCTAGAAAAACTATGCATAGAAATCTAATTTTAATTCAAGCATCAAAGAGCCACTGTCAAAAGCAATTCATCTGTCATGGACTTATCTTTGCTCTTCTCTCAGACACCTTTAGAGGTCACATCCCCCTCAGTGGAGGGTGCCTCCACCACAGAAAGGGGGAAGCGAGACTTCTCAGTTTCAGACACCAACAGTTAGGAAGTGACTTCTACTTCAGTTAAACAAACACAAAATGAAATTTCATCCCAGGCTTTTAAAACAAGAATAAATTGTTATTCACAACAAAATTCAACACTAATGCAACCCTTTACAGACCATTCATTACTAGTATCCTTTATTTCCAACACAGCCCAACATGTAGCAAATCTTTACATCCCTCGCACTCCCTATTTTAGCCAGAAATAAACTTAACCTGTTTCCTAGTCAAACTTTGCTGTTTGCAACTACTTCTCTGCTTTAGGTGAAGCATATGCTGCAGTATCTCAAGGAATTAGCTAGTAAAAGAACATGATAATACGGAAATAACGAATATAATCCAGTATTTCACTAACCAGAAAGACAGATGGAATAAACTGCAACTAACTACTTGGAATTTGTCCAGGATTCTCATTAATAGGATTAACATCCCTCTTCTGATAAAACATGTCCAAGAACTTTCAACTAGCTCAAGAGGTCAGGACTTGGTTTTGTTTTGCCTCTCATTCACAAAAAGATAGCATTAACAATCACTGTAAAGCTTCAGCATGACACCACGCTAAGGCCAACCTTGTCCACTGCAGACTCACAGCCAAGCCTAATGTACAGACCTTTCATATATAAGTTTCTGTAGCACACAGGTTACCTGGGAGTCTCCAATGAAGACTAGTACAGTTTAGTTTGGATCATCAGTCAAGATCATCACAATGGGAAAGGGAACGACCACTTTCAGTAAAAAGTGTTGAAGTTCATGTTGACTCCTTTTGTTTTTATTAAAACATGCAGAATTTATGGTTCCACACTTAAAAAATAGAAAAGCGTGATTCCACCCCCCCCGTATTAAAAGGAAAACCACATCACTAAGAGGAGCAAAGAACATCTCCTTCTGGTCTAAGACAGCCATTCCCACCTCTCGCATTTGGTCTTTTCACTGTCACACTAACATGGAAAAAGGAAATGAGATTCTTTTCCCTCCAACTCAAGGTGTAAACACAAATTGGATACCTACATGGGCAATGCAGTATTGCTGCTGGACCCAAAAGAATAAGAAATGTGCATCATGTCAAATAGTCTTTACCAGAAAAAAAATTGATTGGAGTGACACTGAAAATAGGATTGGGAGTAAAGGAATTTTTTGGAACTATATCCCAAGTAAAAGTTTCCTAAATAATGCTAAGCTTTAACTTTGAAATTTTTTATCTTTTTCTATATTCCAAAAGCATCCTCTCTCCTCCTCCCATCTACTAAAATATTATCAAACGCATTTGAAAAGCACCATAATTAACTGAAAAATTCTACAGTTGCAAGATATGCCAAGTCTTGTGGAATACCCTAAGAACACAACTATTGACTAACTCACAACATGTTCTGGCACTTTTGATACGCCATGTATGGTACACATATGCCATGTACCATAGCATCTAAATTACGAAGTGGCAATGCTACAATCCTTCCCATCTTTAGAGGAAGGTCTCAAAGAGCTCCGAGAAGCTACTGTCATCATTTTTACTCAGCAGGACAACATGCTCCAGCCCTCTCTTCTATCTGTACAGTTATAGGTTGAATGCAGAGGAGAAAACAGACTGAGTAGGTAGAAATAACAGAGGCAAAGTCTCTCAAGAAACCTATGTAGCTCTTCATTTACAGGCTCTTAAGCCACAGGATCAGCCCCCTCCAGGTCCACTAAAAATGCCCTGTGAAGAAGGACTTGGGGGTACTAGTGGATGAAAAATTGGACATGAGCCACCAATGTGCACTCACAGCCCAGAAAGCCAACTGTATCCTGGGCTGCATCAAAAGAAGCGTGGGCAGCAGGGCAAGCGAGCTGATTCTGTCCCTCCACTCTGCTCTGGCAAGACCCCAACCTGGAGTCCTGTGTCCAGCTCTGGAGCCCTCAGCTCAGCAGAGTCATGGACCTATTGGAGTGGGTCAGGAGGAGGGCCACAAAAATAATCAGAGGGATGGAACACCTCTCCTATGGGGAAAGGCTGAGAGAGTTGGGGTTGTTCGGCCTGGAGAAGAGAAGGCTCCAGGGAGACCTTACCTTTCAGTACTTAAAGGGGCCTTAGAAGCAAGCAGGGGACAGATATTTAAGCAGGGCCTGTTGCGAGAGGACAAGGGGAAATGGTTTTAAATTAAAAGAAGGTAGATTCAGACTAGATATAAGGAAGTATTTTTTTATAATGAGGGTGGTGAAACACTGGAATATGTTGCCCTATCCCTGGAAACATTCAAGGTCAGGCTGGACGAGGCTCTGAGCCAGCTGATCTAGCTGAAGATGTCCCTGCTTATTGCAGTGGGGATTGGACTAGATGACCTTTAAAGGTCCCTTCCAACCCAAACTATTCTATGATTCTATGAAAAATGATAATATTATGAACACTGCATGACACACAATGCAGTCATAACCTCAGTTTCTTTCCACCATTTTTAATGCCCTGGTCACACTCAGGAAGGCCCTTCCTGACAGCAGCTTTTCAGTCATGAAGTTAAACTGAAAAAAAAAACAACCCCACAACCAACAACAACTAAAAAACCTCAAACAAACCACTTTCTTTCTATTAAGTAATTGCTACAAAGAATCAGTTTCTTTGTGTATATTTGTAACTTGGTTTTAGAAGCTTATTATAAATGTCTCGTTTCCATGGGAAAAACAAAACAAATATATTAACTTTTTTTTTCCAAGTGTTACAAGTTCAAACAACTTGTCTGCAATTAAGTGACAATTGTCTGCAATTAAGGACGATCTCTTGGCTACTAACACTCTTCTTTTAGGTTTCCTAAAACATTCACTCCTGTTCATTTATTAGACTGACATTTTTTTCTTGCTACTTGTGATAACATACCAAGTTGTCTTGATGTAGTCTAGAAACATTATGTACATTAATCACAACAGTTAGTCGTATTTGAAGGAAAAAAGGGTTGTACTTTGTCTCTGTAAAATACATCACTCATCTAACGGATGCTTTCAATTTTCCAAGAATGTCGCTGTAATGTTAGCAGCACAAAGTCCAAGGCTAACTGACCTGTCAGCCTCACCTCTGCCTGGGAAGATCATGGAACAGATCCTCCTAGAAGCCATGCTAAGGCACGTGGAGGACAGGGAGGAGATTTGAGACAGTCAGCACAGCTTCACCAAGGGCAAGT
>Ga0065711_1009186_pt1 | contig 11488 bp, 7 predicted proteins | sample Hoacrofraction12_FD_59098 | JGI IMG/M metagenome (GOLD analysis project Ga0065711, IMG submission 59098) | Hoatzin crop microbial communities from Cojedes, Venezuela - Epithelial fraction 12 v2 (version 2) | ecosystem: Host-associated > Birds > Digestive system > Esophagus > Crop | place... | reverse complement strand
CCCCCACCATGCTGGGACTCTGTGAAATAACTTTTGTGGTTTATCTAACGCTTGCACTGCACAGACGGTTCCAGCTGCTGCGCTCCCGCTCTGTAGAATAAAAACTTCTCCTTGGCACTGAAGTCTCAGGGCTTGCACCTTGCAATGCTGGATCACACCTTGCTTCGTCATGCCAGTCCTTCTTCCACAGCATCCAGCACCCCTCTGCTAACCATCTTTCTAGCTTTGTACTCATTAACTTTGCTGCAGATACATATCTGCTAATTGTGCCAGAGTAATTAACACTAATATTCAGGAAATCCACTACTAATGTCCTGCCTACCCCTCTCAGCACTACCCTGCCACTTACTTCTTCATCACTGCTTAAATCTACATGCCCTGATATCCTCTTCGTAGCCATCAGCTTCTCCTGCTTCATTTTCTTCCCACATGATCCTGGGTCAAAAGTTTGTGGAAGGCCAACCAGATAAGAGGCTGTCATCTAGAAAAATCAATGACTAATGAGAGCACCAACCTCCTTCTGATAAACCACCACTGCATTTTAATTGATTTTCTATTTACTCTGTATTTCTGAGCCACCACTTCCACTGAAATGTCTGTGGAGTGCTCCCTCCCTACTTTAAAAGCTTCACTGAAAGATAAAACTGTGGTGAGGGGACTGAAAACAGATCTACGCTGAGCTTAGCCCATAAACACCACGTGCATAGGCACCCGTCTATTTTTGCTCTAGAGTGGATCAAGGCTCCCAGCTGCAACAGGTCCACAAAGCCCTGCAGAAGGTTGTGAAGAAAGGAAGCGACAGGCAAGTTCAACAAATTGCCATCAATGCTACCAAATCAAATCACACATCCAAGCTCTCTGCTCCAGTTAAGCTTCTCATCCCCTGAGACAGCCCTGCTACTAATTTTGAAGTCTTTCTGGTCCCCCCAAGAAGGCTGGTGGGATAACCTGACCCTGCCCTGGATGAGGGAGGAGGAGGTGTCTGCACAGGCAATACAGCAGGAACCACATCTACCTGCAGATCAAAGTTGCCACGTTGTATTTGATATTGCAAACTTCAGCACAGGCACCAGGGCTCAGCTGAGGAGCTGCGGCCTTGAGATGGAAAGATCTGGTGCCAGAAGCAGGAGCTGCAGCACGAAGTCCACAGGCCCACATCTCGCTTCCCCCAGCGGCCACCAGCAACCTGGTGCAGCCCTTGCACCAACGCGAGACTTTTCTCCCCCTGCCTCAGACATTCCCAGTTGTCAGTGACTAAATGATAAAACGGGGGCAAAAACCTCTTTTTGCGTCGACCATGGGATTTAAAACTGGTAGCTCCTTCATGCGCTCGTGGACGAAGACAGAGAAGTGACTACGGTGCTGGTGTCCGACTGCTTTCTAACTCGAGATACTCCAAAAAGCTACAAAAGGGTTAATCCTGAGTCAGCTCAGGGAGCGAATTCCCAGCCTCTCCAAATCACCAGGCTTTTGAATGACCGCACGTGGCCAAGCCCAGCTTTCTGTTGTATAAGCTGTACCCAAAAGAACTCGAGTAACCTCAAGCTAAAACTGGAACAAACTACGACAGCAACCTCAAAGTAAATGAGTCTGCTATAACCCGTAAACTCATCTCCCACACAATTATAACTCAGAAAGGGAACTATGACGTTTCAGTTCAGACTCCTCTGTGTTTTTAATTACACTGGCCTCTTCTGAGCATCCATTTTAAAATAACCCGTATGCTCCTGAAGTCACTTCTTCATTTAAGGGTTATTCTACGTTTCGGACTTCAGATGAGAAGAAAACTGCTATTTTCAATGGTGATTCAGGAGGTTCAGAACCAACGAAGTGACTCAAGAGCCTCAGAAAGCAAAAAAAAAAAGGGATGCTCCATGCCCAAAGTGGGGAACAGCAGCAAGCCCTGGCAGGGCAGTAGTTGAGCCCACTACAGCCTTTTGAGAAAAACACAAGTTGACAGTGTATTTAAAAACACTGCCACAGAACGCCTTGTAGGGCCCGTTTTCTTTCTCCTATGGGACTTTTCAGCGGCTTCTCAGGGAGCCGAGTTACTGGAATCAAGGATTACTGACACACATTTACCTGTTAATCAGCAGCACTGCAGCTGTTTTCATTGGACTTCAGCCACTATTAGTACAGCTCCCTAAATCTCACTCTAATATTAATTTTCTCTTCTAGAGAGTTTGATTCCGCTTCCTACAGCACCGGCCGGCTGTCAACCGTCAGGGCAGGCAATCCCATCCCAAACAAAAATTGCTCATAAAGTTGCCAGTCAACTTCAGATGCTTCGATCATGCTAATTGGAGTACTTTAAAGATCTAATAATTACAGGAAATAACACTAAAGAACAATCCATTATTTGACTGAACAAGACACAGAATCAATACGAGGCCCATGTTAATAAAAATCACAGCGGGACGGGCACAGGAGTCGCTGCAAACCTCCTCTTGCTGCCGCCTGCTCAGAGCAGCACATTCTGTTGTTATGACAAATTAAATATTAAAAAAATATAAATTTATATAAAATATAAGTTTATATAAAATATAAATAAATTAAATATTAAAACCGCTATGATTGATTTACTTCTTTAGTACTTTTTAGGTTACAAAATCTCAGTCTCGAAGCCCGCTGCTTATGTTACACAATTTAAGCCTGTTAAAAGTTTCCCATGTGAGAATAATCATTTCTGTTGGTCTCACACATCCTCTGAGTCTTGGGTTCGGGATGAACTCGCTCCAACAGCCGTGACCCTCCCGCACGGGTCGGTGGCAAAACTCCCTCTCTCCTTCCCCAATCCACACCACGGGCAGAGGCTTTGGGATGAAAAGGAATAACCAGCTCCTCTACAGCCCAGGCTTCTCTGTGCCTGTCCTGCTCCAGCGCCTGACGGATGCAGCTGGCAATAAAGCCTGAAATGTTTGCCTAACGGTGACAGCTTCTCTCCGATAATTGTAAGCAGACTTCAGCTGCAACAGAGTCAAAAATCTAACTGCAACACAGTCAAATACACAGCGATAAAATCAGGAAAACACTTGGAAATTACAAATTTTAACCTGCAGGCAGGGTCATAACTAGGTCCAAAAGAAAGTTTTAAATCAGTTTATGACAGACGGGTGGTAGAGTCACACCAGCAAAGCCTCCAAGCGCTGAAATCGTTTCCTTCAAGGCTGCGCTGCCTCCAGACTCGTGGTCCAAACTCTGCTCACAGTGAGTTCAGTAATTTTTATGGAATATTAAATGGCTCACACTGAATATCTAATTTGCCCTAGTAACAACATACGAAAAAATTAACAAGTTTCTGCACAGCGATGCGCGTTCGGTATCGCGCAATATAAACACAGACCTTAAGTTAAGGTCAAGAACAAAAGTATCTAAACAAGATACTAATTCCGTCGTTCCCCACGTTGCCCAGTCATCCTGCAAACATTCCCCCACCACCGCCTGCCAATGCAAGCCCTTACCACGCACAAAAATAATTTCACTCTCTCTCACATGACATTGGCTTGCGAGTAAACAAGTGCAAATGCCTCATTCTACTTTTTAAGCCTTTTTTTTGTCCTGCTCTGGCAGGATGCCTGCCTCCACGCTGCTCTCCGAGCTGGAAGGAACAAAGCTCGTCAGCTTTTTTGGGTGTCTGTGCCCACTTAGCACACTTACCTGCTCTCCTGAGAGAGTCCTTTCCCAAAGGTGCTCACCCCTACAGTGTTAAACTGCTCAGGCTAACGGGAGCAAAGAGAGAACAAAAGAATTCTCCTGGAACAAACCTTCCGTGACCTCAGCCCCTGTCCCAGCACCACTGGAGTTGGGGTTTTTTTTCCCCCCGTATTAACTTGGTGGAAACAACCTGTTCCTTCCATGCCAAGGAAGAACAACACGGGAACAACAGAACCTGGGAGAGCTTTCCTGCACTTGTCATGCCTCTTCTCCTCTTTTCCACCCATCAGTGCCACCTCTGTCCCCTCCAAAGCTACAGGAAGCAGCAAAGTCAGTCCCCAAGGAAAAAGGACTTTGGCCAAGATGAATGTAGGAGTTGATAGAAAAGACAACTTCAGACACCTTGACTAGGACAGAAGACACCTCTGCAAATGTCCTGATGCTGAGGAGGTCCTCTGGGTATTTCTGCTACCCTAGTAAGCACTGCCCATGAGTTTCAAGAGCCAGAGCTGTTTCTAATGTTCATTCTTCTTCATTAAGTGGTTCCTTACAAAGCCCAAGTCACGCGACAGGAATACTACAAAGATTCCTAAGTGTTCGGCTTTCATAGGGTGAGTAAAAGCAACATCAAGCAACGTAATGATAACAGATAACCAGGCGTATCACACCAGAAACGTATGGACTGGAAAGGCATTTGCCTTGCTCTGAGTTGGAAAAGTAGGATTTTTGCAGGGAAGCGAATGCCTGGCTCACGTTGACACCTTCAGCTCAGGAAACTTAACCCACCGACTAGGTCTGGAAATATTTGGCAAAGTTTCTAGTGACTTGAAAATGGCAAGCAAATCTCACGAATACCTGGCAACGATCTCAACAGGTTCTCCTTTCCTACGGAAACGGCGTTAGGTGGGGTGGTTAATGAGTGCAGTGACACCAGTGGAGAATTAAAAGTGTTATTCTGCATTGCAGGCAGCTTGTTAGCGGGGTTATGCACGTGCTAGTATCTACTAACGGGGCTGGCTTCCGAAGCGAACCTTCGCTCTGAGTTAGTGAGTGAACCACCTCCGACCACCCGCCTCCCCCAGCCAATTAGTTGAGGATGATAATGAAGGGGCAGGGTACTGTACCTGGTGATGGGCAGGTCGAGGCCCCGCTGCAAACTGAGGAAAGGCGGGAGAAACAAACACAAAAGGAAAGGCACAAAGAGTCAGAAACACCACAACGAAACCAAAATGTCACACTCTATGCAAAATAAACCCACAAGAGAAACAAAAAGAAACCAAAAACACAACAAAACAACCACAAAACAGTCAAAAGCTTTGCTGCAGGACAGTGACAGACAGGTACTGAGATACACCAAGTGAAGACCGCTCTGGGGGAAAGTGTGCTGCTGGAGAGCTGGGAGATCAGCCGCCAAAGCTGCTCGTTATTTTAAAGGCACTCTCGTCTACGAATGCAGCCACTCTTTATCTTGCCTTGGGGAGGGCAGGGGGGGAACCAAAAACCAACTTAAAACAAGCAGCAGCGCAGATTTTCAGCTGTCTGAGGTGGAGGTCAATGGTTAAAAGCAGCCGGCTCCAGAGCCGTTCCAGCTGTTTGGTGGGAGCGGAGGATGGAGACTGGTGGCTGAAGAGCGGTTAAGGGCCCGGCAGGCACAGCCGGTGTCCTGCCGGCGAGGGCCCCGGGAGACGCCCCGGGCAAGGCAAAGATCAACAATTCTTTGCACCTACACACGGTGCAATGTTGTTTTCAGCTTTTTTTTTTTTTTTCTTTCTTTCTTCCCCTCGTACCGATCACCGTAACCCGGCTTTGTCACCCCCGTCTGCAGGTGAAGGAGCCGGGTTAAGCCGTGCTGTCCTCGCGGAGCGGAAGGCAGCAGCCGTCGAGCCTGGCTGGAGGACAGGAGGTGCCGGTTCCCAGCCCTGCGCTCAGGTTACTAAATCAATTCCCACCCACTTGGGTTACACGCGGAGGAAAGTAATCAGAATTTAACATGCTCAGTGAACATTAAAAGCATTTTCCATTAAGTAACTGATTGTTAAAATAGAAATTAAAGTGAATGCAAGAAATGGAAAATAGAAATAAAGATGACAAGGTATCCTCTTCCAGAAGCCGAGTCAGGTTTCAAACCCTTAACTCTCCGTGTAATCAGCAGAGCTCCACGATCAGCAGATAAATCTATCCATAATAGCTCCAGTAATTAAATGGAGCAAATGAAACTAGCTCCCGTGGTGGCTTTTCACCCACCACGTGCTTCTACCTGTTGCTAGCTGCGATAGCTTAGCAGTGTACGGCANGTACCGAAGCACACAGTACAGCCCACCTCTGCTAGTTCGTGCCACAGGGACTCAGGATGTTTTACTTTCTGCCTGAGAAGAGTGATGAAAGCTGGCTTACTAATTATTGATTTTCTTAATGAGAGTTTTTTTCCAGTAAGAAAAAGCGGACCAGAGTTCACTTGCAGCCCTACCTTCCTGCTATTTTAACGCCATCAAACATGAGAAGCAAAGTATAAACATCCACTGCTCCAGCTGATTTCTCCTTTAGAAAATTTTAATTGCCTATATTTAGGATTTCCAAGAACTAGTCTACTCATGTCGGTGTTTGTATATTCCTTCTACCTTCACCTCCCTGTGACACTTGGATGAGAAGTCAAAAAACCTTCAGAAATGAGAAAGTTCGCACACACGGACTATGTCTAGTACAAGAGTTTATGAAGAATGACCTGCACTGATTCACCAGCTAGAGACTTTTCTCACCCTTGAACCTTTTCCCTAAGCCTTCAAGAAAAAAAAAAAAGCAAAGCACAATCATCTTGTAAGACTAATGAGCTAAAATTTCTGTTCCACCAGCAACCAGAGGCCAGACATGCTCCGGGACTCCCAGCAGCCTCCCCAGGCTGCGGACACGAAGGGGCCAGCGGCTCTGCCGGCGGCTCCTACAGCGATGAGAAACGGGCACCCGGGTCAGCCTCGGGAGGTGAAGGCACTTCAAGTCCTTATTTCTCAGGAAAAACTCCTCAAAAAACAGTTTGAATGTCTTGTGTTTGAGAAAAGGGAATAAAGCTTCCCCTGGCAGGGCTGACACAAGCCTTTCCGGCAGGCCTACACGCTCCATGTTCTACACCAATGAAAAAAATTCATCAAAAAGAGAATGATGGGGTGCAAAAACCTTGCGCTGCTTCATTTCAGGGCCAAAGTACCTCTCTTCTCACTGTTCCACAGAAAAGATTGGTTCTCACTGTGTTTAAAACAAGAGCTGGAAGCTTATCTCTTAAGAAGATAAAGTGAATTCCATGGTAAAAAGTAATATGTGTTACAAGAAAAAAAACAAAAAAAGAATAAAATAAAACCTCAAAGTTAGTGAAAAATACCCTAATCTCTTTTGCACTGGTCACCACTGGCTATTGATTTTTTTAATTTTTAATTTTTTTAAACAATTCAGGTTGATAGGATTTATTCCTATCAGGAGCTGTAAGCAACAGAACAAACTGTAGTCACTGCTGGCTCGGATTAAAACAGACACCTCGGGGTTTTTTTCTCTGTCCGATGAAGGCAGTAGATGGGAAGGAAAACTTCTTTATGCAACCTGGGTCCAACGTTTCTGCCACCCACACTCTTCACAGCCCTGCTCACTGCTTCGGGGGCAGCAGGGCACGTTCTCTGCCTGCTGATGCTGAGCTGGCACACCTCAAGCCTCTCTGAAAATCGCCCCTTCTGGATCGCTCAAACGCCCTCTCGGATCACGGGTTTTTTTGGCACCCCTCCTAGAATCGGACAGTTTGTGTTCAAATCACCTGGTGCTCGGGGCTGGCATCGGCAAGAGCTAACAGCTAATTTTCAGTAGGGCTGAACAACCCTGATTTTATTTTCCTTCCCCCAGCTGGAGCTGCGCTTTGAAATTCTCGCTGTGGGAGCGATGCTACGATGCTAACGGGGAGAAAACACGAAGCCAGCCGTAACGCAAAGGCAGCTGTCCTGGGAGGGACAGCAAAGCCGGAACTGTGCAATCACCAGTGGCCCCTGGATGCAGGAACAGAGCGGAGGAAGCTCTGGTCGCTCGAGGCAGCGGGGTTAGGATCGACCTCGTCAGCGCAACAGCCAACCTACCCACACCAGCCGCAGCGGCCGCGGGACAGACGGGACTGCGCTACAGAAGCCTGGGGATGGCAAAGATGTCCTGTCACCTTCCTCGTCCCTTCTCCACCCTCCCCTCGCCACCAAAAAGGATGAGTAAAAAATAAATTAAAAAATAATAATTTAAAAAAAAAAAAGGTAAATCAAGCCCAGAATAAAATGCAAGAGTAGTTCAGGACCGGGCTAGCCTTGCATTTGTTTTGGGGTGGGGAGGTAGAATGAGATGTTATGGGTGCGGCTTTTAGTAATGGGGGTGGAAATGGTCACTAGCAGAGTGATGGCAAAACCTGCACACAGGAGAGCTTAAAAAAAAAAAAATACAAAAATGGCTGACACCTGCAGACAAATTCCTCCTCAATACCTCCTTAATAACGGGGCCAAAACCCTACAATTTGACACCATTTCCAGCCCAATTTCCAGCAGGCGTTATCTGCCGAGCCCGAAGCCGCCCTGGTCCCTGCCCTACGCCCGGTCGGCCCCTCCCCACCGCAGTTCGGCCTCGGAGCCGGCGTCGCCTGGCAGAAACTGCCACGGCAGCTCATGCTTTCAGCAAAGCAGCAAACTCAGTGCATTTCTGTAGATCAGCCAACAAAAAAGATGTGGTAAAAAAAAAAATAATAATAAAGAAAGAAAGGAAGAAATCAAAACAGTGCCACTGGCACGATGGCCTGCAAGAAGGAGTACAGTTTGTTATATTGCTTACAATGCAGTATTTTATCCAGCCTCTTCCAGCCAGGGACCTGTAAACCGGACTCTGTTCCAAAACCTTCCTCCTCTTCCAGTTGTCTGTGCAATGTATTGGCACTGTTCTGCTGGGCTGTCAAAAAAACTGTTTTAGAGATGCAGCTCTTCAGTCAGGTTTTTGCTCCAGTTCTAACCATAGAAACTTCTTTGCGCTTTTCAACAATTAAAGCTGATTATACTTACTGAGAAAAGGGGGTTTATTACCATCAGCATCCCGCGTTACTGATCAGAAAGGGGGACTAAGGAGGTGGGGGGGGATCCAGTTACGAATTCACAGCTGTCCACATCACAGAAACTTCATTAAAACTGGCGTTAATTGGTTCGCTCATCAACACAGAGGTTAACGGGCCTCAGAACCACCCCTCCTGCGAACCCCCCAGAGGCGAAACCTCCAGAAGTGGGGCGAGTGCGTCGGTGCGGCTGCACGCGGGGGGAAGCAGCGTTCATCTTACTCTGAACAGAGCAGAGCGCTGGGAACGGTGCAGGGGTTTTGCGGGTGGCCTGGCAGTGTCACGACGCAGAGGTGGATTTGCAAGAGGCGCAGGGATTGCTGCTCCCTCGGCCAAGCGAGGCTCGAGACATCGTGACGGGAAGCTACCATGCCTCCAGAAGCTGGGCTAAGCACCTGATGCCCTAGGAGGGTCTCCTAGCATCGTGTGGCCCTGCACTACGAGCAGAGATTCCCCCAAAGGAGCCTGGTTTGGGGAACCAAAGTCCCACAGTAGCAGAGCAGTATCACAATACACACACACACAAAAAAAAAAAAAGATTACGGAGGACAATCAGACCTGAAGTTGGATGAAAAAGGGGCTTAGCACAAAAAGATCTGGGTGCCCAGAGCTCTATGGTAAGTGCGTGAGCACCTACAGGGTGCTAGGCAGTAAACGGTTAGAACTGCTCCAGTGGCACCGATTCGGAAGCAACGCCCCGAGGCCACTGGAGACTGAGTGCTGCTGTAGAGAACAGTGTTCCTTTACTGATCTGTGGTCTACCATTTACCAAACATTTCCTTAAAGACAAAAAAGAAAAAAAAGAAAAAAAAATAAGTAAGAAAAGAGAAAGATTCTGGTAAAGAATTTAACCTCTAAACTGAAGTGAACCTGAAAGAAACTATGCTAAAAATAAATTGTGTTATTTGAACATAGATGAGCAACCCTCCATCGCTTCTCTTCCGATGAGCCACTTTAAATGGAAAACCATCCTACCAGGACAGTGTCTGAACACCTCAATCAAGATTTGCCATTTGGAACGTGCTTCCAGTTCCATAAAACCAGCTTTCTGGAGAACCAGCCCAGTGCTATCGACACACACACACACACACAGAGAAACACAAAAACGAGGAAGAAAGAACAGAAGATAGCGCAAACAGGGGCTCCCTTACCGGCGAGCGGGTCTGAGGCTGGGTGTTCATTGCTTGAGGGGCTTGAGGGTACACCAGCGTGGTTGGAGCTGCATTCTGTCCTGAGGGGTAAGGAGCCTGCCAAGGAACAAGAAAAGTACATCAAAAATGAGCGTATCAAACGATTGATCCCCAAAGACAGGAACTGAACACAATTATCAGGTGGGCTGCTGATTAACACCAAGATAAAGACAACAAAAAGACCAGGTGACTGCAATGGAGAAAGCCTTCTCCACCAAGGACCCAACCACGTTATCACCACAACCCTGAGTGCCCCGAGTGCCGCAGCAGAAAACGTAACGAAGCCTGCACGTCAGCGCGAGGCCCTGTGCTGTCCGACTCCCCGGCCACGTAGTGCCCAAAAGGCTCCTGCCAGCCCGTCCCCAAGGAAAGCTGGAACCGCAGGCATCCCCTGTAACACCTCCAGAATAAGAGAACTAACAAGGAACAAGCTCCAACGCACTGAACAGAAGCCACTGCTGCTTTAAAGCATTCGTAACACCGTGAAACGGCCCGAAATCGTTACAGACCTCAGGCCGAGCACGGCTTGTGTCAATGTTTCATAGTTCCGCTGATTTCACTGGGCTGTAACAATTTACACCACCAGATGCTCTCCCTCATGTTATTTGCCCAAAGTAACAATAAACTGGAGCTGTAGAGTTATGCGGATTACGCATTTTAACGAGACATTTAGAAATAACTTTTCAGAGCACCTTTTTCCTTTTTTTGTGAACAACAAAAAAAAAATTTTAATTTTTTTTTTGTTTTAAAACAGTTCATTATTGTAATGGCACAAGACCCAGCCAGGAGCCTGCGACAGCCTTCGCTTCCAGGAGGAATTAGCCCCAGCTCCACGTGCTGCCCCGTAGCTCCCGCACGACTCCACCACAAACCACTTCCCCGGCTCCTCGGCTCCTCCATCTTCGCCGCCTGTCCCTCGTGGTGCCAGCTCCGGACAGCAGCACCACCGGTGATAACCACAGTCCCTGCTGACCGCCCGGCTAGGCACCGTCAGCTTTACCCCATGAATAAAGGAGTTCACTGGGTCTTGGCTCTCCTGCGAGAAGGGCTCTGGGCTCCCTTTACGGATTATGGGAGAGCACATGCTTAAGAACAGTGCAAGATCTCTCTGTACACAGAATTACGACATATCCACACCTCAAGCCTTGCTGAAGAATCCCTCCTCATCTTTGAATCTGACGGCTTCCACATTAAAATTCAAGAGCAGGTCTAAGGAATACAGGGAACTGTTTCAGTCCGTGACGTGGTACTGAGAGAACAGGTTTCACTGCACCAGCTCTCCGGCACATCTCAGGGTGTCTTTGATTTGAACTGTGCTATAATTGATTTGAATAATTAAGTTTTTAAACAATAAAACTAAGTTGTATTTGGTAGGCTAAACCTGTTTGTATTAAAGAAAGAAAAAAGAAACTAACAAAACTTTAGCTATCACAGAATCCCAGCATGGTGGGGGTTGGCAGGGCCCTCTGTGGGTCCCCCAGCCCAACCCCCTGCCCAAGCAGGGTCACCCAGAGCAGGCTGCACAGCACCGCGGCCA
>Ga0065711_1009184_pt1 | contig 11488 bp, 6 predicted proteins | sample Hoacrofraction12_FD_59098 | JGI IMG/M metagenome (GOLD analysis project Ga0065711, IMG submission 59098) | Hoatzin crop microbial communities from Cojedes, Venezuela - Epithelial fraction 12 v2 (version 2) | ecosystem: Host-associated > Birds > Digestive system > Esophagus > Crop | place... | reverse complement strand
CGTCCTCCTGACACCCACCCTGCAGATATTTGTAAGCATTTCTAAGGTCCCCTCTCAGCCTTCTCTTCTCCAGGCTGAACAAGCCCAGCTCCCTCAGCCTTTCCTCATAGGAGAGATGCTCCAGTTATCCAAAGGCTGTTGAGATCAGGTTAAATATTTTCACTGATTTCCATGAAATTTGAAAAAAGTTTTGGGAGAAGGCTGGCTGGCCCTATAATGAAGCAACCTAATGACCCAAATTTTTTTCCTGGGGAACTACCAACTCTGATTCTGTAATAGGAGATCGTTTGAAAGTCCTGGGACTCCTTGTTTCTTTTTTTCCCCTCTTTCTTTTTTCCTTTTTCCTTCAAAACAAGCTCATTTTGATTTCTGTGACATGCATGTTTGCCTTCCAGAGTGCTGGAAAGACAAAAGATAGAAGGTACATCATGAATCAGGCACACACAGGTGCTGCCTTTTTGGTTTCTCTGAAGTCTTTGAAAACAACAGATAGGTCTTGGCTATTATTTTCCTATCTGTAGCTAGGTAGGAATGTCTCACCTGTCACGTGCTGAAGGCAGCAACAGAATAACTGGTGAACTTCTTTTCCTGCTGGTAACTGAGAACCAGAGCAAAGGCCAATAGCTGCAGACTTACGACATAAAGACCTAATGGAGGGGATATATGAGGAAATATATTACTTCGCTGCAATATGCTTGTATGGAACAGCTGTTCCACACATTTTGAAGTAACGGTGATTGAAGTTCAACTCACAGGCTGCCCATTTTTAAAGGTTTTGCTTTTTGTTTTATTTTTTTTTTAATCTCAGCTGCTTGATGTAGGCAGTAGGTTATAATCTCATTAAAGTGTGTAATAAATTTGGTTTTTTTATGGATGTTGAGCTTTGAAATCAGGCTGTTAGACTCTAAGGCTTCTGTAGAAATAGTAAGAATGATTTTAAATGCATAGGCAAGTTCATCTACACTGCATTTATAGATATTTTTCATTTAAAGGTACGTCTTTTCCATTTCAAAGGGTTAGTTTCCATGCTCAGAAAAGTGTTCTGCGTATCTTTTAAGATCATTAATCCCTTTTAATGATAATTTGTTTTTTAAGGAAATTGATACTTCAACAAGTTTTACATATTGATTTGTTTTCATTAGTTATCTGGCTTTTAATGTCTGTTAGAGTCAGTAAAAACTAGTTATTTATTTATTTACAGTGGTCTGTGTTCATGTAGAGAAAGATGTCTAGTACGTAGGGAAACAACCTTTCTCACAGGAGAAATTCTTCTGATAGGACTAGAAGAGCATGAATTGGGAGAAAAGAGGACTGTGGGGTCTTCAGAATTCCCACACATGCTCTGCTATCATTTGTATTACATGATTTGTCTTGAGCTTCACAGGTGATGGCATCAATGGAGGCATTAGTGTAGAAGCCAGCAGCTCTCTTCCTGTTGCCAGACTTTGACAGGTGCTTTTGAAAAATGCCTTTGAAAGGCATTTTTTGGCCAAATTGCCTGATTTGCTTCCTGCAAGTCCATGCATCGTGCTGTCCAGCCAAAAAAGAGAGGGAAGTTGTTCCCAGTCTTCTAATAAAGTGAGGTACAAACATGTTTGTTAGATGTTTTAATTATTATTCCATAAATAAGTCGATGTATCAACTAAAATTTATCAGAAGCAAGACTGGCCGCTGAACTATACAACATATTATTCCAAGCAGTACTTTACATCTTGAAGTTGAATTGCTTTTTTTTACTCACTACGATTCATATAAGTGATGCATTTCAAGGTGTATACAAAGACACTTTACATTTCTTCAGGGCTGTGTTGCTTAGATAGCATGCTTAGGATGCAAAGCATCTGATTGCATTTACTGGAAGAAAAGCGATACCAGCAGCATAATCAGAAGAAGCTAAGGACAGAACTAAAGCTCTGGGTATGGCTTTTCCTTTCCAAGGAGGCAATTTCTTCCCATCCCCCATCTTTTTATCTTACTAGTATTTGCTCTGCAGTATGCTTGTAAAAATAGTAAGTTAGAAGTACTTTTGGTGCCCATGCTTTTCAGCTGTATAACTACAAATTGGAAATCTTTGAAAGTTATCTATTTTCTGTGAACTCAAATTATGTGATCTGCAAATGCCACCAGGAGTTTCTTGTGAACTGTTTGCTTTTTGGCAACCCGGAGTCTTTGTTGTGCTCCTTCTGCTTAGGAGCAATATATGTGGGCGTGTTGTGCAAATTTACTCGTATTAGACATTTGCCAAATAGTATCAGTCCTTGCATAAAATGAGAGTTTGTAAAAATGTATTTATTCTTTTATTGGTTGGTGCGACATGAAAAAATTTTTATTTACTTGAGCATGCACGAACACTCACAGAAAAAAGACTGATTACCTTAACTTACCTTTAACTATTTCTAAACAACTCATTTAATAAGCTCTTGGATGATTACTGCAATAACAGACAGTAATGCTTCATCAACAAACAGGTTTAACATGTACCACCAATCACACCATTATCTTTTGTAAGTAAAATACAGAAGCCATGTAGGATACACTGAAGTTAGTTTGTGGGGGCTGTTCTGCACTGAAATTAAGTTAAAAAAAGAAAGGAAAGCTAGCAAGCCTTGCTGTTTATTTGGGAAGCAGCTTTTGTCTTGCTGCTTCATTTTCTGCCTCATCCATATACTATTTTATCCATTTTAGATGGGGAATAAAGATACAAAGATCTTTTCCACTGGTACCTGTGAAATTCAGTTCATATCTCTTTTTCCAAGTGTCTCAGGCATTTAGGAATTTTGATGCTGTGGAGCGTCAGTTTCTAGACAGCAGATTCCTTTTGAAAATGGGACTTGCAGTCCTCAGCCATATTCACCGTGAAGCATCCTGTTAAAAAATTGCAGCCCTGTTTCCAAATGATCTGGTATGAGGTGATGTCAAAATGTAGTCTCATCCAGAGCTGTTAGTTTAGGATACTGTCTAGGTCAGGCAGTCTAGCTGGATTAACCTCAGCACCACACCGACACGTTTGTGGTGCTTCCAGTTCTGGGATTAATTTATTTATGGTCAGTGTGGGTATCTGGGCAGTGGTACAGTCAGCAATGTACACATAACCGCAAGGCACATCTGAAAGAGTTTCCCTTACTCTTTTCTCCTAGTCTCATAAGGATGTTTGTGCAAGAGCTGGGCATCAACAAGCCAGTGTCCAGTCACCTGGACACATTCATACCGATCAGATGTGCATGTGGAAACAAATACAGTCTTTTTAAGTTTGAAGATAACAGGTTATCTCAACCTTTATGCCAAAACAGTGAAGCCTGGATTTTTATGCAAGCAGGATCTTGTTCAAAAATCAGCTTGTCCTTTTCAGATGGATGCTGGAGGCTTTATATGGCTGTAATTGACACAGAAAAAGGAAGCTGGCTCTTTGTTAGGGGAGAATAGATGGGAAAAGGTACAAGCTGCTATATTCACGAAAGCATTTAAGTACCTGTAACTGAAATTGGCAGTATCCACCTTGGTAGCTGTCAGAAATAGGGAAGCAGAATAAATGTTAGAACTGTATCATAGGCATTGAGCTGAAAGATGTAATGTACAAATTTAGTAAACAGTGCAGAANACTTCTGGCATCACTGATGTTCTTGGATATTTAACAGACTTAACGAGAGTAGAAGCCTCATTTGCTGTGGGTGTTAGAATACACAATAAAGATCACTGCCTCCTTTATAAAATGAAGAGTGAAATGCACGAGGAAGTAGGTGATTTGTGGTGGGAATCAATTTAAAACAAAGTTTTGAAACTGATAGAATGCAAATAAAGGTCAAGAGAAAACCAAATCTCTGCTGTGTCTATAGTTCAGTATTACATAAATTCTAGCCAAAGTATTTCTTAACAGTTGTACTGCTGACTAGACAACCTTGCAGGTGTGTCTAATGCTCTATCAAGTGAGTCTTCTCAGTTCCATGTGGATTTGACAGTAATCAGAATTCTGTGCTCTCCTTGCAAAATTGTGTCTGGTACAGATGAATTCTCATCTGAAGCTTCAGCAGAAAAAAACTGTTTCAAACTGTAGTCCTTCTTTACCAAAGTTCACCAAAAAAAAGAAGGAAAATTAAAAATTCTGTTGTCATTGTTAGTATATTTTTTTATAGTCCTATTCTGGTCGAATTTTGGCTTCTGTGTTTTATAAAACAGGTCCAACATTAGGATTTCTGCTTCTGTCTTTGTTTTCACAGCATGAATTAACTGAGCAGGTATGCGACGGTTACCAGTCATTCCTGTTCAGAAATTCCTGCAAGCACGCACTTAATAGTGGATAATACAGTCAGGAGTCGAAGTCTGAGACAGTTATAGTGAGGGAAGAATTTTGGTCCAATTTGTGTTCTATTGTTATATTTTTTCTATGGTAATGGAATTTTCTAGCAAAGATCAATTTTTTTCATTTCTACAAGTGAAGAAATTGTTATGCAGTACTTCATACAGTGTCACCAGTCTGTACTTCTTGTCATTGGTTTTTAGGCATACCTCTTAAAAATTACAGTAGATTTGTAAATGAAACATTGAGTTTGAAGATCTGTTCATCTTCCAGGCCTTTACTTCAAAGCAAAACAAAAAATCCTACTAAATTCTAGTAGAACTTCTCTACAAGTAAAACAATTGAGGATAATTTTTAGTGTAACTGTATCACATTAACGTTTAGCTTTGGGAGTTATTTGTTTAACTTCTCAAGGTATGACAGCTTCTTCAAAAGAAACGTGTATAAAAATGTTTGATACAGTCAGGCTTAGGAACAAATTTGAAAATGTTTTTTTATGAACTGCTCATAAACATCCCAGTCAAAGTCTTTGTATAAAAGAATTTTAAAAATAAAAGTAGAATTAGACAGGAACTTTTTGAGGAAAATAAACTGGATGCATGCAGAGAGGTACAGGTGTATGACGCTTGTTTTCATTTTGCTGTTAACTCAGTTGATTTCAAGGGTGAAGGGTTAAGCATGTGTTGAGAGCAGGATTGTACTTGCAGTGGAAATTAGGAAAATAAGCTAGAAAATAATTATTCTGTGATAACATCTTTAGTGTAGCTTGCAAATGGCTGTGGGAGGACCAGAGGGTTAGTGATTGCCTCTTGTCCTCCCTTGTCTAGGGAGGGGCTTATGGAAGAACAAGTGAGAAAAAGCATTTGCAGGAACTTGAAGGGTTGCCAGCCCTAGAGCAGAAGGGCATGAAATGAGAGAGGAAGCTCTCCTCTGAGATTTCTGTACTTCTGGGCGCTGTGTGGCTCAGCATTGGCAGCAGTGTGGGAAGATGTCTTTCCCACCCCCAAGTGACGGTAATCAGGGAGTAGCTGTTACTTTTTTTCTGTGCAAAGTATAGAAGCTTTGAATAAGTAAAAATCTAAATATTTGTTTTTCAAAAATGTGCAGGATCAGAATTCATACGTACTTCATCCAGTGAGCTACAAATACAGGCTGTCACTGGTGGTGTGTTTTCCGGTTAAATTCCTTATACCCCTTCATATCTGTCAAGAGCCTTTGCAGTGGGAATGAGGTGTCAGGGGGGTCTGAGCAGAAACATCATGTCTCATAAAGAAAATCTTACAAAGGAAAAGAATGGGCGTTTGTTCTGAAATTACAGAAATATTTTGCTACCACAGTTGTAGTTGTTTTGTCAATCAGCTTCAAGTACGGCATTTGGTCTTAGATAGCCTGTCAACAGAATTAAGCGCTACTGTTCGGAGATAAGGTGGAAAATTGTTGTGTGTCACGACAACTACAAATGAAGTCTCAAATGCATGCACAAAAGAGAAATGCTTCAATGATTTAAAAAAAAAATCTTTTCCACCCAAAAGATTTCTATTTTTTCATAGGAAAATGGAAGAGAAATAATATATGCTTATATTCAATTCCTTAGATGCATACTTTGATGAAGAAATGTCTTTTTGTTCACTGGAGAGAACTGGTAAAATGGTAAACTTAACAGAAAATAAACTGAAAACCAAGTTTAAAAATAGCTAACAGAAAAACTTGCTTCTGTTCAAAGAATTAAAAGTGTAGTGGAGGGACACTTCCATTATAGGACCTTCTTTTGAAGGCCTCATCTTTACTCCTAAATTCAAGATGATCTGGTCTGGAAATATTTTTGTTCATGTTTTGAATTATTCTACCATACAAAATGTTAATTTCACATGTTAATAACTCATAGCGGCTTTCATCTGCTGGAGTAGGTCAGAACTGTTTTATTTTAATATCTTAAAAATTCTGTGGACCTTAGTTGCTGTTGAGCAGGAATACCTTTTACGTATTTGCGAAATAGTTGAGGAACAATGAAATTCTTGCTTTCATCCTTTCTTGCTTTAATTCTTGCTCGATCTTCTCTGGAAAGAGATGATACAGGCATTCCTGTTCCATGTTTTTTTACAATTAATTTCTAACGTTGTGTCTGCATAATTGCTTGTAGTTTTGTCTTTATTTGGAACTTTTTTGTGTGTTGTAATATATTCTGTTGATTTGTAATCCTAATTTATGTAGGGACTGATATTGTCATTTTTGCCAAGGCTTCTGGAGTGGTTCTTTTCTGAATAACATAATTAAAACCTCCAGCACAAACTCCACTGAGTCTTAGGATTTCAAGATCTGTACTGAAATGCACTTATTTCAATGTGCAGGCAAGCTTTCAACTTTTGTAAGAATGTTTTACAAGGGAAGTTCAGAATAAAAATACGTAAATAAAAATGATTATGTTCCTCAGAGTTAGACTGTGCAGATTTTAATGTTCTTGTGTAACTCCCATTCTGTGTGTATTCTCAGACATGAGACTTAACACTGTATAACCAAAACTGTATGTGGGTTATGCAAATGGAGAAAAAAAAAAAAGTGTCTGTGTGAGATGCAGCTTTACATTTTTTTACTTTAATATATTCATGTTCTCCGGTTAACTCTTAAATAATGCTGGAGTGTTTAAATTATGTTTGTGTAGATACTCCATCCCTTTGGCTCAAGCAAAGATCAGCCAGAGTGTCCAGACTTTAACCCAGCTTTACCCAAAACATACCCAAGACCCATTCATTCCTAAAACTTGTCAGGTGAACTTTTGGATTGTTGATAAGCAAGTGTGTGATCACTGCCCCTCAGAAATGAAGCATGCACAGAGCAGGGGTATGTACAGCATACAAAGTCTGTGTACATATATGCATGCTGGATTATGTGTTATGTATAAGAACCAGAAGAAAAGAGTTTACTGAATTGGGCAACAACTCCAAGCGTACTGTCTCTTACTCCTGTGGACTACGGGAATGTTTGCGGCGGGTTAATTGTATGCATCTTTCCACTGGCATGTTACTTGATTTCCCCGGAGATTCTGTGAAGATGTTTCAATCCATAGTATTTTTGCAGGTGAAGGAAGAATAAAAAAGGACACGTCAACACCGAGTATTTGAGACCTAAACCCAAGTCTCTGGTGTTTTCTTTTGTATCAGACGAAACTTCTACTGACCTTCACATAAACTTAGCCTGTGCAGTGTTTAGAGAATTTTTTCTCACTTAAGAATACCTAGTGGGATGAGGGAAGTCACTCCTGCAAATTCTGCTGTTACAGTTGGGTATTTCTTTGCCTGCTTTGCCTCTTCTTTGGTTTGCTGCTGACAAGGTTACTGCCTTCCTCAAAATACAACACTTAGACAAGGTACAGTAACTGCAGCTCTGAAATCACGAGTGATGAGTGTATAGGAAGGTAAAAAACTGAAGGGACAGCGAGAAGAAAAGACCACACTACCAGAGGCGTGTATTTGCATCTAAGTTTCCAGTGCTGCTGGTTTTTCTCTCCTTACTGCTAAAGAGAAGAACTAGCACAATCAGAAGCTTAACCTCTTTATGTTTGTTCACTCATCTGTAAAATAGAGAACATTGTGTGTGTAATACTGCTTTTAGGATGAATATGTTAATGTCTAAAAAGCTTTTTAAGAATGTAAAACACTATGTAAATGTGAAATATTAGCATAGCTTTCTACTTTAACGAGAGGGGGAGATGCTGCAAGAGTTCATAGGCTACTCTTAAAGTAGTTCAGCCAGGTCAAAGTGTCTTTGCAAGTGGTGTCCTGAGAGAATCTCTGAAGTAGCAAAGATCTTTACACTCCAACTGACTTCAGCACACTTATAACTAAGTTTTGTCAGACAGGCTATTAATACTGTTTCTTTCTTTTCTGTTATTCACTTTGGGGCTGGTTTTCTAATGGACTGGGGGAAGCGTCTCACACAGTATTGTTTAAGTTGTGTAGATCTTAGGTGTATCTATCATCCGTGATAAACCAGCCCAAACCCACTTTCCTTATCGCATCCTGTCTGTCCCTAAATAAATGAAAGCTCTACCTCAGTTGGAAGCTCGTGTTTGCTGGGGGAGGGGACAGGAAGTCTCAGCTATCTTGTTCACCTTAAGACGTACTAAGATCATAAAAATATGTTTGCAGTATCTCAAGGCAGAAGGTCAAAATAATTGTCCTCGTGTTCAATCCAGTACATAGTGAGAAAGCCTTCTGAGAGGTGTGCAGAAATGACAGGCTGCAGAAGGCATGGCAGCTTTTCATTGCTTCCATTCGAAAGTTCTCCATCTTCTGGGGAGCACAGTTAGGCCTTAAGTTTTAATGGTACAGTTTGGGCAGGTGGAGAGCTGTGGCCCTCAAACAGTGTTTATATATTTCCTTGCTAATAACATATCTTACTGTTTAGAAGAGGGTGTAAAGTCTGCAGGATCTGTTGTCTTGTTTGGGTCTCACATATTTCTATTAAATTAAAAACGCTTATGCCTCTAAGACTGTCGTATAATGAAAAAAATTGACTTTGGTACCTCAGGTAAGGCAGGTTTGTTTGTGTGGGATTTTTTCCTCGTTTTTTAATTAAAGAATGGAAACCTTTTGTTCTAGGCACCTTCTGTGCAGTCATAAAATGTGCTGTGTCAGAAAAAGGACACTGGAAGGCCATTCTGATAAGTACCAGTACAATTGCAAATTTCATGCCTCTCTGCACACCTATGATACTGTTTATCAAGGTTCTTTTAAATGTTTCATGCTGTGGAAAAGACCAAAAATGTTACATCACTTGCTATATTTCACCTAAATGTGGCTTATATTTCTTTTTTTTTTTTTTTTGGAACAGCAGCTGGACCTGAAACGTGTGCATTGTCATTGACAACACCACATTTTCCATTTTTGTGGCGTTGTGGTTTAGCCCCAGCCAGCAACAAAGAACCACGCGGCCGCTCAATCACTCCCACCCCCAGTGGGATGGGGGGTGGGAATTGGGTGCAAGAGGCAGAGCTTGTGGCTTAGGATAAAGACAATTTAACAGAACAGCAAAGGAAGAGAAAAATAAAAACAATAATGCTGGTAAGAAGACTATACAAAGCAAGGGATACGCAGTGCAGTTTTGCTCGCTACCTGAGTCACAGCCCGTTCTTGAGCAGTGATTCCCCTCCCTCGGCCAGCTCCCCCACTTACTTGCCGTGCATCACATCACATGGGATGGAATATCCTGTGGCTGGCTAGTTTGGGTCAGCCATCCCAGCTGGGGCCCCTCCCAGCTTCCTGTGGAATTAAACTCCATCCGAGCTGAAACCAGGGCAAATAAGCAAACACTCGAGGAAGCACTGAATAGTTAAAGTGCTTTGGCTGTGATATTACTTAGTGAGCCCTTCCCATACATGCGAAGTTTTAATAATACCAAACTATAATTAAAACTGGCCTGAAATGCTTTAAAATGCCAACTGAGAAGCCTTACTAGTTAAAAATGCTTAGCTACTGCTCTGCAGAAGACTATATGGGGGTTAGTCCCATCCAATGCTTGGCTCAAATGATTTTGTGCTCTGTTTATTAAATTCATTCATCCTGCCTTCTAATAATATAGCAGCAGAACTATATTCGTGTAGTGATACTGGTTTCTGATCTCTGACCACAATAATGTCAGATTTTTCATTGTTTAGGTATGTCTCTGCTGACATTCCCGACATTCTAGGAAAGTGTGAGATGCTCCTGTAATGGTTCCCCCTAGCCCTGTGATGCCTGAAAACATGTTATATGAAAAGGCCTAATGTACTCATTCAGTTGAAAAGTAACAGCACCTTTGGTGTTACTGGAGAAGAAAAGCAGAATTAGTTCCAGGGACTTGGATTTATTGATTTATTTTCTGTTTTTTTCCTGCACTGCTAGAATTCTATTTTAAGTCAGTTAAATTGCAAAATCAAGGGGAAAACTGAATCTGAGTTTAGGCTCATATTATGTTGGGATGTTTCTGCAGAATGCTGTACTTATGTCTTTAAGTCTGTGGCAAAATCATGGTCACTCCAGGAGCATAAGATGGAAGACAGTAAAATTGTTGCCTGAGACTGAAATAAAATGGAGTATACATACATGGCCTGCCAAAAAATTGCTTATTTTGGCCAAAAAGGAAGTTGATAGTTGGAGTCGTTCAATTCCCTGTGTAGCATCTTATCTGATTATTGAAGGTTTTTTTAAAATAGTAAAGCAGCATTGAATTTTAAAACTGAACAAAATCAGACTATTTGAAAGTTGGCTATGTTATGATCTTTATGTTAGCCAGAATAATAAACTAATGATTTAATTTTGATGTTATCTCTGTGGAAGGTAAACTTAATTTAGTGCAACACTAGGTGATTATTTCTAAAGTAAAAGCTTTAATCCCGAGACTGTGTTCTGTTCAAGTAATATCATGGTAGTCAGTGATGAGTAAGTGGTGATTCTACATAAATAGTCATCTATAAACAGTAAACTTTCTTGATTGGTTAAGAGTTTAAAGTACGATGCATTTTTGTATCAACTCCAGCGATAATATCTTGATTGCATACTACTGGCTGGGACTATTACTATTCATAATTTATTTCAATCATCTTTTTTTCTGAAACAAAAATTTAATAAAACATACTAAAGATGTTAAGGTTTTATTTCAGAACCTTTTCATTATTTTAGATCTGTTATCTTTTTTAATGTCTTCTTATGTCTGTTCTAAGTCTTGCTTGGCTTTTACACAGCATGTTAAAGCTGAATAGTGGCCTTGTAAAATCAAGAAAATCAAGAGTAATACTATGAATACTTCGTTTTACTTAGCCTTTGTAATTAACTGAATAGTGAGACAGGTAAAAGGTTTTCATTTTGTCCTATTCGTTTCTCACTTAGCTGTTTTAGGAAAAAGGCAGTTTAATCATTATGGGTAATAACATTAGTCCTGCTTCTAATCCTGCACTTATGATATTAGTTACTCTTTTTGGTTTTTTTTTTCATATTCTGGCTGAGTTTTATGATTTTAGACTTAGTGTTGGTAGATTTTGCGTGTAGAAATTTTGACGGTACCTCAAAGAACCAATTAGCTTGCCTTCGTACTTGCCCTCAGTGGAAGATACAGGCTTGGGGTGGACCTGCTGGAGAGCAGCTCTGCGGAGAGGGACCTGGGTGTCCTGGTGGACAACAGGTTGACCATGAGCCAGCAGTGTGCCCTGGCTGCCAAGAA
>Ga0065711_1049071_pt1 | contig 11489 bp, 7 predicted proteins | sample Hoacrofraction12_FD_59098 | JGI IMG/M metagenome (GOLD analysis project Ga0065711, IMG submission 59098) | Hoatzin crop microbial communities from Cojedes, Venezuela - Epithelial fraction 12 v2 (version 2) | ecosystem: Host-associated > Birds > Digestive system > Esophagus > Crop | place... | reverse complement strand
TCCACAACCTCCCTGGGCAGCCTGTTCCAGTGCTCCGTCAACCTCAGAGGGAAGAAGTTCTTCCTCATGTTCAGACGGAACTTCCTGTGCCTCAGTTTGTGCCCATTGCCCCTTGTCCTGGACAAACATATATAACAAAACATCTGCTTTAGTGGGATAAAATCAGGAGATACTCCCAGCCTCTATTAAGCTGAATGAATACTTGAGTGCTTTTACAGAGCTGTTCTTGGAAATAAAGACTCTTTTGTGAGAAATTGTTCACAGGACTGAGCCCAATATTTGTTTTGTTGTATTTATGTCATGAGAGCTCTCTAACAGGAAAAGATGTATGTTATAAGTATCTGTTTAATGGCTTTCCTCCAAAAGGGCCATTACAGGCTGTAAAATAAATAGTACTCATTTAATTCCTTTTGTAAATATACACAGTTTGGAGACAATAAGAACACAGAGAAAGTAAATTAAACCACAGAAAACCACTGCATCCAAATGAGTTTATGAAACCAAAGGGGAAAAAAAGAACCGCAAGATAGTGGAAGAGCATCTTGTGGTGAAGATCCCCAGCTCAGCAAACTCTTTAAGCACATGCTTAATGGAAGAAAGGACTTTGCTTGGCCCTACATGTCCTACAGAAGGAAGGCTTTAGTTGTGTAAAAACATATAATAAAACAGAAACAGGCCACAGCCACAACCCAGCTGGATGTGGGTTGTTAAAACCTCACAAAGTTGATTGGATAGTCCCCTATTTGAAAATATAAGGAGCTCTTCAGCTCATCTGATGAGACCCCAAGCCAGGAGGCCACGTTGAGTAGGTTTTATCCACTGTGACCACGCTTTCTCGAGCAGTCACCTCTGTCCAACATCAATGCCTTTGTTCTTTGTTCAGTTTATGACTTTATATTTGCTGTTCTAAAAGGCACACTGCTTGGCCAAGCTCAGTTTACCAATCGATTCAGAGCACTCCATGTCCATCACCCCTCCTCTCTTTATTTATCACTCCCCCAATATTACTGTCATCATCATGCTTTGTCAGAAAGGATTTTATGCTTTCTTTCAAAGCATTGACAGAAGTGTTAAATAGCAGTCTTAACTAGCATTTCAGCTGCCCTGTAACGATCCCCAATTTACAGGAATGTTTTGAGTTCTTCCCATTAGCAGCTTTTAATCAATTTAATGCATCCATGCTGATTTTCTATTTTTCTGTGAGGGACTAAGCCAAATGCTTCAGAGAAGCCTAAGTCCATCAAATTGGTATTATTCCTGTTACCAACACTGGTCGTAAAACCATCAAATAAAGTTATCCACTTTAGTTTGACAAAATCTATTGTCAATAATTCGAGGTAGATTAGCATTAATTACATTACTGTCTTTTAATCCTTCATCAGTCAAATCCCAGATTGAATGTTCCATTATCCTCTCTGGGATCAATGTCATGCTGAAAAAACTGTAACTGCCCAAGTCATTCTATTTATCCTTTAAAAACATCGATGTATTCACTTTCCTGCAGTTTCATGGCCTTGCTAACCATCAGTTTTAATGAATCTAAGAGTACCTTGGTTCCTTTAAAATTCTTGGGTACAAATTGTCCACCTCTGTGCTTTTACAGTCCTTTAACTTTTAGCGTTATCTTAGAAGTTGCAATAAGAATGCATGCTTGAGCTGCAAGATGAACAGCATTACTGTAGCATCTACAAGACTACTCCAGAGACACTGGTCTTAGTTTAAAGGCAGGGGAGGGAAAGACCCCCTTCAGAGCAAGCTACTGAGTACCAGCCATCCCAGTACACTTCTCCATTACAGGCCCCAGGACCAATGATGCCCAGGGGAGTCCAGAGCTTCTGCTGCTACCAGACCCTTCCAGGGGAAGAGCCTTTCTCAGCATGGGACAAATCTGTGCTCAGCTTGATATGTGGAGCAACATATAGCCCACTCATAAGAAAAACACATTTCTCAATTCTGGTGGAAATTTTGGCTGAAATGGAGCTGTCTGAGGACGTTCTGAAATCCAGGCTGTGTCATTCATTGCTGAGGGATCAGACTGAGGAACCCCTTATACATTTTAGGAGAGGTTAGGGAGCAAGTATGTTATGATCCCCACTGCGCACAGCTAAGGGAACAAGAAGTTTGTATCACACTACTCCTGCACAGTTTTCTTACTATACAGCAAACAGGATGGGGCCAGACACTGGGGTTTCAGCAATAATTATGCTGAAAATAATTTCTTTTGTGGTTTTTTTGTGTTAACACCATAATGTGACTCAAACAACTATTTTTCTGTTTTGTTTTTTGAAACAGTGTTGTAAAAACAAGAACAGTAAAGAAAGATTAATCCCTGATCTCCACTAAATCATGTCCTGATGCTTCAGGAGCAAGTTTTCAAAAAAGGATTGAGAGCCAAATGCTGCTAAATACTAGACCAATATGATTTATGTGTATTTAATTTACTAATGAATCAGTCACCTACTGAGTTTGTCTCACTGAATTAACAGTAAGATAGTGGGAAAACCACAAGATACATAATAAATAGTAAGCATGACTGTATGAATTAGCAAAACATAAAGGTTTTGATTTACACTTTAAGATAAAACCTTTTTACTTACCTTTTGAAACAAAACTTTTTGACAGTCTCTAATTTCTGCTTTGTTATTTACTAAACACAGACTTGATAAATGATTGATTCTCCCGGCCTTGCTCAAATTGCATTTGGTTGTATCCAACTTATTCTTTTCTAAATTTGGAGAGAGGCCTGCATTTGGCACCTAATTTAATAGAAGTGAAAAGGTACATAGAGATAAACCAGCCACTTTGTCAAGGGATGCAGCCTATTAATTTCCACAGCACTCAGCTAGCAGATTTTACCCTTAGAGTGGCTGAAAGACAGTGAACCTGTCTCTTGCTTCATACAATATGCTATATGATCTACTATGATATAGCTTCCCCCTATTCCCCAGGCTCCTGCTCCTGATACTCCTTGGCTGTAAGGTGCAGAGAAGTGCCGTTCTGCTACATAAATAGACACGATGACATCTCTGAAGAACTGAAAAATTAAAGGCACCTCTACCAGCGGCTGAAGTGTGAAGGATTGCTTGGGGTACCAGAATTGGTCAGGCAGGTGGACTAGATGATTGTTGTAGGTTCTTTCCAATTGAAATAGTATGTTCTAGTCTATCATCTCCAAGAGAAGCCTTTCTTCCCTCAAAACCCAAACTTTTCACATTCCTCAACAACCAAAGGAAAGCAAACCAACTCAATGGACTAGTTGTCTATAAGGCAAAATGGGAAAAGCAGTTTTATTTAAAGATTTAGTGAAGTATGTGTTGTTTTGCTGCTGTCGGCATTTGCTTTTGTTTGTGGGACTTTTTTAATATAACTCTCAAACTTTTAGGAAATTCTGAAGTATGAGATGACTTCACAGTGAAAAATGATGCATTCAGAAAATGTCAAAAGCAGAATATTTTGCTGACTTCAAACCCTTTCCATGAGTTTGCAGGGGGTGACCATGTGTGATAGGGAGAGACAGGGTGGCTTAGAACATTTTATTTGCTTTGAACAAAATGGTGTTGAAGCTGATAGATTCATGTTGATTTTTTTTTTCTATTTGGGTAAACACTTCATTACTTGACAAAAAATCATAATAACAGGAAATTACAATCAACTCTGGAAGCAGCCCCATCACTTATCTGCTCTGACACTGGTATTATGGACCCCCAGGGCCAAATCCAGGAGTTTTACTGCTTCATTGAGGGATTCACTTTTGTTTGTGGTTGCTGTGAGCCTAGCCTCCCTGCAGACATGGTGCCAAAGAATGATATGCAACATACACTCAATCCTTTGCACTCAAATAGAGCTCACACCTTTCATTTTGCAGCATTTTGTAATTAATTACTGAAATCGCCTCCTCCTGGAGCACAGGTGCCAAGACTCCTGCACAAGAAAGCGCTATAACTCTGAGCACAAATCCCAGCCATGTGTGCAAACTCATTTGGTTCACAGAAATATTTGTACAGTTTATGGACACACACACTAAGTTCCTGAGGCTTCTCAGTAACACTAAATGTCTTGCTATTGTTTCCTCTTGGCCTTGGGCTAGAATTACTAAATGGATACTTTCCTTAACTGTAACAGAAAGCGGATATGAAAATAATAGGTAACAGCAATTTAAAGCAAATGATTCAAAGCATCTCCATTAAAGCATCACCATAAGCATCAGAGTAACGGTTATGAAACAAGAGCACAGCACTTTCCTTCTTAGCTTTTCCTTTGTGAGAAAGGAAATGGATTAGGTAAAAGACAGAAAATCTATATCCATTTTTTTCTAAATGGACTATTACATCAGAATAACACCTCCATATCATATTAGCAAGTTTATAGCTTAGCCTATTGGATTCATATGAATTTGATATCTGGTTTTACTCACTGAACACAACTCATTGTGGACACAAAGGGGCACAGCATGTCTGGTGAGGCTGTATGAAGACAGCCCTGCTACATTGTTCTCCTTCCAGTTCATGCCCTTCAGTGGAGCTTTCCAGCACACTGCGACATTCGATATTCACCTCACACGCGAGTGATTTTGGTTGTTCCTTCACTAGGGTTTTCTCAGGTATTCCAGAAAGTGACAAAAGCAGAGGACAAGTTGTGGTTCCCTCTGCTGTGACAAAGACTGAAGAAGCATCCAGACATGCTGTCAACAGTACTAGCGAGGGATGAGAAGCTCAGCAATCACTTTGGGCTCACTGATAGCAAAAGGACGGATCTGGATGATGCATGAAAACCCCATCTGCCTCACAAGTACAGACATGATGGGGCAGCATTAGCCACTTTTTCTGCTGCAAGGTGCTGAAAATACATCCCATTTATAGGACCTTGCACATCATTTCACTGTGAAACAGTTCCACACAGAAGAGGAGGAAAAACAGGAATGCGGACTACTTCAAAGCCGTTCCTCACGCAGAAGCTGCTATCAGATTTGTAGCCAGAACATGGTGATAGCTGAGCTCCCCACTCATTTCCCCCAAAGAGACTCTCTAAACCTTCACAGTGGTATCCTCACTCTGACTGAAGTACAAAATAATGCAAATTCCCCCCCCCTCTTGAGCAACAGAAACAGTTCTGTTCAAGTGATTCTAGCAGATACGATACATCAGCATTAGCCTTGGGGAGATGTCATGCAGAATGCTATAAAACATAACTCTACTTTAAAACATACAGAAGTGTCCTTTTTGCTTGCAAAGCACCCTCCTGCAAGCAACCTGTGTCATACTGGAAACTGTTAACTCCATAGCTCCCCATATTAATCCCAATATAGCCACCCACCAAGACCTCTGTGGAGTAAGGAAGCATAACTTCCATTGTTCTCCAGTGAAGAAACAGAGCCACAGAAGTACGAAGAGCAAAATTTCAAGATCTTTGGAGTAAGGAGCCTTTGTTTACCTTTCTGACTGTAAGTTAGATTCCTGATGCACATAGATATTTCCTGTATATATGACCCAAAAGATATTAAATACTCAGAAAGTCTGTGAGAGAAAGTGGGAGAGTCATGCCCTGAGTGCACAGATGGTCTCTAACCCCCTGGAGTAACCTGCAACCATCTTTCTGTGAAATCTTCCTCTGCAACCTCTTCTCCCGTTCCCCTTCCAGGTGTATGGTTGCCTGCGTTCAAGGTCTGCACCCACATGATGTCACTTGTAATCTTGAATCAGATATCTTTGAAATCAGCAAAGTTTGAGAAGGAGGTACAAAAAGTTTCCAGACCCTTCATCCACATCCCACACCAGCCCCACTGCCATCACTGTCTCATCTTTGGTCACAGCATGGTCCTGCTCTTGCTGTTTGCTGGCATATAGATGCCAAAGATAATCAGTGCCACTTACAAGCTTTATCTCCAGCACCATTCCTCTGTTGGGTGAGATTGGAAGCATAATAGTGAGAATAAAAACAGAGCAAGAATTTAGGATGGTCTTTACAAAGTGTCTGAGACTGGCACAGAGACAATGTGTAAGAGAGGACTGATAATGTGCCTGTGAAAAACAAAAGTAACATTTAAATGACAGTGAAAGCAAGTGGAAGAAGAAACAGTTCCTTGCAGGATCTGATGAACAGTAGTGGCAATGCAAAGAGGAAGATGGAAACTGCCAGCCAGGGCCAGGAAAATGGTGAAGTGACACCACTCGTTTTAGCAGGCTGGCTGTGTCACAAAATCATACCCCTGTGAAGTGCATGTCTATGGCAGTGCAAAAAGATCACAGGAAGGTTCGGAAAAGTACATGTTGATCACTGTTTTACTGGAGCTTCAGCAAGATCCATGATCTCCGTAGAAACATCTGAAATTTGTTAATTCAAAACATTTGGAAGAGAAAAATTGGGTGTTTGCAGACCATCTCAACAGCATGATTAGCCTCTTCAACAATTCCTCTGTATTCCGTTTTGTTACGTCTAATCTGAGTACTATGCATGTACTGGTAAGTGAAATGCCTGCTGACTCTAACTGGCTTAAGTCTACTTAACTTTGGGCTTATTCACCCCATAAGAACAGTGGCTTGTCCTTAAAGCTTGGTGGCCTCTGGCACCCCCACACACTAGCTGGCCTGGGTCAGCTAATACTAATATGTTATCAGTATGGGAAACCAAGGAGGTTGTAGCGAGGCAGGTGTGGTCTCTTCTCCCAAGTAAATAGAGATAGGATGAGAGGAAATGGCCTGAAGTTGCATCAGGAGATGATTAGATTGGATATTAGAAAAAAATTCTTTACTGAAGGAGTGGTCAGACATTGGAATGTGCTGCCCAGGGCAGTGGTGGTGTCACCAGCCCTGGAGGTGTTCAAAAAACATGCAAATATGGCACTTCGAGACATGGTTTAGCAGGCATAGTGGTGTTGGGTTGACGGTTGGACTTGATGATCTTAGAGGTCTTTTCTAACCTTAGTGATTCTATGATTCTATGAAGAAAGAGAAGTGTCCCACCAAACCAAGTGAAGGCCATCACTCCCCATGAGGTAGTCCACCCAGATAGCCGAGACAGCCTGAGACTCAGTCACCTCCCAGTGGTGCTCTTCTTTTTTTGTGCCAGCACAGAAGTGATTTTCACTGGGGTGGGCACAGGTGCCTCTGAACCAGTGTGCCTCTAATCAACACCCTGCTCCCAGGTCCATTTTCAGTTGTAGCAGTCAGTCAGGGTTCGTGCCACAAGTGGGTTTTTAACCCTGTCATCTTCCACTTGATCTATTTGCTGTCTCATCAGGGTGCAGGACATTCGCCTCACCCCTGTCCAGAGACAACCTTCTTACATGCCAGCCGCAAAAGCCAGTATAATTTTCTTCCAACCACACAGATTCCATCTTTGCGGCCTCCTAGTGCTACCTGCTATGCGAATCCCCACGGGCCCTTCAGAATCCTGCCTTTCTGTCTCAGGAGTTACCCCATCCAGATACAGCCCTCGATTTCCTTGCATCTGAAGGTCATTAACTTTCGCCTTCTGTCCATTTAACTATACCACAACAACCTCCAGAGATGCAATCTTTTGGCCTAGGATATTATTTCTGATTTGGTCACTGTCACTGAGGAATGGGTGTCACCAGCACACTCTTTTTTGGCGTGTGTATGCTGGCAATATACTAGTATCCACTGAAACTGGCTGTTCCTGAGGTGCCCTCCAGGGTATCTGGCTCTCTGTCAGATATTCACACTTGGATGAGCAACAATTTTCCAGAGGTGAACACAGCAAACTGAAGCCACTGGTTCCAGGCAGCTACATATGTTGACTTTTCAACCCAAAGCTAAAATCTGAAGTACATTTATTTTATTTTTCCAAGGAAGCTATGCTCCAGTGCTGCCTCCAAAATGCAGTGTGATAGGTACCTTTCATTCAGTCCCATTCGTCTGACTTGCCTGCCAATTTTTTATTAGAAGATGATGCCTTAGTACTGCTGGGTACGCTGCTTGTGTTGCTAGATTGATGCTGCTCGGCTCTGCATTAACCACTGCCCTTGAAATGGCAAGAAACATATTCAGAGCAGGAAGAACAGAAAAGGAGAGCTGGGGCAGAAGAGATTCAGTAAGGACTGGCTCACGTTCCCTTAGACATCACTCAACCTTTGTCTTGCCCAGTCAAGTGAATCTGTGTTATATTTTATCTCACCCTAAAGAAGATGTCTAAGTAATTGCAAACATCATCTTGTAAATTGCTTTTTTCTGTTAATTGACTGAAAAAGGAGATAAAGTAAGATAAAATGATTCCTATCTCTGGGAGGAAGAACTCAAGTACTCAGATTGATTGCACTCTACCTGTCTAATTGAAAGAAGTTTCAAGGCTTCCTTCGTATTCAGACATGATATATTTGTGGGGGGATTCTATTCACCTTAGAAGGTTACACAACCTTCCGTTCACTTCCCTGTCCTTCTTCACTATCTCTGTGTCAGAAGTGTAGGAGTATAAAACACTGGTGGAGATGTAGGTATGGATAACAGTGTGGTATGTGGGTATATTAATGTTATCTACAACAGATTGCCACCAGCAGCTGCTCTGATCTGCATGAGAGGCGATCATGATGCACAGGTTTCCCCTGTTCAGAGTACAACCTTCTCCAGAACACATTTATATTCCAGTCTGGTCCTTTTTATGTGTCCCAAGGGCATATCCGCATCAGCGTTCAGCAGGAATAAATTTTCTAATGTATTAGAAGTGCTTGATCAAGCGTTAGGTCAATCTTTCGCATGCCTGTCAGTATGTCCCTTCAAGCTCTTTAATCACAAAGGTGTTTGGGGTTTTTTCCTGTTATCTACCCAGAATAAGCAAGTTTGCTTTTATCTTTTTAGCCTGGGGTTCATTTGATAGAAATAAAAATAGACTGAAACATCAGTTGTACGTGAGACCCACCATCTATTTCTAGAGTGTCTTTGCTGTGTCTGCTCAGGTGCAGGCTCAAGTTCACCATGTCTTGTGCCATCAGCCAGCTCCATCCACACAACATCTAGAATTGCATTTCTTATGCTTAAATGTAGTTGGAACGTACTGTCATACACCATGTCCCAAGCTGATTTTTAATTTGCCTACAAGCAGCTTCCTACTCTTGGATGAAAAGCTGGAGGATTTCTTCAGAAGAAACTCTGATGTTTTTCTGCCTTAATATAACTAGACTCATAAATAAGGCAGAACTGTGCCCTGGGAATCAGACATTGCTGCTCAGTATGTGATCACAGGAAACAGATGAAGGCCTCAGTGTCCTTGGTGACTCTCTCTGTTGGGTATTAAAAGTGTTTATGTGCAAATAAGGCTAAGGAGGCACCAAGTTCTCCTGTCAGTGATTTTTCTTCCATAAGTTTCAGTGATTCATCTGACCTATTCTGGACATCTTCTTTACGACAAGATGAAGCATGTCTGGATCAAAGGTGTGATTCTTTTCAAGCTAAAGATGACATCTAATATAGGTCAGATGAGCCACTCCCTAAACACACCTATCTGTCTCCCTTGATTTAAAACGATAACTCCTAAAGTTAAGTGAAATCAATCTTGGCAAAGAGGTAGACCCCAAAACAGAGAAAGTAGAGTTTGGAACTCACACAGCAGTTCTGGGGCTGAATGGGGAATACAAAGCAGGTTCTGTTTCTGTCTGTTGCGATATTTCTGACCCGTTGAACCTATTCTCCTCAGAGCTCATGAAAGCCAAGTATTCAGAGCTTGACATTTGAGTTGAAAGGCCAGTGGCAGAACAGACACTGAAACTGCCTTCATGCATCATAAAGAAGAAATAAAGGGCACAAACTTGTTTTTCCCATTTCAGCTTTGCAATTCACCATAAAAGGGAAATGCTCCCAATAGTGTACACAGCATCCAGAGTTCATAAAAACACTTGCTGTAAGACCTGACTGAACAGTGTCATCTTCTCTAACACTCTATGGCAACAAAAGAACGCCTCATAAAATTGTCTGGGAGAAAATATCAAATCGTAATGAAATTACAAGAGGCTGCATATAAGACTGCCATCAACAGCCATGTTGTTCCAGTCCTACACACTCTTAAACAAAGGTTGCATTGCAATGGTCTTACTTCTCAAGGCTTTGTCATCTGACAGCCCAGGGAAACACAGTGGGAATCCCATTTTGTGTGTTTTACTTGTGTTTCACAGATCTCAGCACTTCTTTAAGCTCTGCTGAGTGGCCAGGCCTACAAAAGGGCTGAGGACTGGTCAGCAGGATAAAAAATTAAGAATGCACAAGCCACTAGACAAACACATTCAGAAATTATAATGTGTCATTAGGTGTCTTCATGGGTTTATGTTCACATGAGCTCTTTGCCAACAGTGTGAAACCATTGCCAAACTACATCCAAAACCAGTGTGAGTACAGCCCAGTGATGGGGCTTGTCTTTGCCCAATCATAGTAAGAGGGAGAGGTAAATACTTGTGATGAGTTATTTTTATTGTTGCTCTTGGGGTTTGGATTTATTTCTTTGTTTTCAAAGAAAAAATAAGATTTTTCGGGAGAAGAAGAATATTTTCCCTCATTTAGTATCTCTTATCTGCATACTTTCCTACAGAGCATAGCTGTGTCTTTACTCCTTGAGTTTTCATCTATATAAGGGTTTTCACCATGCAAGAATAAAAATGCCAGAGGTTCAACAGGCATCAGTCTACTTTCACCTCAGCTGTATACGGAGCCAGTTTCATAGCAGTGTTCGCAGCACTGAATAAGAGCCACTGTCTGTGATGATTTGCTTCCTGCATTGATGATTTAGAAACAAGGTTTTCTCTCCTGTGAAAACTGCTCCAGCCCTGTGCCCTAATCCTGTTGCTCCTAAAAACACTTGAGAACTTATCACAGACATCAATGCATGCAGAGCAGGAAATCAACATTTGTAAATGAAATTAGAATATCACCTTTCTTCAGTGTAGAATAAGGTAAATTTGATGTCAGTTTGTTGCTCATTCTAAGGCTTCTTCCTAATACTACAGACCCCAGCAAAGACAAAGCAGAATATGTATTTAGGTTATGCTGGCATATGCTGAAGTTTTCCCGGAGCTGTACCTAAGAAGTGGGAAATAACAGCAGGAAACAACATGTTAGGTTGTCTGTGCAAAGCCTCTCCACCAGCTTTGTTTTTCAGAGCTGTGCGGTGCCATATGGTACAAGCACAGCTCCCAAAGGCTGTGGTTCGCTTGCAGTTGGAGGGGATTTTCCTTCTGTGTTGCTGTTCAGATCTCCTCCTCTCATACCTTGCAGCCACCCTGTGGGTACAGGATGGCTGTATGAGACTGGCAAATAGCCCCGTGCGGTTAAATCAGGGGGCAGAGTTATCACTCCCAGCAAAGACCAAATACTACTTGCCAATCAACTGAGATGCATGGAAGGGGCAACTTTGCTCTGAAATTCAAGCATGCCGCCTCCCTGGAAGTGTTCAAGGCCAGGTTGGATGGAGCTCTGAGCAACCTGGTCTGGTGGAAGATGTCCCTGCTCATGGCAGGGGGGTTGGAACCAGATGTTCTTTAAGGTCCCTTC
>Ga0065711_1049070_pt1 | contig 11489 bp, 8 predicted proteins | sample Hoacrofraction12_FD_59098 | JGI IMG/M metagenome (GOLD analysis project Ga0065711, IMG submission 59098) | Hoatzin crop microbial communities from Cojedes, Venezuela - Epithelial fraction 12 v2 (version 2) | ecosystem: Host-associated > Birds > Digestive system > Esophagus > Crop | place... | reverse complement strand
AGCGGCTGCCGCGGCCGCCTGGCCCCGCTGCTGCTGCTGCTTGCCCTGCTCTGGGCGGGCCGCGCCGCGGCGGCTGAGGTGAGTGAGCGCGGGGCGGAGGGGCTGCGGCGGCGGGACGGTGGCGCGGGATTCCCGTAGAGCGGGGCTGAACTCCCGGGCCCCGTCTGCCAGCGCGCTGCCTTTCGGCCTTGGCCAGCTGTGAGGAAGGAAAGGTGAATTCATCGTCTTCAAAGTGGTACGGCTCGCCCGCGTCAGGTACCTCCTAGACAGGCCGAGGCGAGGTTCCGTTACCCCTGCGCCGCTGCCAGGCGGGATGGGCAAAGGCGAGGAGGCCCCCGCACAGGGCACTGCCTCACGGCCCGCCTCAGGTGCGAAGGGGAAGCACAGCGTGGCGGCGGCCCCGGCGGGCGGGGCGGCTTCCCGCCCTTCCAGCCGAGGGGCTCCCGTGAGGGGATGCGGGGGGGCTGCGTACCGCCACCGCCCTGGAAAGAGGCCGCGGAGGCCTGCTCGGCGGGAAGCGGTGGCTGCGGGCGGCGAGGACGGAGCGGTGCGGGGTGCGGGTGGGCTCTGAGGTGAGCGCTTTCAGGGCAGCGCCTGTGCCGCCCGCGTTACCAGCTCGCGTGACGGTCTGTCAGGTTTAGTGAGGAACGCGCGTCACCGTTTGGTCGGTAAATTCTGCTGGATCGTTTTGCAGTCCCTGCCGTTCCTTGCTCCTCTGGCTGGCTGTAGCACTGAGATTGAACGTTCCCGACTGGGAGAAGAGCAGTCAGCTGTGAGGGTAAATGGGTCAGGGCAGCTCGCAACGTTTCTGGCAGTGACCAAACGGAAAACTGCCAGTTTCAGTAAATTTCAAATTCTTTTTCTCCCATAATCGTCAGCAGCGTTAATTTCTCCTTGCATGTGTCAGTAAAGCTCAAACGTAGCACATCAAAACCTTTTACTGCCTGTCAAAACATTGTGCAGTTCACCTTTACAAGGAAAAAAATCTGATCTTCTGCTTTGTTGTTGCTAAAATAGAGCCACGTGCTGCCGTAATTATCTGAAGCAGACTAAGGAGTAATGATGTTTCTTCTACAACACTGCAGCTTTTTCACTCGCCCATTCTGGGTAAAGTGTCCGGAAACAGCCCAAGCACCTCACCAAACATGTTTTCATTCATGGCACGCTAACTAACTTGCAGTCAAGTTTAGTCATGTAACAAAGATCCAATTGTTTTATTTGTAATAGAATTGAAATACCTCCTGGTTTTTACATAGAACAGAGGTACCAGATCTATTTGCAGAGCACACATTTTCTGCAGAGTTGTTTCAGGCTTTGCCTAGATCTCAAAAGCAAGATGTGAAAGATGAATAAACTCAAGACCTGCCTCTCTCTTCTATCCAGTTTACTCTTCTTTATTTCATTCTTCTCTTCGTCTGCTGGTACCTCCCATCCGTTGCCCTTGTTGCTCCTAAGGGGTGGACATTATTTTCTGTGCTTCTGGATGGCTGTTAACAAGTGTGGGCTGTGTACCAGGAGCTCCTCCACCCCCCTGACACACACACTTTTTCTAAGCCTCTGTTCTGGCTGTTCTGAACTTGTCATCCTGGTCTGTGTTTTTGCCTACAAAGGAAGGGAAAAGGAGGTGTATCGACAAGTATACATCCCCACGTATGGCCCAGTAAAACATTTCAACACTTTTTAGCAACCTCAGTAAGATCCTAGAGTATTTGCCAGTCTTGCAGACCCATGTACCTTAGTTCATCAGCAGCCTTTCTGCTTAAGGTAGATCATGAAGCGCCGAGATACCAGTTTTCTACATCGTTGTCATTACTAGATCCTCAGTGACACTTAGGCCTTAAAGACAGGATTTGGGATGGTAAGAAGTGTCTTCTACAGAAATCTTGCTGTTTAAGCAAGATGTGTTGATTCAGTGGTGCTCTGAAAATTCCGTGGATCTCAAATGTTGTCTGAGATTAGTTTAGATTTGCAACAGATAACTGAGATCAGTTTAAGATTCAAATGTCATTGTTTCTGTTCTTGTATGAAAATGCTGATATTTTCAAAAGAGAAAGTCTTAACAAAATTTTCTAGTTGATGGAGGAAATAAAAAACTTCCTCGATAGCAATTTTATCTAAACTCCTGATTAAATATTAGTAGCTAATTGACATGAAATGATTGATAATAAAATGCTGCATTTTGGCTGGACTGTCCATTGCAAAGAAATAGGTATTGTTTATGTTTTAAAATTGTGCTACACTTTCATATGAAGATAAATTGATATTTGATCAGCAAGCAATATTTTTGCTGTATGCATAAATAAAAAAAAATGTTTCAACAGAGAAAAGTTTTAAGTATATGTGTCTTAATAGCTCTAAGTAATTTATTCCCAAAGGCAAGAAAGAAAATTATTAATTTGTGCCTGCTGCTGTTTATACAGCAAATTTTGGTCCTCACAGCACTTCACAGAGTCCAGACTTCTGCCCTTAGGAGGCTGAACTTTCTGGCACCTGCTAGGGAGTATTATTGTCTGCATTCTTGGCCACTGGCATGCTCTAATCACATCTTCTGAAAACTCAGCAGAAGCAGCATCTTCCCATGTCAAAGGCTTTGCAGCTTGCTTGATGTATTCCTTCACTCCAAATACTGATGTTATGATTCTTTGGATTTTCCCACTGTTCATTTAAATACTTCAGAAGAATAATAAAATTTAACTATATGTTTCCTCAGGGAACAAGATCTTTCCCACTCCTCGTTTCTGTTTCTTTCCTCTCAGAAAAAAATTGCTTTGCTTTCCATTTGTTTCATTTTGTTTAACAGCACCTAGAGCTGATACTGTCTGGATGCACATGTACAATCCAATTAATTCTCCTGAGGGTGTCCTTTCTTTTGATACCATCCATGTATGTCTTGAAATTAAAAATAATCTAAAAATGTTCTCTGAAATTTGCTGTTTCAAATGACACTAATAAGAAAAATAACTAGGTCAAGTGCGTTAGTACTGAATGGATACCGCTTCTTGGTGGCATTGATGATTTTTGTGATGTCATTGTGTTAGCATGTGGTCAGAACAGGGTAAGAGAGGGTTTCTACTGGAGCAAGACTGCTTGATTGCAAGTTAGCTGCATCTCATGTTACTACCATTTTGTGATTTGGATTGGAATACAATTGCAATGTTGTATTAGTTCACAGAATAAAGTTAAGTGCTCTATATTCTGTATTTGCCTCAGTCATTATTCCTTGTATTTTTTCTTCATGTGCTGCTGGCAAAGGAGGGGAGATAAAATCAGTGACGATAAGGCTTGAGAAGATCTCCTTTTTGCATTCCCTTATGCTTACTGATTGTGACTAGGTGCAAGTGTTCATATTTCCCAATTAATTTCATTTTTTACAAATGTTAGAATTTGCATGCAAATACTTATAAAATAGTCATTCTTCATGCAGTGTTTTCCCCTTATTACACATAAGCTATATTGCTGTCACAAATAGACTTCAATACATGTCTTTGGAAGGAAAAAATGCAGTGTTCTAGCTCAGGCATGAGCATCTCCAAGGTTGGTAAGAATGGGATGCAGGCTGAATTGCTTTGTTTAACTAGGAAATCAAAATGTTGGAGGGACAATGTGTCACAGTGAGAATTTTCCTTCTCTGCAGGCCTTTGGAAGTGCCCAGGTTCTTTGTTGCACAAGGCAGCTGAGAAGGGAAGATGTGCACCTGAATATACAAAAGGGAGTTCACTGATCATGTTAGAAAAACGAGGCCTTTGTGAAGTGCTCTCTTTGATTTGGTTAATATGATCCCAGCTCTGAAGTCAGTGGGGGTGTTACTTTGATAATTCGGCCCAATTTATACTAGACTGTTCTGGTCCTGACTGCCTCTGTAATTGGTTGTAATTCAGCCATCTTCTCCATAGAGAAACAGGCTGATGTCAGAGCACTGCAGAGCAATGCTTGCCCTACTGGGCCAAGAGAGTTAGCATAAGCTAGCAGACTTGCCCTAACTGTGCATCAAAATTTATGGAGTTCTGCTGTCTTATACTGCATGGAGGCTTGCTCTGATGGCCGTGAACTGTCATGTGTGCTTATGTGTTGCTGCATCATACAACTGAAAGATGAATCTCCTTAGATAATCTTAGTAAACACTTGTGAAAATCTAACTGTTAACACTTGATATATAGACTTTTTCTAACAAATCTACAAGGTAAATGCACATTTAAGCAAAACTCTATAGTTCAATTTATTTTGCTGACTGAATGATATCATTAAATTGATCAAACTAGGCCAGCAAACACTGGTTCTTTCTTCATTGCTTTGCATTTCATACAGATATAACAGCATTTTATTTCGAGATCTGTGCTAGCAATCTGTTCTGCAATACCTAGAGCTGATTTATCATAACATGTCGTTGAAACAAAATACTTTGCTATTAAGTGCAACTAGTATGGGATGTCCGGTCATCTGTTACTGTCACATTCTCACCCTACTGCCTAACAAAGTAATACTAGAAGGCTCAGTATGTTGGCATGGATTACAGGAGCCTAGGAGGAAGGTGAAGTACAAAAAGGCTTTTTTCTTAACTGTTTACAGCCCCAGTCTCTTGTGCACACACTGAAAAAGTTCTGTTTTGCCACACAATATGTTTTTAGTTCTATTTTCATTATTTGTCTTTTTTTAAACTTAGCAGTTTTGTGATAGAGTTCGAGTCTCACAGATTTATATGTTTTCCATTTGGCCTGGTTCAGTGAAGGCTTTTTAACTAGGGCTTTGTGCTGCATTTTTGCACAGCTTTTTTTTGAGGAAACTGCAAGAAAAAGTAACCTATTTTTTTCTTTTTAATCTGTGAAATCACAGAGCCTTTCAAAAAAGGAGAAACCAAAGCATTGGCAATAAGCTTTCTCTGAACAAGCTACTGTTGCTTTCTTTGCTATTTGCACCACTTAACAGAAGGTGCACACCAGGAATTTTATGAATATACAAATATACAGGCCTGAGGAGACAATTATAGTGAATGCTATTCCTACAGTCAACAGTTGGGAAAAAATACAAATTGTGTGATGCGATGCTACCCATATTGTGGCAGGTAAGCATAAATTCACTAGTTAAATGGTGTATATTCTTTGTTACTAGATTACTCTTTTAAGATGACCCTCTGTTAGGAAGGAAAGCATGGATGAATAAACTGATTAAACACTCTTAGGAGTTTGCTACACAAAACTAAACTCTGTGGCCTGAATTGCCTAATCTTTTTTTCCTTGTGGAAAGGAAGAGTATTTGTTTCTTTTGTCCTCATGTCCTGTTCAAGGTCGGGAGAAGAAACCCACAGAGATGGGAGTTTATGGGTCTCCCTTTGGAGTTTTTACCCATTTGAATATATCATGAACAGTGTGGTCCAGTTTCTGATAGTCCTCAATCACAGTGACTTCCACCTAGTGAGATTATTTGCAGAGTTAAGATGTCGGTCATTGCAAGTATCAAAATTTTCTGTGTTTTGGCAGAAGAGAGCAAACCATCATTCTCTCTGTTTAAGGAGGGAGTAATTCTGTATCTTCTCTTTATAGACCAAAAGCAATTTAAAAAACACAAAAAACAGAGATTCAGTTGAGAGCCTCAACTTACAGTTTTCCAAAACTGCACACAACATGCCAGCTCTACGTACATAGATACTGGGTGATTTTTAGGCAGCGTCTACAACACAGGCCTTAGTGGTCATCACTGCAGAGCTCACAAACAATTTGAGTTTGTGAAAACTCAAGGTGTTGGTTTTTTTTTGTAAATTACAACATTTTACCTGTTTTATCCTGAGGCAATGATGATAACATGCAGGCACAGTGGAGACTGCTAAGCCGTACCGTTCTCACACTCCCTAATTCTTTACTGTCAGTGAGTTGCAGAGAAGGGAGAGGCTCCATATAATTAATTGTACTGTATCTGCTGGGACAAGAGTATAGTTGGCACCATGGAAGTTGTATGTGGAACTATGAGTAAGACGGCAGGATGGTGTGCTTTCATAAGAGTACAATGAACAGCTATATTATGGTATTTTCTTGGAACTTCATACAGACAGACTCGTTCACAGCAAAAAAGATACGCTATACAGTAAGTATATTACAAAAAAATTGCAGGGTGATACATAGGTTTCATTCTGTTCTATTTTTTGGTGTTTGGTTGTTTTTTGTTTTGTTTTCCCCAAGGACATATTTTATTCCATTTAAACATAGGCAAGAGATTTAATAAGTTCTATGAAAATTTTGTTTCCATCTGTTTTATACTGTTTTATTTAAGGTTTATGTTACTGGTTTTTTTTATTTATGAATAGTTACAATGAAGAGATTTGGCTAACACTACAAAATTGTTATTATACAGAGTTCTTACTGAACAGGTTTTTGCTTTAAAAACTAAGAGCACAGTTATCAAAACAGTTTCAGTCTCTGAAGTGAAAAAGGATTTTCATACACGTGTTCCCTTGACATAACAGAAAGTTGTTTAAATGTTCGTCTGCAGCAGCTTCTTCTGTTTCTCCATACCAGTCATTTACCATAGTTGGTTTGCAAATACCATTATAAATATATCTTTATATTACATAAATGAACAAATCCCTTCCAAAGAACTCTTTACAGTTTAAAATTAAGGACAGAAAGTAAGGAAATTCTTACCAAGTTTAGATAGACACATGTTGTGTGTTCACATTGTGTGGTCACAAATTGCGTGTTTCTAAGACACAAAATCCTGCTTCTGTGAAGTGTTATGAAGGTTTTTTCCTATGATCATAAATTGTTAGGACTTCTCTTCTGCACTTCACACTGAAAGCAGCACGTAACCAGTAATGCAAGGCCTGTGTCACCGAGGAGGAATATTGATTCAGTAGTTATTCCCTGAGCAAGGTTCCCATTACAAGTGTTCAATGGAGCTTATTCAACAACTGCACTGTCTGTAGCATAACAGTTGTCTTCCATTGCGTCCTTTGAGATCCGGTCTCCGTACATTAGACATTATTGACCAAGTTGTTTATTAGTTAAAGTTACAGGTGTATTGCTTTATAAGGGAAGGTCACAATGATTTTTGTCAGGTGCTAGATGTTCAGCTGGCAGGCAGAAAGCAGTAAATTCTGATAGCATGCATGGCTGTTAACAGGAGTCTTCTAAGGTAGGAATGTCTGGCTGCCTTCCAGTTCACAAGTGACTACACAATGTTTCAGGGTTTGGGAACTGACATATTTTCCTTCATCTCATCATCTCCTATTTCTGCTCTATGTTGTCTATACTTATTGAAGGCTTAATAATTTGGTTTTGTTGTACTGGTCCAGCAATCACTAAAAAAACACGAAGTTCTTCGTGGTCTTTGATAATTTTAATGAATTCATGTTTGATGCTTAGAATGCATGAAAAACTTTTAGTATACAGATTGTAATTGTGAGACTGGTATTTTGTTTTGATAGCAGTGTTTTGGAGTGAGGGGACTTCATTCTTCAGTACCTTGTATGCTACATGGTGATTTACAGTTGTGCAACAATAAGGAATATGCTGCCGGGGTCACGTGTCTACTAACCATGTCTAGATAGACTTAGTGACTGTGCTAGCCTAGCTAAATATTCTAACACAGGTGCATCAGACTCAGGAAAAAAGGTCTTCCTTATAGAGCCTTTTCCACAGTGGGAACTTTTTTCTATACAGCTCTGCTCTCAGATCCTTTGCTTGAGCAGGTTAGGATAAATTTTCGAACACAGAACTGTCCAAGCTAGAAGCTTTAGCTAGCACCATAGTGTCCTTCAGAAAATGCAGCATTTCAGATCTCTGTGCAGCATACCTACCCCAACACAAGTCTGTAGCGTAGATAGATGTTAAAGCTAAACTTCCCGCTTACTGTAATCATAAGGCTTTACACCCACTTTTATTAGATGTCATGGAAAACGTGTAGTAGAGGACATTAGAAGAATGGGCCTTTTGTAGTTTTAAGCACTATATTAACATCAGCTATTTGAGCAGTATTATTCTGTGTGCTCAGTTGTGGTTTATAGACACAGCTGGAATGTGTAAAGTGATTGCTCTGCACTGAGACAGCTCCGGAAGAATTCAGAAATCTCAGTGTGTCAGCAGCCCTTGAAAATTTGTTATCAAGACTCTTAAAGGAGCTGGCTCACTAATATGTAATTTTTAAGAAGTATTGGAATTTAAGAGAAATTACAGAAAACTGGAAATTAGCTGATAATTTTCTTCCACTTAAAAAGGACTGCTGTGATGACCTGCATGTTGGTAGGCTGCTCAGGATGCCATTAATGAGCTGAAAGATGGAAAAAAAAAAAAAAGTGGCGTCGCAGAAAAGTAGATCCTGTCCAAGAAGTCTTGTTCCATGTTTTGATGTAGTTCTAATTTAGTGATCGTTGACATTAGAAGGTAAAGATCTAATGGCAGGGTAGGTGAGATGCTAATAAAAATGAAGTTTAAATGAAAAATCAGCCTTGCATTTTTAAAAATGAGCCTGATCAGTCGTTGAAACCACCAATAAAGGAAGGTGACAGCTTCACCACCCACTTGAGAGAAGACACCTGGGCTATTTTTACTGTCCAGAGTAATTAATAGATATCACTTGCACTGCTTTTAATTCATCTTAAAATGGCTCATGTTGCACAGTCATCTTTCATTTATGTTAACCAGGATTTACCTCTGGAATCAGTGGAGATCACCCATGAAATTAAAGACCAGTCAGGCCAAAAGTGTAAACTTAAGCCCCACTGCAGCCAGATTACTGTATTCCTAGAGAACACATTTAATTTCATCTCAGCTTTTATCTGAATGTCCTTATTACTCATCCTGTGTGGTCTTGATGTAGTCTTCATGTGAAACATATGGTACCTGCTGCCCGCAGCAGCATAGTTTGCTGCCTCTCTGTCTTGGGTGCAGCATTTTTAATACAGATAGGTATTTTGAAATCATAGCTAACCATTCTGATATTTTCTGGATCTGGAAAAGCAAACAAATACTCTGACTGTTCTGACATCGCGTATGTCATTCCAAAAAGAGATCAATTGAGAAATATTGGCTCATCACCCTCACTGGCTCATTTTGTCTGTTCCTCATCTTTCTGCCTTTAAACCATTCCTAGTAGGACTGTATTGCCTCACAAAAGTGAGTGAGAGGACTCAAAGCCTGTGCTATTGATAGAAATGCCTATCGGTAGGCATTAATATTCAGGTTTGATAACATCCCTAAATACATTCTCTGACATCCTTCACATAACTAGCTCTCTTGGCAACGTGCTGTGAGCTATGTAAGATTCTCTCGGATACTCCAAATTAAGTTGTCACGACTGCAATGGTAGGAGTAGCAATGACATGCTGCATCTACATTAAGCTTTGTATAGGTGACAATGTAGTCTCTAGTATGTTATTTCTTCCTTCTTTCTTAGTCGTTTCTTTGAGGGATTCAGTTAAGGACTGGAACACTTTTTAACCAGATGCTTAAGTTAGTCTCGGAATTGGAGGCAGGAAGAGGTCAGAGTCCCATAGAATCCCATCCCATAGTATAGGAAGGACAATTAGGTATTACAAATAAGGTTGTACCCACAGAACAAAACATTAACCGCTGCAGAAAATGTGCTTCAGCATGTACAACTGTAATTATTTAAAGAACATCGAATACTACTGCTATCACTCAAAATACTTTTGAAAGGAGTTCCTTTATAAATTACTCCAAGAAAGTGTTCGTTTTTTTTAAATTTTGGTTCATTGGTAAATTCATTTGAATTGTTATTCATGTAATGATCTGACTTTATCCGTTGGCCTGCATTGTTAGATCAAAAATCTAGTGCCATCTACCATATCTAAATACTTGAAATAAACTTAGGTGATTATTATAAAAGCCACAAAACTTGAAAACACGCAGTAAACATGTGGTTTTGGCTATGTATTTACTTATGTGGATGTTATTGTGAGGATTTTGAATAAACCATGAATAACTAATATCCAATTTCCTTATCTTACGACCTGGCAATATACTATTGTTTTGTTGTGGTCTTTTGATGAAGGAGCTGCAGGCATTTTGCAAGGATGTGGAAACATCCAGTAGTATAAGTAAGCAATGATTTTTTGGTTCAAAGCTCCTTTACGAGAAGGCAGAATCTAATCTTATGTAAAAATCATATGCCAAAACATTTAGTATTATCCAGCTAACTGACTGTGTAATGTAAAATCGTCTTTGGTCTTTTCAGTTTAGTTTAGAGTGATGTATACACAAAAAGACCTAAACTGATCTGAAAGCTTACTAATGGCAAATTAAACACATTCTAAGCATTCTGACTTCTTGAAGAGCAAAGGCTCTTTAAACAGTTTAATAACCTTGTTTAGTTATGTAGCATCAGAAGTTTCTACATGTTCATGCGTTTAATTTCATATTGAAATATCTGTGGAAGTTAAAAGTTTCTTTTGTATCTGTGCATATCAAGTCTTCTGCAGATTATACCTATTATAGAAGAGTCATTTCATTTGGTGATTTCGCTGCATGTCCTGAAAACATACCAATACTGCAAAGAATCTGCTTCTAGCTTTACTTTCACAGGTAGAAACAAGATGCAACTCCATGAAGGTCCATAGAATTATAATGGTAAATAACTGATACTAGGAAGATTAGAAGCCAGCTGTGGCTATTTCTGAGGGAAGCTGGCTATGGTCAGCCAGGATATGCTCCCAGTTACACTGAAGAAATTCAGAGAATTTTGAATACTGTAAGCATTTTTTCCTCATTACACAGCACCTTTCCTGGACTCAGACATGTGTCCACTAAATCTGTAAGCTAGATCTTTGCTTCAGCAGTTGAGATTGCTGAGTAAATGGGTCTCATAGGTCTTGCAGTTAATTTACAATTTTCATATGGAAGCCTTAAGAATGTGGTAGCTTGAGTCACTCACCAGCCCTGCACAGAAGTAATACACAGTGCCTGCCATTTAAGACTACTTTTACTGTGTACTATGTTTACATCTTTTCTTGGGATGCTGAACATTGAACAGTTACCATTTTTATACTGCTTAGCAGACATTCACCAATAACCTGTGTCACCTGTTTTGCAGAGAATACTTTGGGAAGGAAGGTACTGTTATTGAATAGGGAACAAGAAAACTGGTTGTCTTGCAGAGTATTCAAAATTTATGTTGAGATATATGTCACTTTATCCTCTAGTATTTATGCTTAAAGCTTGAGATGTCTGTCATAACTTGGTGAATTTACGTTATCCAGTGCCAGACTGATAGACCACACCAAGAAGAAACCAGGATACTGTTTGTTGTTAATTCTGCATTAGTGTTTATTCTTGTGTCTCTGGTGATATAGTCATATTGATTAAAAAAACGATAAAGGTAGCATAGTCAAATAGTTTGTTTTACATGACACCTTTGTTTTCTAAATTTCTGATGCATGAATTCCAGATGTCAGATCAGGGGAAGAAAGAGTCTTCTTTAAATATGCCAAAGAATGAAGTATTTAATGTTTGCAACTCTTTAAAAATCTAGCTTGAAACATCAAG
>Ga0065711_1049069_pt1 | contig 11489 bp, 6 predicted proteins | sample Hoacrofraction12_FD_59098 | JGI IMG/M metagenome (GOLD analysis project Ga0065711, IMG submission 59098) | Hoatzin crop microbial communities from Cojedes, Venezuela - Epithelial fraction 12 v2 (version 2) | ecosystem: Host-associated > Birds > Digestive system > Esophagus > Crop | place... | reverse complement strand
TGAGCTGCGTGAAGAAGGGATGCATCAAGCCCAACATGCAATGGGGACCCAGCCGCAGGAGCCTGGCAGGACAAGAGGGAGAGACAGGGCACAAAATCATCCCACGAACCAAGAGCACCAACAGTACAACTTTCCTCACTCTCTCTCATTGTGGCAAATCTGCAAGGATGGAGTAATGCCAGGACAGACGGACAGATGCCCTGCCTGGAAGACAAGAGGTTCGAGGCTGAGTGCTCTAGGAGAGGAGAAGATTCAGGTGAGGCAACTTTTTCTCCCTCCTAACCAGGCAGCAGAGAAACCTGCTCCATCGGGATCAAGCTGGAGCATTTCTGCTAAGCACCTAATTCGCTCTGCCTCTCCTAATGAACAGCGTGACAAGCTCAAAAATCAATGGAGGAGCAGCGAACCCTGAGCAAAGCCTCCTGCCAGCGCCCAGCCAGGTGTCCCCACTGCGCTGCTCTCTCTAACTGAAACCGACCGGGGAGCAATTAACTGACAGGTTCGTTAATGGCCACCCCGTCAGGACTCTTCTCATTGAGGCCTCGTGAAAACAAGCCACATACAGCAGTCATCTGCAGAGGTGTCAGCCTTCTCCCTGGCAATGCCGGCGCAGAAGAGAGGGGCTGCTGAGGCCACTGTGGCCAACTTCAGGAACCGGCCTTGGAAAACCTCCCCACAGACAAGGATGTCCAGCTCAGCGCTGCTCTCCCAAACACCCATGGGCCTTTCAAAGCCCCACAAGCTAAAACTGAGTCTTTATGGCCAGACGGATGCTGGACATTTTGGGGCAGAATGGGAAGCACCAGGACACCTCCGAGACAAGCCACCCGCTTGCGGCTGAGTGGAGAAGTGGACAGGGTAGAGAGGGCACAGCCTCGAGGGACAGAGAAGGATTAGGAGCAGCCCAATGAGCGAAGCATGGTACCAGGAAACTGCTTTTGGCTCTTTTCCCCAGAACACCTGGCAGGCTGAAGCCCCCTCTGTGGCAGCTGAGGCTGCGTGCAAGGAATGAGGCTTTGATGGGGAAACGGCTGTGTCCCGGAGCCAGTCAAATAAACCCAGGAGCTGGGATGATGGCATGGGCGTGGCAGGGAATGGACACTCCCCAACCCAGCGCTGACTGACCCATAGAGAAAAAAACCACATGGACCAGCTTTTCCCCAGCACCCAGAAGAGATTAGGATGGAATGGGGCTCTTTCACCATAAGCAGCTACTGGCTTCAGCTCCAAAAGCCTCCCCATGCCACCACTGTAGCATCCTGTGCCTCTCCCCTATTTGCTGCACTACCAAGCATATATCGGTATGTATGCATATATGTGCATAGAACTCAGTTTGCTGCTTCTCCCATCCACGCCTGACAAGAGTACGAGGAGAGTCGGCATGTACAGCATCGCTGCATCAGACATGCATCCCCCTGACGCCCTCGGCTCCTCTCCCTTGCAGCGCCCGTGCCCTGTTCTCTTAACCTCTCCGCGAGGGGCTCGTTTCCCGTCTCATTTCATGGCTCTGAACCGTTCCCTCTGTGTTTTGTTTGCTTAAAAAATTTCATTACTTAAGAGACAGAGAAAAAAAGGAGGTGGGCAAATGGGAGGGATTTAACTCTGCCTTGAATCTCCTGGCTGGAGGGGCTTCACACACTACTCAATGCAGCATCGGTGATTTAATCATCGGTGAGATGCTATTGCAAACAGCAGCAGACAGCAGAGCCTGCAGGAGTAACGCTCTCTAACAGCATGAATATTAAGGGCATTTAACAGCCCTTGTAATCACACTGTGGCTCCATGCAAGAGCACAGCCAGGCAGCATGAGGGAAGGCACTAGACCACACTGCTAGGTTATCAAACTTCGCCGTGCTCCTTATGGCATCTGAAATCAGCCCCAGTTACAGAAAAGCGAGCATTGGCTTGCCAGTACGTTCTCACAAAACCAAATCCCACACGGCAAACGCACTTAAGCACACGCTGGGATGAACGGGGTGGCTTTAAAGACTCCTTCAGTGAAAGTTAGCACCATGTGGAATTTGAGTCCCTGTAACACAGAGCAAACATTAAGACCTTCAGCAAATTAATCTCCTGTACCTGTGTTTGATGCACTGGGAAAGGATTACTGGGGGAGGAAAAGAAATCCTGAGCACAGCATGACTTTAGCTGCACCTTAGAACTGGAGATATATCCTACTTTTCAGGTCAAGCATTAGCCCATTCTCAAACGAAAAAGAACCCCAGCTTTTACACTTTAAAAACTTTCACTTTTTTATTGGACTAGCACCATTCTAAAAAAACTTTCTGTGATTTCGACGCAGCAGTGGCCAGTTATCTATTGCAAGTCTGCTGTAACAAAATGCCTGTGAGGGACAGCCACTCCGGGCCTACGGACTTGATTTCTGAAAATAAGGCAAAAAAGTGGGAACTCATCTGCTTTATCTTTCAGATACAGTAATGGCTGCTAGTTCTCTTGAAGGTGGGGAGAACATCTTGAGCTCCAAGCCTGCATTCAGAGAGAGAGATGCTGGCTTGCCCAAGGCCATATGCATGGCTGGTGCTAATGCCCAAACCAGTGTCAATACCAGGAGATATGCATCAAAAATTAGTTGATGCCAGTTGATATTTACCTATAGAAACTCAGAATTGTTTGGTTGTGAGATGGTGCAGGCAGGTTTCGGCTGGACTAACACCGGCATTGCTGGGTGCTCCCACCTCCACATTATATCAGTGCAGCCTGCGCACCAGAGGGAAAGGAAATAACTACCTGGCCCTTCATTCATACCTTTAATTATTCAGTTTATATTGATATAAAATTAATTGAAACAGAAGAAGATTTTATCCCAAGGAGAGGTGCCTGCATGCAGGCATCACTGAGATTAAAAGGTACAAATTACGCTTTATTGAACAAGCTCTTTTCCTGCTTTTGCACAGGCAAACCCCTGTGCTCGACCTGCATGTGCTGCTGAAACTGCAGCAAGTGTCTTTACAGCAGCTTCTGCCCTGGTTCTACAACCGTGGTCTAAGTACAATGCCCTGGTTAAACCGCAGATATAAAAGGGTCTGGTTAAATAGCAGAGATGTTCTTCACTGCTGGGACGCATCCAGTGCCAGGATTTGGCCACGATGCCAGCAGTGGGACCTGATCTCCAAAGGATGCACTAAAGCACTGCAAGCGAAGAAATCCTGTTTTGCAGAACACCACTCGTGCCTGTTGGGGAAGGTCAACCACACTCTTCACCTCCCAGCAGTCAGTGCCCTCGAGTGTCGACATGTTCTCCTCCTGCCTCACACACACTAGTGGAGCTTCTGCTTCTGAAGGCCAAATTGGAGCTGACTTTCCTTTGCTGGCATTGCCTCCAGAAGGGAAGGTGTCCTCACCTCCTCAATGCCCGTGGTGCCTCAGGTGAAGAGCAACATCTGAACGACCTTCTTCAGTATTCAGATGCCTGCCAGAGCTCACTCTCACATTGCAAGGTAGATTGTGTTTGTATTTTACATTTTATTTTGGAAATGTCATGTTTCTTGAATGTGCAGGTGCATCCAGAAGGTCCTTGTTGAGGAGATCTATCCATATCTGTGCATAGTAATGCAGGCCACACCACCAGCAGCAGCGGGGACCACAAACATACCGCTGTTCTCAGCATACAATTCTCTTTTTTTGCCACTTGCAAGTCTAATTCCAAATTTCAACTGTTTCACTCAAAAATGTCCTGGCTGGTTTTCTGCTGCAGGGGGATTGAGGGTTGGGCAGGGAGAACCAGACTCTCTTTCAAATAACAAAACCAGGGAAGAAAAAGTTGTTTTGGTCCCTTTACAAAATCCTGGTGAGCTCTGTTTTGACACGTCCTTCCTTCTACAAGCTTTCAGGCTGGGACTTCAAATCAGGCAGACGACAGCCCCTCTAATGGGCTCCGACATTTCACTTTTCCCTCACAAAAGCCACCAAACCAGGCAAAGTGAGAAGCCTCTGCAAAATCTAATTTTGCACAAATACCTGACACTTCCTAAGACCACAGCAGCTGAAGCCTCAGCAGATTTCAGGCTGTTTGTAGGCTTGACCTTCTCACCATTTCCAGCAATGACCAAATCCTTCACGTATTGCCTCTGCAAGGGGGATGGACATTCTTATTTATCCAGGAGCTGTGCAAATACAATTATCACTGCTCGTGAATCCCCTGGATGCACGAGCATCGAGCATGACAGAACAGTCTGTGTGGAAGTGCATAATGTTGCCCTCTATCCATGGGCTCCAGGCTCAGCAGGGAGCAGTAAGGAATAAAACAGAATAGTTGCTTCAAGAGGGAGCAGAGACCACGCAGCACGCTGGGTGGTTACTTTTGTACGTCATCGCTTCGGGAAGGATTGAAGCTACACCCACTTGAAGGGGGAAATTAAAGAGGGAATGGGTGCAGCCGCACGCCCTGCTTTAAAAACCTCAGTCCCACTCTTCGAACCCACAGCACAGTATCTTTGTGGGTATTTAATTATACAGAAAAAGCCGTCAAAACTTAAGAAAAGAAAAAAAGGCAAATTGATTTTTCTTTTCAGTTCCCAGGAATTTCAACCCCACAGCAGAATCACTGCTAACGGCTTCCCAAGGCATGTGCCACCCCTCTGCCACAGCGAGCTGTCTGCCCACCCCTCCCTTGCTCCATGCCATGGCAGCAGGGCAGGGACTGCTGGTCCTGGCCAGCCCCAAGCCACGCTTGTCATCTCCTCCACCCCAAAATCGGCTCCTCCGGCACCACTGCCAGCAGACAGGACTGCCGGGGCACCGCTGGGCTGAGTGGCCATCCCCAAGGGCTGCACGGTGGTTGCTTTCGTTCTTTTTTTAAGAGACCTAAACCAGAGATCTTCCTGCGGGACGGGAGGGCGGGATGGGAGGGCGCTTCACGAAGCGTTTCACAATACCACGAGGAGCGTGCCATATGCAGCCTACATGCCGAACATGGTTTAACTCTGAGCATTATACGGATATTCATCCGTTTTGCTCCCAGTTGCAGGAGCAGATGGCTGGTTAATGCATGTTTGAGTCTCTCTCCCCCCAAATTACACTGTATTATCGTGCTGGGAAAATGCAATGGGCATTATAAACGCCACAGCTCTTCCCTGCTCCCTCCCCATCCAGCTCCGCTCTTGCTGAAAGGCAGGACCGTGCGACACGACAGCTTCCCTCCCAGCTCAGCTCCCACACACCAGCTCCAGCAGCGCCCCCCCTGCATCTTCCCACTGCTCACTCCGCTGGAAAAGCCACCCACCTTCCCCAACCAGACCCTGAGTTTTGCGTCTCAGCTGGGCAAGGCCAAAGAGCAAAGGAGCTGCATCTGAAACATCCCCTGAGGCAGACCCCAAAGGATGTTAGAGGGCATTATTCCATCCTGAGTCCACCCATCCGGTAGAGCAGATTACCCTGACTCGGAGGAAAAAAACCCACTTTTTTTAAAACAAAACAAAAAAAATCAATGTTTAATAAAAAGAACTGACCCAAGCCGTTGGAAATGAGCCTGCTGTCACCTGTAAGCCCTCCCTCCTATCTTTTCTCCATCTCACCTAATAGCAAGCAACTAAAAATTCAATGCACAAGAAATAAAAGATGCACACAAACTCTCCCCGGCCCAAGGGGGCTGCAACTGAGGTCCGCGCCACTGAACATACTCGCATCTTATTTGTGAGCCGCGTGCCTCCATAATGTGTTATGAGGTGTGTTTGTAACTGGCGGATGCCGACAGTGGTCCTGGAGGAGGCAATGGTGTGTGTCTAAATGCAGGCAAAGCTATTTAGAAAGCCAGGATAAAGCAGCCTTGCTCTCCTTACTTGGGCCAAATTACATCCTTTGGACTTACTCCTTCAGTGCCTTCAAAAAAAAAAAGAAAGAATAATTCGTCTCAATTTCCTTGGCTCCGCGAACAATATTTAGAGAATAGGAGGCGATTTCGGAGCTCGTTTGTTTTTGCACCACAGGAACCCTGTTCTCCTCGTATCACTTTCCAGTCAGGTTTATTGTTGGTGTTTCCACTTGAAAACGAAGGAGGGGGAAAGGCTAGAACCCTCAGTGGCGCTTGAGACAGAGGGGGAAAAAACAGAAAATAAAATAAATTTAAAAAAAAAAAATCTATCTTTCCCTTGTCTTCCAGCCTGATCTGAAAATGAACCTGTCTGGTTGCTGAATCAATTCTCTTCTGGCACTGCACTTCCCGCATTTCTTTCTGAGACGCGATGCAATCATTAGCTCACTTGCTCCTCCAGATCATATCACAAAGCCGGAGCTCAAGCTGCTTTGTAGTAAATCATCACTAGTTTCTGCCTACGTGCAGCAAGGCAGGGTTTGGTGGGGAGGGGAGGCCCCCTCGGCCCCATGGCTGCCACAACCAACCTCTCCGTGTCCCGTCTGGCTGCGGACAGTCCCCAGCCCAGCGTGTACCCCCCATGGAGAGGTGAAACCGGCACCGTCCCTTCCCGAAACGCTTCTCGTGACACGCAAAGGACTGCCGCACCTCTCTCGCTCCCTCAGGGCTGCAGTAAGGGTTAATTAAGGCTCATAAGGAGCTTCCGAACAGCGGGATTGAAGGCAAACCATGAGTACTACTAATGCTGCCTCCATAAACAAAGCGGTGAACTCCTCCTGAACCTGTCACCGCTGATCATTTTCCGAATGCACATGAGGAGAAATCCTCCTCCTCCTCCTCCCAGCACTCCGTGCCACGGGCACCCAGAGCCCCAGCCCCCTGAACCCTTATCCATCCCACAGCGGGCGGCTTCCCGGGTGCCCTATAGACTGAGTCAGCCGGACCCAGGGCTGCCTGCCGCACCAGAGCAGCAACTATACAGGAAAACCTATACCTAGGCAGCCCAGCTTCCCCAGCTCCTGTGGAAATACACCGGAAGCGTGGAGCAATACTGATTTAGACAGGCAGAAGATAGGGCCCCAAGATCTCCTCCATGGCTCACTCTTCCCGTAGCGATGACTCCTGCTGAGATTTTGGAACCAAAAAGGGGAAGGAGGGTGGGAAATCAATTTAATTGCAGCTTAGTAAGCAACTGTGCTAAGTGTTGCTGGCAAAATCTGAACATTTCACTGTGAGAGAAAGGGGGGGGAAATGGCATTTTCATTGCAAGGGAAAGGGGATTGAGAGCTAAACCCCCCCTATCATCTGCTCCTCACCCCTTCCTTCTTTAAACAGGAGGAAGCCAGCAAGAAACACACAGCTAACGCCAGCAATCTCCCGCTCGCGCTGCTCCAATTAATAGTCAATCCGCTGCACCCTTTGTCGTTAGGCTATACGTAATTACCCCTTCACGCAAACGTCTTTCTTAAACAGATCCTACTTCTGCTTTCTCTGCAGATACACTCCCCATAATTGGTTTTATTGCACCAAATGCTGGGCTGCCCTCATGGAAGGGAAACGGTTATAACTGTGTTTCTCTCTCCCAGCTGCAGTAGGTTGCTTTCGCATTTCCACAGCCTCTCACAAACTTGCTTTTCCCACCAACAAAGAGACTAGAGCACCCAGAAGCACCAAACTGGCATCCCATGGGCAGCACGAGCTGGACACACACATCCACGGACTCAAGGAAAACACTCGGTTCACAACACCTCTGCTCAAACCCCATACTCGGCTACCCGGGGATTTGCCAGCCTGGGACAGCAACGCCGAGTCTGCGCTTACATGGGCTTGTAAGACAGTGCCAGTTGCACGGCTGTCCCTCCCAGCGCTGCCCTTCCAGCCTCTGTGCTCGCCCAGCGCCTGCTAAACCGCAGCAGCTCGGCAGAGCGTGCCCCACGTGCTCTGCCCTGCTCCCTAACCCTACAACCAACCTCTCAGCTTCAGGAGGGAAAGAAACACTCTGGTCTCGGTACTGTAACATGCTCCACGGACCTGCCTTCTGCAGGCACAGTATTTCCATTTACAGCCCTCACGCTGCAGCCATGCCGTGTGCCAAGTGCCCCTGCCCAGGGCCAAGAGACGTCTCAGCAGAGCCCAAGAGGAAGTAAACCCAGCCAAGACAGGCCCTGGGCGACGAGCACATCAAAATAAATCAGGATGATGTTCTCTTCTCATGGAAAGGAAGAGCAAGGAGGAGACAACAGCGTGATTTTTTGAGTAAATAATCCACCTCTGTACATATCTGAGGTGGAAAAAGGATAAATAAGAAAAAACCACCTTCTCCTGGTATTCAGCATCTTTCTCAAGCGTGGCGATACTTCACAACATACATGCTGTGCCTACAACACCTCGGCACCCAGACACAGAGCTGATTTTGGAGACCTCCCTGCTCAAAAGCAGGACTTTCTTTTGCCAAGCCCACCCCTAAGGGTCACCAAGGGCTCAAGGGCACGAGCGAGAGCTGAGCCCTCCTAAAAACTCAGCTGCAGGGGCGAGGGCTTGGACTCCTCCCTGTCACCTACAGAGGGGCTGCTGGCACATCGCACCAGCTGGCGAAGGACGCTGCAGCCCAGAGCGATTCCGCTGGCAGCGTGTAGCATGCTCCGCAGGGAATTTACCAGGAGAAGCGGATTACAAGAGACACCACGACACTCCTGAGCCCAGCGCAGCCCAGGAGCATCACCACCTCTGACACCCCTTCGGAGCGCAGCAGCGGGATCTTCCCAGCTCTTTCAGATCAGAATAAAAAGTATTTTTCCTCTCCTGGTGCTCAACACCTCTTGTCAACAAGACACATGCCAGCTGCATAGAAATTTATTTAGTATCTTACCAGGAGAGAAGCGTAATCTTTGCACCCCCTCCCTCCTTCCCTTTTTTTTTTTTGAAGCCCCAAGCTAGGAAAGGCGCCTGGACATCTCAACGCTCACCGTTTTGCAAAGCGAACAGGTCCTGTTCAATCAATATTTATGCCCCCATCAGTCACGGCTGCAGCACGGAGCTCTACCAGGGTGTAATGGGGGTAAAATTCATGCATTGCAATTACCAGTGAAAAATTAACAGGGTTTTCATTGACTGCTTATTGTTTCACAGGTATCTCGGAGAGCACGTTGATGTGTAGTCAGTAGATTAGTTAAATGAGACATACGAGGCAGGCTGTTGGCTGGTTGACTGGCCGAGGTGCCTGGGTGCTCCACGAGGACACAGGTGTTTGTACAAGGAGGTGGCCATGCTGAGAAAACCACTTTCCCAAGCCCACCAGAAGGCAGACAAGCACCTGAGAAAGGGAACCCATTGATGCACCAGATCTGCCCCATCTGTTCCCACAGACAAGGACAGCTTGGGCATGGTTTTCTGTTTTGTATTTCCACATCTATCACTAAATACACTGGCAGCAGACAGCAACTGGGTTCCACCCCACCTCCTGCACCATCAGAGCTTTGGACATCCTAGAAAGCCTGGGTGGACATCGTAGAAAGCCTGGGTTTGCTTCTGGAGATTTCAGGGTGGGATTTCACCAGCAAAGTATGACAGAAGTTTCCTCTTCTCTCCCATCCTGGACCTACCCATGCCCCCAGCCAAGCCCCCAGTCAGCACGAGCATCCTTGCTATTCAACACTCTGCCGTTCTGTTCCTGACAGCTTCAGCACTTCAATCCCTTAATTGTTAAGATCTGAATTTTTGCAGGATACACAGTTATTTTAATCTGTTAAGTGGCTCTGCTGCTATAAAACTGGCATGAATTTAATATCTGGAAACTGTCAGCTGAGCTCCAGGTGCTGCGGCTTTCTAGACGGCAATGGTGCAGAAGGAAGCACAGGCTGGTGCGAGGCACACAGACGCAAAGCTGGCAAGCATCCCTTCGCATCGAGGCCCAACCCTGCAGGGTGCTGAGCACCCCACGGCACTTTGAGCAGGCAGCGAGGGTGCTGAGCTTCTCATCAGCTCCCAGGAGCCATCCCCCAGCTGCATGTGAACACACTTGAAAGAAGCTGTTGCATTGCAAACACTGGTACAAGTCAAGTACATCAGGTCACATTTTTAATAAAAGGAACTTATCCTCTGTAGCTTCTCTCCTGCAATCCAGCCCACAACGGACCCGCTTTCCATCCAGAGGCTGTCAGCTGTGCTTCAGCCATTTGTCAGAGCGAGCAAGCCAGCATGCAGGAGGGAATCAAGCAAAATAAAAACCCCAAACCCAACAAAACCCATCTTCCTGCCCCTCCTGCGTGCACTGCTGGTCCTGAGCATGCAGCCTAGATCCTCCACCAACCCCTCACTGCAGCAGGGCTCTGCTATGCCACCTCGCCACTTCTGTCTGATGTGGATTCACCAGGTGGAGAAGATGAGATGACCAAGGGGTTGTCACCTACCCTTCTGCTCCCTCCTCAGCATCCTCCAGGGCTGCGCGGCTGCAGCGTGGCACAGGGCACCAGCATGGCCAGGGGACCTGGCGTGCTCACAAAACATCCCTGCAGAGCCAGCTACACGTACTCCTCACAAATCAATTTGAGAATTTGCTTGTAATTAATCCTGCATATCAGTTCCTCTCATTATTTCTTAATGTAATTAAGCTATTAATTTATATGTGTGTGTCCCCCTTCCCAAAGCAAAGCAAAGGGCCGGATGAGCGGGAGGCAGCAGAGATGCCGGGTGGTAGTGGGAGGCCGTGAGCCTGGATTACCAGAGCACATGCCAAACCCCGACACCGCCTCCCTGCGTGACTTCAGGTGGGTCACCAGCAGCCTGATTTTCCAAGAGGGCTGAGCAACTCCAGTTCCTCTAGAGTCAAGGAGACCCAGAAGGATACAAAGTTCAATTAACCTCTCCGGGTCCCAGTTTATCCAGCCGGAAAACTGCCAGGGCAGGGAGACAGGCTGGAACTAATTAATGCTTGCAAAGTATTTCGAAACCCTCCGGTGAAAGGCACGGAGGGCAGGAGGCATCCACGAGTCCCAGCTGATCCACAGCCCCGAGCAGCCCCACGTCCTCACACCCTCGTCCATCAGACTCAGCTTTCGTGCAGGCTGAGCCCCGGGCTGCTAACCAGGCACCCGGCCGGGCCACGCCGGCAACGCACCCCGGCAGAGGCAGGCACACCGCTGCGGCTCCCTTCTCAGCCGATTCATGGGACTTCATAAAGGGCAGGGAAAGGGCAAGGGCGAGTTCTGCTTACTGCGCTCATAGGGCTTGATCTGCCTTTTGGAAAAGAAAAAAAACCCAAAAGCCAAGTGACAGCGGTAATAACAGCACCAGAGGGGCCGGCAGGGGAGTTTATCTCAGGAACAGCTTCACGGTCCTAAACGGAGCAAGCTACGTTCTTCTACACGCTACCAGCCCTGCAAGGTTTCTACATCCCACACCCAGGAGAGAGCCCCACACCCTAAAATCCAGCCTCAGCCTGCTCCGGCCGCCCTGGCACGTACCGCCAGCGGCTGCAAGCGGCAGGGAGGAGGAGGAGGAGGAGGAGAAGGAGGAGGGAAAGGAGGTGACAGGGATTGAGGGGAGCAAGGGCTAGCAAGAAGTGGGGGCCCTCTGAGCCTGCCTGCCATTGGGCAGCGGTGAGAGATCCACGGAGACGGGATCAGAGGGGAAAACAGGAGAAAAAAAAAAAAAAAGGAGG
>Ga0065711_1049068_pt1 | contig 11490 bp, 5 predicted proteins | sample Hoacrofraction12_FD_59098 | JGI IMG/M metagenome (GOLD analysis project Ga0065711, IMG submission 59098) | Hoatzin crop microbial communities from Cojedes, Venezuela - Epithelial fraction 12 v2 (version 2) | ecosystem: Host-associated > Birds > Digestive system > Esophagus > Crop | place... | reverse complement strand
AAGACTGAAGCAGCTACAAGCCTAACCAGAAGAAAAGTAAAAAAGTAAAAATGTAAACCTCAAAATCTTAGGTGCTTCAAGACTTCAGACATATTGGTAGTTAGCCTCAGTTTTGCAGTCTCAGTGCTTGATTAAGACAGCTCCCAAGTCAAAACACTGAAGTAGCTACACCTTTCATCTCACAATTCAGGTGTTGTTGGGCTGCCTGGGCACAGGTTTTAATGCCATTTGACGCACCCTGCAGCCTTCAAGACACCCACAGAGGATCAACAATGTCACATAGGATCCAGGAGAGGCCTGCTGGACTAGGAGGCAAAAGCCTGGCAGGACATGTTAGTATGTCTAAAATGACAGTAGATAACTATGCACAGCTGCTGAATTGAGCTCTCAATGGCCTCTTTATGGTCAGATGTGAGGCACCTAGTTTTCATACTGGCATCAAAATGAGTTAGTCTTAAACTAGACAACTCCGTTAAATTATGCCTTTGACACACAGCAGGCACTGATGAGAAAGACCTCTTTCAAAGAAGAAAACTGTGTTGCTTATACAAATTTACTTCAATTTAAACCTTTTCATATGGATTTTTTTCTTAAGCCTAAAGTCACTTTTATGTTTTCCATTACATTCAATTTCTGCACTCCGCATCTTGAAATACAGGAACGCCTTGGATCCTCAGACACTATGAATAGCAAAATGGACAAGAAGAGTGTTGCTGTTGATTTTTACAAGGAATGTTTTCAGTTCTGTCTGCCTACTCTGATTTTCACTCCTGTGTTGACTGCAGGTATATTCATCAGTCAGCCTCAGGGTCAAAACTGAGATAGCCCTTTTTCAGTTGGCAAGGTGACTAAAATTTCAAAGCTGAAGGCTTGAGCACCAGTGATGCAATGCTTTATGTTTATTTGAATACTAATAATTTAGTATTATTTCAGTGTTGCTTGCAATTAAGTGCTATAAAAGTCCTTCATACATTTTATAATTCTAAACCAGGTACTAGGCTTCCCAGATGTTCGGGGTGATGCTCAAGAGTTTACCAATCACTCTTTACTGACACATCTCCAAACATCTTACAAAGGGAATAAATACCACTAGCATCAGTGACTTAATTCCTATTTAATATTAATGCTGAAAAGACAAATCAATATTCAGTACACCTGGTTGAAATCTATGTTCTTGGCTGGCTACTGTTATGTATGCAAATATGGAAATTGGGAAGAGAAAATTGGGAAGAGAGCTTCCTTTTTTATATTTTTAGAGGGATACCTTGTAAGAAATCAGCATCAGATGTAAGTCAGCTGCTTTTGCTTCTGAGATGCATTAGCAGAGTGAGATTTTGGTAGAAGCGATGGCTTCATTTGAAGACAATGAACTTCCAGCTGTTTTGCTAATCTGCTCCAGCGTCTTGCAAGTGCAATTCTTGGACTCAGCATGATGGGACTCAGAGGTGTCAAATATTTTCATGACTCTGACATGGATATTTCTTATGGCAAAATTTGAATACAGAGAATTATTAGTGACAAAAAGTCACCTTCCTTTAAATTCATATCCCTCTAAGTGAGCAATTTCTTGCAAGCATATCAGCAAGTATATTTTTATGTATTTATTTCTTTCCTGTTTTAGTGTCTTCAGCATTTAGTACAGAGTTTACAAATATGCAAGACAGTTTATTAAAATGAAAAAAGTAGAAAGAGTTAATTACAAATTTTTTATTATTAAGAAATGCTTTGATATTTTATGTAATCACGTATACGTTTTTACTATTTACTACTAGACTATTTCCTAGTCTTGAGTAGGAAAAAAACCACAAAACCCTCTGTCCCATGGATTTTCTGTTTGAAACCCCAACTGAATACTGTAATGAAGTACAATGTAAAGTGCTGACACCTCCTCTGTGAATCAGTGAGATTTTTTTTGTACATGGATTCCTGAGTCATTGACCATTATAATCAATCACAGCTAAGTCATATCTTTATTTTCTCCAGTGTGTTAACAGAACAAGGACATGCCAAAGAGAAGATAATACTGCCACTGTGGAATAGTGGTCTACCAGCTGAATAGTTAGTGATGAAATATTGTCAGCATGAAGCATCCCTTTTTAGAAAGACTTTAAAGAATAGTGACAGTGTCTTCAATTTCTGTCATTATAGCTTGTAAGGTGAGAATAACATTACGTTCATTTTTTAGGTATTAGAGTCTAAGAGTTAGCTGGCCTCTTCTCTGAACTGGTAGTTAAAAAATGTATCCATGTGCTCCTCCTTTTCTACTTGGATAAATGCTGACTTCTCCTCTTAGACTTCGTTATTTACCTATGAACACCTCATCCTTCATAACTTCCAAAACTAACATAGTGGCTTTTTGAACATGCTGCCTAAGACCTGATATCAATTTCAAATAATTCAGTTTAGAAATTCCTTTTAAAATTGATGCCTTTTAAAACAAAGAAGATCTGAGACACAAGTAGATTTTTATCTTATCCTGGGCAAGGTATTATCATGACATAAACAAGATAAAGGTGAGTATATAAAGGGCTGAAACAATATTCAAAAGGAAATAGTAATTAACAAATTATATGTTTTCATTCCGTTGCCCCACTTTCTCTTCCCGAAGTAGAGTTAATTAAGATACATTGCGGTCTGTGTCTCATACCGTCAAAATATCAAAATAAAAAGAAACAAACAAACAAACAAAGCTGAAAGTTACCTTCATAAAAATAAAGGATAAAGCTAAGAGTCTTTGGTGGCATACAAGGGAATATAATAACGGAGGATATGGCCTGAGTGGTCGGTCATGATGGAAAGCTGCTTGTTATAAAAATCTTGGTTTTTTCGTAGAAAACTGGAGAGACAACAGAAATGTTTTGCATAGGAATTGCTTTCATAAGTTTCTGCTCATGTGTGTGTGTTTGTGTCTGTTGCAGAGCAGGGATGGGATGACACGTAGTTCTCCATAGAAGATTAATGCAAATTGACTTGGTATGCAAGCTTTAAAATTTAAACTGTTGAAGAACTAAAATCACACAGAATTGTTTTCAGTGCCAAATACGAAGATAAAAGGGTTCTGAGCTTAGTGAGAAATTATAAGGAATGACAGCAAAATTTATTCATTCAAAAAAACTAGCAACAGCACAAGATTTCAAGTACATCAGTCAAATGTTCACTGCAATCTATACTGTGCTTCCACTTCTATGGCCAGAGAACAATCTCTTCAAACATTTTTTTCTTTTAGCAGGTAGCCAGCCTGTCATATTTGACACTATTTATACAATGTAGTTTTAAAAAGAGGAGCTGGAAATTACTTCCCACCAGAGATTTAAGTTATTGTGAACATAACTTTCTGCCTTCTGTCCTTTTTAGCAAGCTTCAAAACCATGTACAAATACAATGTAATTGAATGAAAGGGATGCAAATACCACTGTTACCCAAGAGCAAGCTAGATGCCTCTGTGTGTGTATATGTATATATATGAATTTATCTGTGTATATTCCTTAACGTATTAATGTATAGTGCACAATAGAAGAATCTGTTTCTTACGAAAATTTAGATTTCTACAGCGCAAAGAATTTTTATAGCTATATCAGATGTTACAGTTGCAGTGTTCGGCTAGAAACCTTGCTCTTGGTTTATAAGAGCTCATCAAAATCTAGAATGGCACCTTTTTCAAAACTTTGGTGAGTGTAAAGTAGAACAACAAAGTTGGCAGGATTATGCTTTCTGTGAATCATTGTATGTTAAAATGATCCTATATGCAACATCTTGTTAATTTTTGATTGGTAAATATACTAAAATAAATAGTTGAAAACAGGTGGAAATATGTTAGTAAAAATTAAATTGTGAACCAAGGAGATGGATTAAATCGACGCTGAGATTCTCCAGGTCCAGTATCAGTTACACTGCTGGACACCATCAGTAGACTGCACAGTGACTGGAGCAGTCATGGCCCAGGATGGTCTGTACAGCTTTGGGAATCCAGCCATAGACACACTTGAGAAGGTTGTTGAACTCTGCTTTTGGTATCTCTGTTGCAGTGTTTAGAGTAGAAGAGGTGGTGTGAACTGCTACTTCTATAAGGTAAATGAAAGTCAGTACTGGACTGATCAGCAGTCCATCAAAATTTATAATCATTTTATGTTCTTCGTTTGTTGACAGGCTGTGTCAGGAAAGGTCAGAATCAGTATTCTGAGATGAATACTCGCACAATGAACAGGGCTGTTGACCTGTTTTCTATTTTCTTATGTTTTTCATTTCTTTTTATTCCTCGGCGAGCATTAGAAGAATTAGCATAGAGATACTACTTAGTGTTTTCATGTCAGCTTTACCTGATTCTGTATCCTTAATGCACTTAACTCAGTTAATGTATCAAATATCCAGTCCATTTTCTGAGTTTTCAACCAAGGTAGCAACAAAGAAATTACAACTGCATGGGGGAAAGAGTGTAGCATTCAATAAGGGAAACGATCCTTACTATGCCTCCTTCTTCTCTCTTGCTACAGTCTGGAATCATAATGCATCCCTGTTTGCAGCACGACAGTTAGGGTGCACCAGAGTCTAGGAATATGCCATACATAATAACAGGACTTTGATTCTCTATTTAGTATGGATTCTATTACTCTGATCTATATCTGCATCAGTTTGATCACCTTAAAAAAATATGCAAATTCAATCTGGTGTACAGCACAAGGACTTGCTGAGTAAGCAGAGTATCTTGCTATGAAATCCATATTCTGAGGTCTGTGTGGACTTCCTGCAACTTTCTGGGTGGATTTTAATGCAACAAAATTCTATCAGACTTCAAGGATTTAGTTGAGGCAGGTCATCTGTTACCACCTGAGAGCCACTTCTAACTTGTGTTAGAAGGCTTTCACTTTCGAGGGCTAGTCATAGTGTTTGACACTCTTTGTCCAGTACAGTCAAAGACGACTGGACACCTTTTCCAGCATATCTGTTTGCTGGACCCAGGGAAAAGGAAGGGATTCGTGGAGGCAGGGATCTGTGTAAGGTTTTTGTGAGGATTCAGGGGTTTGGGGTTGTTGCTGTGCTATTTGCTGATCAGTGTATCTCTCTCTGTGCCAGGACTGCATTTGACTTTGAATCTTTGTGTTTGAATTATTTTTAAAAGAAGATGGAAGATTACAACACAGACTTCAGAGAATGCTGAGAATACTGAGTTGGGAGAATACATCTCAGTGGTGCAGTGAGACATATTTAGTCGTGTGGGATAAAGTTAGCAGAGGTGTCTGACACAAAGATCTATTAGGCTGTCAGACAGTCTCCCAAGAGAAATGGTGGAATCCCTACTACTGGCAATATTTAGAATTTGATTAGAGAAAGCACTAGAAAATGTGCTGAAAGGAGCAATCGTATTTGACAGGAGCTGCTAATAGATGATCTGTTCTTTTTCCATCCCTAATTTCTCTAATTGCGTGCTCGAACTTGAGGGAGTAACAATGTAAAGACTACCTCTAAGTATCTTAATAAGTATTAACCACTTTTTACTGTTTTGATCATTATTATATTCACAAATGAGAAGTTCCATCGCGTTCTACATGTTTGCTTTTAATTATACCTGGCCTTTCTGTAACAACTCCTGCACAAGATTGTGCTAAAGTTCACTCTTCTTACATATCTTTTAAAACCGAGAAGAAAATTCTGCATTACCTCTAATACTTGCATTTTATACATCATGCTAAACTGTCATAGCCTGACAATATCTGTTAGAAAATTAAATATTACAGGTAAGAAGATGCTGTGAGTAGGAACTTTCTTTTTTATTCCTGTACAGTACATAGGACCAAAAAGAATTTGCAGGAACATTTTCGTTGTGCAAACATTGCTGCATTCACTGTAAGCAGCACTTGTATAGCAAGTTTAGTCATTGTCATAAACAGAAAAATAATAAGTTCATCTCTTCTGCAATTGATATCAACATTTAGTTTCCCTAGTACTAGATTCATTTCACAACTTTTAAAATCTGCCTATATTTTTCACATTTTATTATGTCAAATCTTCAAAATTTAAATTTGAATAAAAAAAGATTTGATCAATTCAAATATATAAATTGATGTGACATATTATTCAGATTGCAACTTCAAAAACTAAATCAAACGTGTTGTGGAACAGGTGAAATGCTATTTAGCTGTATAGCTTAAAACAACACCAAGTAAGAATTACCATTATTATGTCTTCTGAATATTGCTTTATGGTCTTTTATAAGGTAAGAAAAATAAATGTAACAGTTAAAATGTTTATGTAAAGAATCAAAATTTATGCAAAATGCATAAATTACATAAACAAGACAATTTAAAATTCATTTTCCAAATTTATTTTCAGAAATATTTTACTATAAAATTAGATTCTAGGAAATATGTGATGAACTATTGTTGTAACAGCCTAGAACATACGGAATTTGATTCAGCAAGAGACGTAATTTATGAAAAAGCTGTGGGGTATCTGGCAAAGGTTAGGACATAAAGATTCCGACCCTAAGAATACCTGAACTCTCATCTAGACCAACTTCAGGATTAATAAATACATAAATCTTTTTTTGCCCTGTGTTTTGAGCACTTTGAAAAATTTTGTTCCAATGTGAAGTTTTGTTACTGTTATGTAGTACTAATTCATGGATTCCTTAATGATTATATCTATTTAAATGGAGGATAAAAACAGATCAAAACCTATCAGATTGCACATAGAATTAACTTATGTATTTTCGTTTCTTTTCTTGACATGGAAAATATGAGCCTATTTTTGTGGAGCTTTTTCGTTTTAACGCTGCAGTAAGTTTGGACAGATCTCCTAGCTCTTAATCATGATGAGTCCTACAAGTCCTTTCCAGAGGGAATTCTGTAAATTTAGAGACGTAGGCAGTTTATAGAATTTGAGGACGTATTTACTAGAGCACATTATCATGCATTTGGCCAAGCTGTATTTAATCTGCCTTCTTCCACCATTAATAATGTGTCAGAGTGAAATTTGACTTAAAATTAAATGCAATTCAAGATCCTGTAAAGCACCTGTCAAAGCATTTCTGCTCTTTGCTAGTACCTCAGCATTTACTTGCACATTTCCAAGCTCTAAGTTAGACAATCCTGTGGTCCAGTTTTCAAGGGTTGGAAAATGCAAAGGAGAATTCCTTGGAATTCCCAATCATTCAAGAACTGGACATTTCATTTCCTGGATTATTATAAAGCTTATTTAAGCTTGAAATGGTTCACTTTTAGGGCATTGTGTCTAGCAAGTCAAACCATTGTGAAATGCTTTAAACCATCAATATGTTGCTAAACTCATACAGAAGAGTTGTCAGTCTTTAGTAGATAGTTGTAATGATTTCTGTATCTACGATACAACAAACCTGACTGCTCTCTGGACAGATTTTATTTCAACTCCATCTATCAATTATACAGCTGAGGAAGCATCAGGATGTCCAAGAAGTTCACCATCTGCTTTGCTTGAGATTTTGGAAAGAGAAAGATTAGATATGATAAGGAGATTAAAACCAATCGTGGGTGTATCACAGCACATCCTCCCTTGGCAGCCAAAGGCTGCTTTCTATTCTGTTCATTTCAGTTCATGGGAAAAATAAATCTTTCATTTAAATGCCATTTATGTGATATATTGTCACCAGTGCAACTTGCCACCGTAATATATTATCACTCAAGTACTATATAAAGCAGTACAAGTCATCAGTAAAAATAACAATTAAAAAATACTTTCTTCAGGGATCTCACAATCATAGACAAGTGCATTGTGTATTGCAGATACACAAAGAAGATACCTTGGAATATATTTCATCTTCATTTGCTGCTGATTACTAAAATAAGTCATTTTACTGATATTGGAAGAAGGAGATGTTTCTGTGAGACATTCCTGTGCAATAGGAACTGCGTAAAGGATGGACACTAAGGTTAGGATTCTATTCTATAAGGAGAGTCAATATGAAAAAAAGCACAAGTGAAATAGAGGAAATGGTTTTGGTGTTGAGGGCAGCAAGGTTAAGGGACAGGGAAAGTGGAACAGGTTGAATGGATGTAAGCAACAGCCGATTATACAGAGTTTTGACGCATGAATTAGAAGTTTTGGTGTGACTTGATGAACATAGGAGAGCTAACAGAAGGATTTGAAGAAATAAAGCTGTTAGATGAATGTTACATATAATAATTGCTGGAGTACATTATGCTGTAGGCTACAGTTTTGCAAAGATGGAAGGAATAAGAAAAGTCTCATTTCTATGAGATTTTCTTTTACATTTTCATTCCGTTCTGCTTTCCTTTTTCAGTACAAAAAATGTTAAGTATTATTCATTCATTTTGCATTTAGTTGAAAAATTAGAGAAAAAAATAGGGAAAAAACCAAAACCTACATTTAGGTGAGTACACAGCAATTTCTTGAAATACCTGAGATTCTGTTTTACTGTGACTGCTTTGGGGCTGCACAGCCATTTGCTTCTCTGACCCCTGCCCTGTCTTTATCTCACATACAATCAATTTTAGGATTTCAGAGTAGTAAACTTGTTTAGTTTGACTCATTCTTATTACCCTAATTCAAAAGGAGGTTTATTAAAACATTGAAATATGAGGACATGAATAGCTCATAGTTCTCTGCTTTGAGTTTGCAAAATCTCCATGACTGTGATTATACTGAAATTTCAATTATATTTCCATGACTGTGAAAAATGTTCACCTGTATATGTTTTAGCATTTGGTTAGAAAGGTGTTTCCCGTTGCTGTTATGTGAAGAATAAGAGTGATTTCATTTGAAAGGTCAAATGTGTTGAGATAACTTCATTGCCTCTGGCAAGCACATCTACTCTGGGTTTTCTCAGCACTGTAGACTCTAGTTCATATATTGCATTTATGAAGTCCATAACATAGAGCTCTGATTTTTCAATGGATTAAAATTATCATTTTAATTTCAGCATTATTTTTATTATTATTACTACTATTTATCTTTTGATGAATATAGTGCCACTCTACTTGTCTTTGAGTTCATCTTCAAAATGCTTGGTAGATCTCACTAGTGCAGGGGACATATGTCGTCTTCAACAAACTGATAATATCTAGTTTCTCTTTTTTCTAACCATAGGGGTATAGCTGAAGAATCCAAGGCCAGCTATGATAGCAGGCATATGTACTTACGGAGTAATTTAGTCAGAATTTCAGTTTCTAGGCAGAAGTTACAGTTCTAGGAATGCTTGCTCAGCAATAAACTAACTTCACAGGTACTTCAGCGAGATCCATCTGCTCTAAGTGCAGGTTTTCAACACTGAATAATCCAAATCTAAAGTAATTACAGTTTTTACCCCCTTTGTAGTCAGTAGACAGAAATTGCCATTTGTCTAAATTATATAAAATTAATATATTGAGATGTGTTCCTCACATCTACTCAGAGCTGCCCCCACCACCTTAGAACGGCTTGAGACTGAGCACCAAACTTGTGAGTGTGAGTGTGATGGAAGTCAAGTCCTCCCCCTTACAGCCCTCTAGAGAGGCACAACGAGCTCAGCACTCACGAGTTGTCATGAACACACAACGATGGTGCTATCTGCCGCTTTTTTTAAAGGAACAAGTAGATGAGGAGGTGACGGTAGTACTAGTGCAAGTATAATAGCTGTGATCTGTTTTAGTTTCATTTAAAATTGGCATTTCTCTGTGGCATGATTTATTAGCTTAAATGCTCTTCATAGGAAAAATTTTAAGATTCATTAAGCCAAACAGGCGGTGTGACTAGCCAAGGGCATGAGTCATGCATCTGGAAGGAGAACTTCCCAGATATATTTCTCCATTTTCTCTCCAGTGTTTCATGTACAGTAAAGGGAGTGTGATTTACGATTTCCTGCAGTTGTTAGCATTTCCTGAGTTGTAGGTGTGTAGTCAGTTGCGTGCCAGACTGTCTATCTGAGATCTTCTCTGAACAGAGTGCTGTCTGTTTGAGATGCTATTCTGACATGCCCGCTCATCCCCATGCATCATTCACAGCACTCTGATTGCATTCTGGGTCTCAGGTCACTTCAAAATTAAGCTTAGCAGCACTGATTTTTACAAGCTCAGCTTTCTTTGAGCAATAAATTCCTTCAGACTAACTTACGTACCTAAAGGTTAGTTAGCTAACACATCCATCCCAGGCTCCGTTTATAGTCATTGGAAAGAAAGTTCTCATTCAGAGAGCAATTCAGCTTGTCCTCAAATAGGTGTCAGAAGTTCGTGGGATGAATTACCCTCTAAAAATGTTTGATTTCTACCCTGTGATTCTTACGGGAATCTACTGCTAGGTTAGTGGTAGACAACTGGCTTTTAGCCTTCTAAGCTAAGGTGATATGGGTGTGTGAGAAAATATGGATGTGGCCAAGTCCTAACAGAAAAGAGAGGGAGACAGCATTTGTAGATTTACAGAAGCAATGAGAAGAAAATAGTGGAAACTATGCGAAGGCCTCTTTACTGGGAAACAACTGGTTTTACTTAGAGTAACAATTAGAGGTTGATTTTTATACCCTCGCCTTCTCAGAGGTACAGTACTAATCTTTGTGTACTGCTGGGTGCAGCTAAAGAGCAGGGCTACCCTGGATCTCTGGCTGCAGACATTTTTCTTGTTCACATATTTGCTAAATAAAGTACAGAGTTGCATAACTCACTTTGACTTATTGTTGTTTGTGTTTTGCTTTTTTTAATTAAAGCAAGTCTAGATATTTTGCAGTTTGCTAGTTTAGAAAGAGTTGGGCTATCTTCTATAAAAAACTAATTAGTTCTTCCTTACAATGTATTTTATTATGTATTACCAGGACATATGTAAAATATTGTGAGTAGGGCAGTTTTCATTAGAAGTATTAGAATTATTTTCCTTCTTGGTTTCCCAGAGTTGAAACATAACATTTTTCAGAGCACGCTGTGAAAATGCTGTTTTCGAAGGCTATTCAGGGATGAAGTAATTTAAACTTGGTGCATTTGAGTGTGGGCTGTTATTATTTGAAATAGGGTTTTAATGTTAAGTAGGAAATTCATGTTTAAAGAGATCGGATTGCATGAGATTGTGATACCCTTTTTACTGATGATACTTATTATTTTGTTTGTATTTCTAATATTTATTTCGGTTTCTGAGACTTGGAAGGGACTTGAGTAAATCTAAATAAATAAATCTTTCTCAATGACATCTTGGATGTTGAATCAAATTGACACTTAACTTTGTCTCAGGTGGTAGAATATAAGCCTTTTTTCCCATTATGTCCCTTTTTTCTTCTACACCCCATTTTCCCCGACTGACTTTCTTTATCAGTGGTAGAGTAGTGGATATTTTCTTCTGAAGTGAGTGTTCCCAATGCTAATTTCATGTGCTATTCTGAGATTGTTCTAAGAGTTTTTCCTATCTGCGTTGTGTGGGGAAAGACTGGTTAAATACTTAAATATGCTCATTCTCAAATTAGTCTTTTCTTGAACTGAGCTGTATTTTTAAATGCTCCTTAATTTTTCTTTTTTTTTTTTTTTTTTTTTTTTTTTTTTTTTT
>Ga0065711_1049067_pt1 | contig 11490 bp, 2 predicted proteins | sample Hoacrofraction12_FD_59098 | JGI IMG/M metagenome (GOLD analysis project Ga0065711, IMG submission 59098) | Hoatzin crop microbial communities from Cojedes, Venezuela - Epithelial fraction 12 v2 (version 2) | ecosystem: Host-associated > Birds > Digestive system > Esophagus > Crop | place... | reverse complement strand
GTCATCTGGGACCTCCCCTGTTAGCCAGGACTGCTGACAGATGATGGAGAGTGGCTTGGCCAGCTCCTCCACCAGTTCCCTCAGCACTCTTGAGTGGATCCCATCTGGCCCCACAGACTGGTAAGTGGCCAGGTGGCATAGCAGGTCATCAACTGCTTCCTCCTGGATTATGGGAGGTTTGTTCCACACTCCTTCCATATCTTCCAACACTAGAATAACTAGCCTATTCATGCCTTCTTTGCCTCAGTTTTTATGTACCTCAGCCTTATCCTCATCCTTGTTGACAATATTCCCCCTCACATCCAATAGGGGATGGAGACTCTCCTTGGCCCTCTTTTTGTTCTTGATGTATTTGTAAAAATATTTTTTGTTGTCCCTTACAGTGGCCAGCCTGAGTTCTAGGTGGGCTTTTACCTTCTTAATTTCCTCTCTGCATGACCTAGCGAGACCCCTGTACTATTCCTGAGTAACCTGCCCTTTCTTCCATAGGTGGCAGATGCTCCTGTTTTTCCTGAGTCTCAGCAAGAACTCCCTGATCAGCCAGGCCGGTCGCCTTCCCCTCCGGTTCGTCTTGCAGCACATGGGGCAGCCTGCTCCTGTGCCTTTAACACTTCCTCCTTGAAGAATATCCAGCCTGCCTGGACCCCTTTGTGCTTCAGGACTCTCTCCCAGGGGACCCTCTCAACCAGCTTCCTGAACAGGCCAAAGTCTGCCCTCCACAAGTCCTTGGTGGTGGTTTTGCTGGCTCCCCTCTTAACTTCACCTTGAACTGAGAACTCTGACATTTCATGGTCACTATGAATCCCTACATGCTGAGCCTTTGGCCATTAGCTTCTGCTGTCCCAGGGGCTGAAGCATCTAGTTGGGTGACAGTTTCTCCCAGGTGGTTTTGTTGGGGTTTTTTGTAAATTCTGCTTAAATGTTTATTGAATTCAGTGCTATACCAGATGTGCTTTTAAATGTCTGGGGTATTGCTTATAATCAGCTCCGAGCTTTGTTTTAAGCATAGATATTCGGGTGATGATCCTGAAGCTGTTTCTGCAACACCTCAGGATCAACCTGTTTTAGGAGGGTAAAAATTATCCTGCAATCAAGTACTCTTTTTACTTTATTTCAAAGAAGCACAGAAAACTTACATACTTATTTCCAAGTTCAGCTTTGAAATCATGCTTGGCTGCTCCGTATCCTCAAAATTACATCCACAGAAAACATATCAACCAGGCAGAAAAAAAAATGTTTTGTACTAAGAGTTATATTTAAACTCCAGCTATCCTAAGTAAAGCTACAGATTATACTTGATTACTATACAGTACTCTGTATGTTATTGTGGCAACTCATGAGCTATGGATACAACATTGGTATCTCTCAGCTGTCAGAGCTTCTGCAGATCCTGCTAAAATCCAGGAGTGCCTTCAGTTCCCCCAGCTTTGCAAAAGAGAGTACACACATCTGGTGCTCTGTGCACTGCATGTACGAAGTTCAGGGCCAAGCCCAGCATTCTTTAAACAGGAAATTCCTAGGGGCCAAATCTCAAAGCTGTTATTCAGCCCTATACAGTGCCAAGAGTCCTTTTCAATTCCAGCATGGTCCTACAAACCAAAACAAGAGTCATGCCTCACAAAATTCAGGGTTCAGTCTCAAGAAAGAATAGTAATCTTAAGTCATTAAGTGAGGGCTGCTCCGGGATTTGATCCTCTGAGACAAAGAGGTTTAGCCATTTGGGACTAAAAATCAAAAAGAACAAAAGTTTAACACAATCTTTGTCTTTCCATATTTTGCCATAAAATCTCAAGCAAACTGGTATGGTACAGCTTTGAGCACAAAGTAAAGCAGAGAAATACACTAGGAGAAAAAAAAAGTACATATGTCTAAGATTTTACCTTGGTGAAAAAACTTTTAACCCTACTACACCACATAATGTATGTTTGACTTAAGTTAATTGTCAGTTAAGTGGCAGCTCTGGTGTTCACCATTGCTCAGTCTGTTATGTCTCATACCTCCCATGTCATAGACATCCTTCCTCTAAAACAATTGTACAGATTACTCACCAGTCTGGATATCAGAAGGATGAGAGCAGTGACTTTCAAAATAAGCTTTTATCTAGAGGTAGATGAAAACTTTCCATGCAAATTCAGAATCTATGGTTTTCCAACAGATTCATCATACTCCTCAGTGACTGACTCTTCAAAAATCAAGTTGTCTGTGAGATATTACAGTAGTAAAGCCATCATACTGATAGCACAACCAAATTCTCACTGAAGGGACATGAAATGTGAATGATGGTTTTCAAGTCACAGCAACTGTTTCACGAACTTCAGAAAGAAGATAAATGAGTCAATGTTACAACTACCAACCTCCTAACTACATCAAACACAAACTTTGAATCAATCTTGCAGAATATTCACATCTCCAGAAAAAAACCAATTCATTAGTCACTCATTCTTTTATTTATTATGCTTAGAAAGCAAGGAATGGTGCCATTTCTCATGTAAGTAGTTACAGAGAAGCTCCTAGACACTAAAACTACAGAGCGAATCTCTGTTCTGATATACACTTTATACAATCACCTGAAGATCATAGACTCGTATGGGGTATAGTGTGGCAAAGACGAACAAACACTGAAAATCTAGAATGGGCTGTAACAAAGTAGTATTCATAGACTGACAGTACAGCTTACAGAATTCAAAAATACTATTACTGACTCACGAATTTGTGATTTTCATTCCTTCTGCCTTCCTAGGATGGTATTATATAGAAGTAAGAAAGCATTTATTGTCACATGAGCATGAGTAGGTTTGTGTTTAGCCATTAATCTCTGAAGATGTCCAGCAAAGTGTTAAGAAACTGGACACCAGCAATTGCATGTAGCACAGCAAACCTGATCACTGCTTATTTCAGATACCTGAAGTGATGCCCAGGCTAAGCATGCCCAGAGAACAGTGTGGCAGAATGAGTAACTTAGTCTGTTTCATGCCCTCCTCTCTGCCCTCAAAAAAAAAAAAAAAGGAAAGAAAAAAGAAATTGAGAAATCCAGTAACAATTACACATAGAGGCAAATTCTGACACTGAGCTTTGAATGAATACAATGGACCAAGGGGATCTGGTCCAGTTGCTTGCTACGTGCATGTTCTCCTACAGCCCTTATCAGCTACTTCCATATGCAGGTAATAGGAGCACAAATACCCTGAGGTGTGAATACAGCACAAACTGAAAAAAAAGTGCACTGATATCCATCACTTAGGAAAGAGATAAAAGAAAGACTACTTCTGCAGGTTTTGGTTTTCTACAGTCCATCTACACTGGATATCATAAAGGCTTTGCACTCCAATTTCAGGGTTTTTCTTCTCTGGGCCTCTTTTACTCCACCACTTCTTTATCCTACTCCATTCCCACTACCACAGTGGTTCTGAGTAAAAGGCAAAAAATTCCTATGCTTGTGATTTGCTTGTGCATGCCTCTAGTATATTCACCTTCCCAATTCTTGAAGGAGCTCTGCTTTCTTGGAGCAGCAGCTGTTCTTTACTGCTTGTATTAAACAGAAAACACCAAGGACTCCACTGCTAAGCATAGGGTTAAAAGAATCAATTTTTGCCTCTAATCTTCAAATTTTATGCACCAGAGTCCATGTTACAAAATTCATTATTTCTATGCAGTTTTTTCTCTTACATCTTATAAAATCCCTTTCAAGTATTCCCATACAAATAAAGCAGTAATAAAAAAACCAGCAGTAATAATAAAAAAAAAAGCAGTAATGAGCACTTAACCACTGATGGACTACAGTGACTGTGAATAGACTTTATGTACAAGATTCATTTTAGTTCCCAATTAACAAAAGCTTACCTAAATCTAGACCACTTCTAGATTTTATACGAAGATATCTCCTAACCTAGAGGTCTAACTTCAAATAGATGTAGTTGGTCTGACTGACACATAGCTATAACCTAAGAGAGTGTAACAAAGTTCATTGGGCTTCCAACAAGAAGTCTTTCTTGTAGAGAAACAGAAGTATACAAAAACTCATAAAAGCATTAAGTCTAGTTTTTTATTTTCTGTCAGTTCCTCTAAACTGTGCTACAATATCACCTTTGCAGTGGAATTTTAGTGTTTCCTTATCTATAGGATCAAATCTCAGAAAATCTACTATGTTGTAGCTGACAGTTCCATAAAATCATGTGATTTCTTTTCGGAAAGGTTTTTCTTCAAGTGTAATGAAAGGTTTCCATCAGTCTTACATGCAACTCTTGGACTTTTCGGCACACGTTAAGAGAGAACTTTGGAGGCTTGAAGCAACGTTACATTTGGTTGCCATTCAGACTAGATGTGACAGGGAGGTTTTCACAACATTTTTGCAGAAAGAATAAGAACCCATCAGATTTACGAGGTTCCAGTATACATATATTGTAGCAAGTTTGCATTTGTTTGCAGCATCAGATTAGAAGCTATGAATGAAGTTTTCATATTTGAATTGCAGACACACCTAATTCATCTCAGTTTGAATAGGACCAGCCTTCTGCTTATTCAAGGACCTAATAGTCTGGTGCATCTACATAAAAAACACCCAATAGACCCCGACAATTAAAAGGGATCTGTCTCATAAGCTGGCAGTCTTAGACCCAGATATGTCTACAAGCAAGCATGAACTAGTCCTCTGAAAATGTAATGCTGTTCAAAGAATGTACCCTGCCTAAATTCCTTCTTTTACTGTGGTTAGTCTTCTGTGCTTCGGAAAAAGACCAGAGAACTGAAAAACCACACATCAAATGATAACTTATCATGGGGAAGTTTTTCTTTCATGACCCCATAGATGACAAGTGAAATCCCCAAAGCATGGCATTATTAACCAAGCATACTTTTCTCTTTTTTTCCTCTTTAATAAGCACCAGCAGGAGACCTCTTTGCATCGGATGCAATAGGAAGTTGAGGTTCAAAGTCAGACCACTCAGGAACAGATGTTTCCTAGTGGAAAGCTATGCATGAAGACTGAGATCCTCAAAAGGAGCCAAATGATCGTTGGGTACCCTTCCACGATAAATTGCACCACTGTAATCATCATTAGTAATGCTACAAACCCAGACTCCTAATTGTACCAACTTAAGTTAAAGCTGTCTTTGTTCCGGGATCCTTAAGTCTGAACTGCATCATTACAAAAAACCTCATGAAACTCTGAAGAGGGTAATTTCTCAGGTGGAAATCACCCTGCCGCCACGTTCCAGTCTGATACGAAACAGTAACAAGTCATCCTTGCTTCTAAAAATGTCTTCAAACAGAGTCTGCCCCTGAGATTTAAATGAGTTTTAACCAAGGTAAAATAAAATTTAAACTGCCATTCTGTTTTGGAGATCCTGTAGATAAGAGTGTAGTGCAGAGTGATGAACTTCCTAATTAAGAATTGTTTAGTAAATTACCTGATTTATAATAAGCTTATTTCTAGACTCTCAAATTCATCCTGTATTCAAAGAGTAGATGCAAAATTTTGGAATAAGACTTTATAAATAGAAGTTGAATCCCTACATGAAGTACAAAACTGAAATCAACACTGACCACAGCTCTGAGAGGAGCTCTGCATAACGCAACAGCTGCAGATTGTGGTTATCATCGTGTCCTCTAGAGTATTTTTACAGATGCTTCATTGCATCAAACTGGAAAATCTGATTTTTTGTTAACTGTATTTTCAATTTTAGAGAATGTTATGGAAACAAAGTAATTTCTTACTATAATTTTACAATTAAAAAAATAGCAGTTCAAAAACTGGCAGTTCCTGCACGTCAAACATTAGTAATTATTGTGAAAAGTCATAATAGCCAGACACAAAGATCTTCAGCATTTTTAAGGCTCCTTTGCACAACTTAACGCAACAGACACTTAAATCTATCCTAAAGCTGACAATTCCTGAGGCATTTCCTTACAGAGGGCAGTGCAAGTTCACCTGTGTCAGGCCACACCAGGTGCCTGGCACGCCAGTCCAGGCACAGAGCAAAATAAAGGAGAAACACAGTGATGCTCCTTCACCAACAGGGAATAAAGGCTGTAGTAGGGTCAGGATAACCCAGCAGCTTCTGATACTGAATGAGGTAGAAAACAGGCAGAAAGGCAGAGGGGAAAACAAGCAATCCCGCTGAGCACTGCTGCAATACACCCAGATGCCTTTTCTCTGAGCAGGTTAATACGGAGACTGCACACTCTGCATTAGCTGCAACAAGCTTTGTTTTGTCACCTCTGTCACCCACCCTGTACAAGCAGAAATGTTTCTAAAGCCTCACTGCATTTGTTCATCTTGTGCAGGTGGGGACACTATGGAAATCATACCTGGATTCTGATGAAGGCCACTTCTTAAAGCAAACCTAAGAGCTCTGATATTGTTGAAAGCCTCAGCCATGCAGTAAGAACTTTTTATAACAATATGGCTGTTTGACTTCCAGATATTCGGATGAAGCTTTTTTGTCAATGTGCTCAGGGATAGCCAGAAAGCCAAACGATGCACCAAGGCCAAGGTTCTGGGTCTTCACTTCCCCAGTCAGACTTCTTCCTCTCCCTCTTAGAGAAGCTGAATTACTGACTTCTCATTATTCTTCAGAGATGTGCGGGTAGTCCAGATGGTTCCTGAGTAGCTACACTCAGTTACATTATGCAGTAGCCCATAAAGATGTTTTGCCATAAATTACCAAAAAACACTCTATATCTTTAATGGGGAAAGCAACTATTCTTTTTTTCCAGATGTAGACACACACCTCAGAACGGAGAAACCTCTGAAGCAGCAGACTGGATGCCATACATTCCTTTGCTATACAGAAAGCCGGCCAGAAATCAGAAATTGTTTTGCAAGCAGAGAAAATAAAGAGATTCCAAGCTATAGGCTAAATTTTTAAGCTTTCTAGAAAGATTTGAAAAAAGTTAATTTATAGCCATAAAAATATATCACAGTACTAAACACGTGTGCTGTACCATAAAACAGTAAGGCATTAAAAATATTCTCTAGCATTTTAAAGATAAAGTCTAAATTAAGACATTTCAAAGAATGGAAAGGAACAAGTTTTCCCCAGTGAAAAAGCCAAATGCTTATGACATGTATGTTCCTATGAAATACAACAAATTCAACAAAACTGCATTTTTGAAAAAAATCAATACTTCATATGAATAATTTTTCTTTACTAGCTCAAATAATCCATTACACATTAACATCTAGGAGCTCCAGATGAAGGTCCTCTCTGAAGATGGCTGTACAATAAAAAAATGTGCTGGTCCTGAAATTACACTCTCAAATTTCCACCCGAGTTTTGTGAAAATCCTCCGATAACCTCACATTTTACAGCACACAACTACTTGACCACTCAGGACCATTTTCCTAGCTACAGTATCCATGCATTAAAATAAACAACATACAATAAATGTTAACCTGCATCTGTTCCATCATAGTCATTTCAGAGATCAGAGTTCTCTGTTAACTTAAACTGATCTTGGCCAAACAAGATGAGTCTGTGGCACTAAAGTGGAGTGGTTGTGATTCCATTGCCCCTTTCACCTACGCTTTTCTCAAACAAGGAGCTTGAATATGCTGAACATTTTGCCGTTTGCAGCAGTAAAACTGCTCTGTCCTTCTGCTATACTTTGGCACAAAATATTCTTCAACTCCTGAAGCTGTAACAGGAATTAATTTTCTGCAGTTTTGTGTTCATTTGATTAGAGGTCTCAGTACACCCATTCATACTGATGCTATATAAAACACAGCAAGTCTCAGCTAACACCTAAGGACGCTGAAAGACAAGACGAGAACCAAGAATTATGTACAAAAAATTTTGTTTGTCTTTAGCATCTAACTAATCTGTTACCGGATTTGTTTCACTTTTTTGTTTTCTGTTGCTATAAGCTTCGGAAAACCAAGGCTCTCTGAGTCACTCAAAAGTGTTATATCTACCAACACATCAGTGCAGTGGATGTTCGCATCACCACACTCCTGGAGAGCAGCCAGCACCGGACAAAGCATCCAAAAAGCACTGGGCACCACTTTCCTCCTCAGAAATTTTTCATTTCAATATTCTTTAAGGCTGCTGGTAATAAAGCAAAGCGGTCCCTGCAGAAACAAATAAGTCCATCATCAAAGTCAAGCTTTTTAAAACAGATGGATCCAGGTCCTATAGATTAAATAGTGGCTCAAGCTTCTACAAAATTAAGGAGACAGACTCTATTATGTATTTGATACTTCTCATTATTAAAGCAAGAAGGCTAGCCCAATTTTCAGCAGGCAGAGAAGTAATTTCACTGTGGTCCTTTGATGCCCATCTCAGTTCAAAACCATCTTACTGGTTCTAATGAAATCATACCTGTGCAAGACCTGGACCAGAAGAGAATCAGGCTCAGCCATTTTGCTTTGGGACATTTTAGATTTAAGAGTGAAATGCGAAACACAAATCCAAGAGTTATGTTTGTATCTAACTCAGTTTTTCTTTTGTCACTTCTTAAAGCTATAAAAAAAGGTCTCTAATATGTACCGTAAGCAAACAATCACAAGCCAGGCTAATTAATATATCACTCTTACCCTTTGTTTAGAGCAGTTTTTACTCATCTCTAAATTCCAATCATCTGTTTCCAATTCATGTACATTTCAATTTCCTCACTCAATATGAGGAGCAGCAGCACTAGTGATCACCAGGGGCCCTCACCAAGCACATATAAGAGTCAGGAAAAATCCTGGTGCTCCATGCAGTAAGCTGGCCCGGCAGTCCTCAGCACAGGCTTTTGGTAATGCCATTTGGAACCAGAACACAGTAGCTTGCTAAGTACAGGGCAAGTAGCTCTTATAGGTGCTGTTGCTAATGAATATAGATTTAATATTTTAATATCAGCTGCTATCTTTATGGAGACATTACCCCCTAAAAAAGTGAATGTTCAGCACTTCAGGAAAAAAATTTTCCCCTCTTTCTGTTACCACTTGCTGCAGAAAGCATGCCAATCATTAGACATAGTATCTCCATCAGCCGTTGACCTGCTTTAATGCATCTTTACTAGTACAAAATTATTCTGAATCCTGTAACTTGCTATTCCTAAGCACACCTGTATGGCTATCATTCTATATTGCTCTATAGCTGACATTGCACAACAGTTCCTTTTGTTTCAGGATAATAGGATAAAATGCAATGACCTCCAAAGGGGTTGTGTGGGGTTTTTTCCCTCCGGGAGGGGAAAGAGGGAAATCTGTATTTCTATTGTTTACGTATAAGATAAAGCTGTGTTTCAAAATATTTCCCACTTCAAGAGTATGTTACTTACAATAGACCTTTGAATTTTAAACATGGTGCAGGTGAGGGGAAACTAATGTTTCTCAGACTTACTCTGATGACTATGGAGTTGAGAAAAGGCTGTCCCACATGTGAGCCTGGGATGGGCTTTCCTGATAGGATATGTAGCTGCAAGAACAAAAAAGCACACATTCATTGCAGTGGGAAACTTTGAACAATATAGAGAGGAGGAAAACTACTAATCTATTCCAAAAAATGCTCTTTATAGTTATTAAAAGTTTCACTACTTAAAATAAGTATCCCCCAACGGTGATACTTAAACAAAAGATCGTTAGGGGAGGTTTTGGTTCATTTTGCTTTTACTCTTAGAACTCTTATTTGTTATTTTGCATTCCAGTGTAAATTAAGAGGAAATAATTAACTGCATGAGGACCTTTCTGAATTGGGGTCCCCCTAAGATTTTTTCAATGAAATTTTTCAGTCAGAACACTTCAGAATAGAAACATCATCTGCAACAAAAAAGGCAGAGAGAAGGCAGCACTTTTTGCACACTTCAGCAGTTCTGTGACTTCCAGATAATCTGCATGATCCAGTCATAACTTTTTCAACTAAAATTTGAAATATAAAAAAAAAATTTGTAAAAATATTGCTGCAGAGTTCTAACAAGGAAAACATAGGCAAAATAAGCTAAGTTCAGTACTCACATTTTTTAATATCATATACATTATCTAGCCAATTTCTCAATCGACTGTAAACAGCTAAATCTCAATCATTCTTCTTGACCACACTTCTCACAGAGGTATTGAAATCCTATGAACCTTTTTTTTTCAAGTATATTAACAAACTCAATGGTGCATACCTAAAATTAACTTCAGACAAAATTGGAGCCATGTGTAAAGCCTGCAGAGCCCAGAATCAAGAGGGACATTCTCAGCTTCTCTAAGTGATAGCAGATGGAAGCCCTGGCAGTACAGCCTCCAGTCAAAGCATTAAAAGGGGTCTTAATTCACAGTCGCTGGCAGATTTAGGTGAATGGGCTACAGAAACACCTCCAGTCGACTGCTGCCTCCCATCCACTCCCCTCTACAACATTCCCACTGACAGTACGCACAGCTGCGTAGAATACATACACACTCCTAAATCACTGTTTATTTCTGGCAAGGTATCGTAAACAGAAATCGGTAGGTATACCATTAGAGCAACTTATTTGACACTCTGTGTGCAGTTATCAGCTTTCAAGTAATCTCTCCATTCAAAAAGAGGTTGGAAAGAGAGACAGCTTCGCCCCGTTGCTGGCCTTAGCTCCCACAAAAGAATGATCTCCACAAAGCAAGGCACACTTCTTCAAAAGGCTGGACAATGCCCATACATATAGATTTGTAAGAGTACAGGTAATGTTGCCATCTAGTGACTCCTGCCACAGCAATATTGGCAGGATTTTGACTGGGCAGTATCACGTATCCTCAGCATCTACCAGGCTGTCTTCAATCCAGGGGCCGTAGTGGGTAAATTTGAGGGTTGCAATCTTTTCCATACCATAGCCTATTATAATAAGGACTAGTCATTAAAAAATCAAATCATTTTAGGGTATGTCTTTGCCTGTAGCTTCTAGAAAAGCAGTGACAAACCTTCTTCAGCTTGCTCATGATCAAGCAAGTGACCCTTGGAAACCTACAGCTCAACAGATTCATTCTATAAATTCAGGGATTTTTCTGGCACTAGGCTGTTGGCTTGTAACACCTACTTAGACTGCTACAAAACAACAATGATAAAATTTTTCTTAAATTGAGCTTGAAAGGTGCAAATGGATTGAAAGAATATAAGATTTCCAACAGCGTTCTTGTAGCACACAAGCAGAAATATCTGGCAGCTGTGCTACATCTTCAGCACATTAGCCTAGTTTTGATGAAGACATGCTGCAAGTCACTCTCCTCAGGATGACACGAAAATCTCAGTCTATCACGTAATCTGTTGTAGGTACAGAAAGTCAGGACTGTGCCTTTCCTAATGCGATTGTGGCAGAGCTCTGATCAAGCTTGCTAAAGCATTTAGCAATCAGCGTTTTTGTCCATATGCCACAGAAGATGCTTCCTTTTTCCGTGGAGGTTGGTGCACACCTCTCTGAAGAGGTGATTTGAGGAAGACGCCATCTCAAGACATTTAGTTTGTTTATTGTGTTTCTTCTCTATTCTTATTTTACGAACTGGAAGACTGGTAGCAGTTTCCCTTCAACAGGCTTGCACTGGGGCTGGGGGGG
>Ga0065711_1049066_pt1 | contig 11491 bp, 7 predicted proteins | sample Hoacrofraction12_FD_59098 | JGI IMG/M metagenome (GOLD analysis project Ga0065711, IMG submission 59098) | Hoatzin crop microbial communities from Cojedes, Venezuela - Epithelial fraction 12 v2 (version 2) | ecosystem: Host-associated > Birds > Digestive system > Esophagus > Crop | place... | reverse complement strand
GGGATGGGGGAGATGGGGGGGGCGGCCCGTGCCCGGCCGTTGGGGTCGGTGAGGGGGCGCGGGCGCGGGCACCATCACCTCGGCTGCCGCCCTCCGGCTCCTCTGCCCTGCGCCGGGCTCGCTCTCACCGTTCCCCCCTTCCTCCCCCTCAGGACATGGCGAAGAGCCTGAGGAGCAAATGGAAGAGGAAGATGCGGGCGGAGAAGAGGAAGAAGAACGCGCCCAGGGAACTGGAGAGGCTGAAAAAGATCTTGGGAACCAACGCGGACGTCGTCATGGAGGAGGTCAAGGAGGTGGCGACCGTGCTGCCCGCCAAGAAGGTCCTCGAGCAGGGGGGTGAGTTGGCGCTGGCCTGAGGCCGGAGCGGCGGGGCCGGGTGCCCGGGCAGGCCGGCTGTCAGGCGGCCGTGGGTTGCCGCAGAACCGCCTTCGGAGTGCCCGGCTGGCTCCTCCGCCCGGCCCCCTCCCCCCCCGTCCCCTTTGTAGCGTGTTTTTCACTGTACCGGTTCTACTGGTGCGGCCAGCAAAGCGCGGGGGCGGCCTGCGGTGTTGTTTGTCATCGGTCCTGTGAGTTTCGCTATCGTGATAAGACTTGTGATTGTTCCAGATCGAGAATAGTGAGTTGGAAAGCCAAATCTTTATCTCTTAAAGCCAGAAGATGCTATTATTGAATCCGGTCATCTCACAACATCAGCTGCTGTACTGCGTCTGGTCATGTATGGAACAAGCTTATAAACATTTGATTTAAAGTATGCAGTGTCTTATGGAGAGACATCTCTCTCTGAAGACATCAGGTGAACGAGGATTCATCACTTAGTGTTGTTCCAGTCGCAGCATTACATTTTCTGTCCAGCTGGAGACAGAATGTAATTTCCCTCCTAGCTTAAGGAGGACACTAAACATATAAAAGTTGGACCTAACTCAAAAGTAATTTTGTAGGAATTTTGTCAAGAATAGAGTACATTTTTTAATGTACTGTCTCAAGGCAGTAGGGACCCTGGTTTTGTATGCTAATTAATGCGGCATCATACATGGTGTGGAAGTGGGTGGTAACAGGTGTCTACAGATAATGCCATCTTCCCCTCTGTTCCTTGAATAGGATGTAATCTGTAAAGCAAGTAAATGGAAACAAAGATTTGGGTAGCTACAAACTGGACAGGAGTCAGAAAGACACCTTCTCTTTCCAAAACTGCAGTCCAAACTAAATGATAGTCTTTTTTGCTTCTCCAATTTATGGCACTTACGATATTGCCGATATGAGCTTCTTACGTGGCATGCAGAAGCCTCTTGAGACACCACAGTGGGGACACAGAGTAATGCTGGTAATCGCTGTCAGTCACACAGCCTGTTTTGTCAGTGTTTCAGAAATTAGGAAGGACAGGGAAATGTTGTGAGGTTGAGTAGCAGAGCCTGTAAACTATATTGAAAATGGAAATAGAATGCTATATAAAAATACTTGCCCAATTAGAGGTAGCTTGGAGTATAATTTGTAATTTTATCCATGGTTCTGATTTGTCCCATAAACTAGATGTAAAAGTTGTTCTTTATGGGATTGTTAGGATTGAATGTCCAAAATGTTTTGGAGCATTGTCGGCCTTCTGGTACTGATGCTGAAGCTGGAGGAAACATTGTTGTCTTAAACCTAGCTTCCCGTCATGCCTGCACCCGCTTCCAAGTCTGAGGGCAACTTTTCTACAAGTGTCCGATTTCACACAGCTTTTACAGAGAGGTAGCAGCCTCAGAAATACCTAAGAATATATATTTCACAAAACGACTGGAAGTCTTCTGAGGATGGTGGTGTCTTCTTTGAGAGAACTCTTCAGCACTGTTTGTGGACACAAGGGATTCCACATCGCACAGGTCTTTAACCCCTTTGATAGCTTTTGTTTATATCCTTGGACTGCTTCTGTTCGGTAGGTTTCTTCCTGTTACTGATTCCTACAGCATCCTTGAGATTGCAAAATATGATGAAAACGTTGAACAGCTGGTATTTTTCTGTCCCGGAGTATTTCTTCATTTAGTTAATGTTGCAGCTGACGTTTATTGTGGATGTGCTTTTTTGCAGTCAGAATTTGTGTAACAGATTAACCTCAATCATATGATAGGACAGGAATCAGAGAAGCAGCTTGTGTAGAGTTGGTTTTCTTGGGGTGGTGGTTTTTTTGTGTTACGTTGTTAGGGGCCATCTCTCCTTCTATGACATTTGGAAAACAAGGCTGTTAAGAAGGCCTCGTGTTTCTCTGATGTCTCAGGAGGTTTCTGGAGCTGGGAGTTTGTTTGCTGCCTGCCCTATGCTGGATCAGCCTTTGGTTGTGCCAGGAGACAGTAAGCCCCTGTGCTCACTCTCTGCTGACTACAAGTATTCACATCCCAACTTAGGGCCTCCCTAAGCACATCTCTGTGGTGCTTACCTGTAGACTTACCAGCATGCGTCAACTGTTGAAGCAGCATGTTGGTATTTTCCTTGTGAACAATGTTTCCCAACATCAGATAGGAACCACATAAAAAAGTCTTCTTTTCCTCACTGTGAAAACTCATGATAAAGCTTTTGGAGTTGCACGTGGATGGTTTGGAAACAAGGTTGAAATTAAATAGTAGAGCACAGCTCCAATCTGTATTTAGCAAGGTGTTACTCTTGTAGCCTTGTTGTCTCACCCAGATGTGAGGTTCATGTGGTATTAGGTAGCTGGGGACGCTGTTCTTGGGAGTGACCATGTCACGGGCAGTCTTCCTGATCCTAGAGATTATATAATCTTCTGCCTCTAAATATATTAGACTTCGTGCTCGCATCTTGAGGCAAATGTAGCATCAATGGCTCGTGCTTTGTACCATCATTGTATTTCAGCTTTTCTCTTTGTTCTTCTCTATACCTGTCTTCATCCTCCTCTCAAATTAATTTAATTTTTTAGAACAGATCTTAAACATTACATCAGAATAAGTGTTTAATCGTGCATATGTTTCAGCAAACCTATGGCTTCCTGTGTGGTTGCAGCTTTTGATGGAGACCACACACAATGTTTTTAGACGCAGCACTGAAACAGATGGCAGACAAAAGAATAAGGTGCTTTGCCCAGACATGGGCCTTCAGGGAAAATTCTGCATATTTACTATCAGCTGTTGAAGTTCCTGAGTTGCAGTTGTATTGGTTTGGAAAGTCCTTTCAGTGTATAAAGCCTTCAGCTCTCAATGTACATATACTGTTGTGTCTAGGGATATTTTTATCATTTGGGGGAATCTAGTAATAAAACAGCTTCTGTGAAGCTGATTCATGTATTTTACTCACTATAAATACCTTTCTTTTTCAGATGATGGCAAAATGGACGTAGATAATAAACGAAACAAAAAAACTCTTCTAGACCATCATGGACAGTACCCAATATGGATGAATTCCAGGCAGAAAAAGAAGCTTAAGGCACAGCGTGTTAAAGGGAAAAAAAAGTCAAAACTGGCCAAGGGCCTAGTCTGGTAAAATTGGAGTTTTGTAAGATCATGAATACTTTACACACAAAATAATTATCCCAAATAAGTACATGATATTGTTGTGTTTGGCCACCAAGTATAATTTATTGTGTTGCATGAACTTTTGAAGAGACTGTTAGCCAGAAAATGATGAAAGCAATATCGACTTGGTGTCTGCCAAACTTAAAAAAAAGTACAAAAAGCAAGCTGAGTGCCTTTGAATAGACTTAAGTGTCTGTGGTTGTGTTTTCTTGAGGGGGGAGGGCCTTCATTTTTTATATTGTGAACGCTGAAAATGCTAAAGGAATCTGCAAAACAATGAAACTGTAAGTGGTTTTTGTACTGTGGTCTTTGTCAGTGTAACTTGTCTTTTAGTAGATTGAACCAAAGAATTCTGTAAACTCACTATATCCTTTAAATTCTTTGTTAAAATTACTTTAGTTGCGCCGATTTATGTTGCTTTTAACATCTGGTAATTAACAAAAATGGGCTTTTAACATGTAACTTAAAAGAGATTATACACAGAAATCAACACCAAGGCTTCATGAAACTTCTCTAAGTAAAAAGACAAAGTGTCAGTGACTTCAGTTCACAAAGAGAAAGCTGTTGGAACAAAGAAGTATTAAACTGCTGTCTGCAACTGAAATATTGTAGAAACTAAATAACGGAAAGTAAACCCGATTCTTTTATTATTAATATGAGAGAATGCAAATGCACAGATTGGAAATAAAATAGTTTCATTTAAGACCTTTTCCAGGTTCTGGTAAAGTAAATGAAAATTTACTGTTCCATATGTATTTTCAGTAGCCTTCCATTCCTCTTAAAATGGTACTCATCTATCATGCTTTACAATGTGGGCGTAGGATGAAATCTTGCGTGATTGCATAACAGATGCCGTTTATATGTGATTAGCTACAGTTGGTTACACATTACTCGGCAATAACATGCGATGACAGATGCAAGAATTAGTTGCCCTGAAAGCTTGTGTTTTTAAAATGTCTCTCATTTCAAGGACGGAAATAATTACAGTACCAGTCCTGCAGTGTGTTGCCCTGTTGAAGTACCATTCGTCGATACCCAGCATAACCTTTGTCCAGCTTCATCCAGGATGGGATCCACGTTCTGTAATTGCCCACGAATTGTGATACGTGTCTGTTGTGATAACTTGGGCGTAGGAAACAGGATTTATTCTTTTAAAAGTAATTACGCTAGCGTATACTGTGCTAAAATCCACTAAGAAGAACTCGACCCGATAGAAAATTCAGTTTTTCTGCGAAAATACAGTGTCTTTATTATTATTATTATTATAAGAAAAGTATTCTGTTGCTCAGGTGAAGAACTGCAAAGGTTGAAAGAAATACCAATGCATCTTCTCTTTTCACATACATTGACAATTAATGAGACTTAGTAAGATGTATAGATCAAAGCTTACTGAATTATATGCTGTCAATAACCTTGTACTTTAAAAATATTTCCATTAAGTTGATAATTCTCCCGCTAAAAAAGAGACGCTGCTCGTAATTAATTTTTTTGTTTTATTAGATAAATGGGTCTAGATTTCAGTATCAAATGTGTTAGCATTTAGATTAGTACTGCTTTAAAACTGATCAATGTGTAGGAAAGTGTTCTTTAAGGTTCATAATTATGTAAACATAAATCCAGAAATGGAATGGAATGAACAGTCACTTCGTATTTATTTACTATTTCAGTGACATAGGCTGTATTTTGCTTAATGTGTGCTTTGGGGAGTTGTGGAGGGAAGCTTCTTGGGGTTGTTTTTTTTTTCTGTAGAGTAAGCACAGTGCTATTTTTGACATGCTCCTTTGTAAATGGTGTTACTTTCAAGCAGCTGCTGGTGGAAAAGCAGACTGCTTTTCCTGAGGGGAGATAATCAGGCTGGCAAAGTACTCCCATTTAAGTATATGGCTTCAGAGTTGGTTATTTTAATTCTCTAGCTGCGCAGCTATACTCTGTGTCTCATCTTCAGGCTGCCACCACTGTACTTGCCTTATCCTCTCCTCTCTCTGGAGCCGTTCCAGTTCTGCCTCTGCTCCTTCCTCTAGAAAAGAAAATGATCTGTGCAACCGAATACTCTTTCTTATTTCTGCTTTTATGACCTCGCCCTGAGCTTTGTTGCACAAATTTATTAGTCTACTGCTTTTGTGACCAGATTGGGGATTTGAATCTCAAATGAGAGACAGCAGAAGCTGCACTGATCTTTTATTTAGCAGTTGCTTCCTACCAGCTGAAACAATACTGACTCTGTGAGGTATTTCCTTCACGGTGTCTGGGATAAAGTCGAACAGGTCCACTTATGCTACAGATACTTTAAGACATCATGTTTGATTTTTTTAGCTGAAACAGGATGAGAAAGGAATAAAACCCAGTCTTTACTGGAAGGCAGCTCTTAGTCTAGGAGCAATGCACTGCTGTGTACAACTGTGGTGGTTCAGCCCCCCCTCACACCTGGCGATCCCAGGACCAGCCAACATTTTATTCCTGCTTACACCACAGGAATAGCTGGCTAGTGTGTAGTGAATCGGGACCACTTGGTGCTTTCCTTGTCTCTGTACAAGAGCAGTGAGCTGGGCCGATCAGGCACCCCCTGACCGCACCTGGAACTCCTGATGCCTGGAGTCGCACCTGCCTGGTAAATGTCAGAACTGTACGTTCTGGGTAGTACTGGATTACGTAGTTTCTGTCTAAATACCAGGACTGCATCATGTGGATTGTGACCAGGAGGGAAAATTACTGATGCCCAAAGTCAATCATCTTGAGACCGTACAAACAGCGGTACCAAGAAAGGCCCTTTGAGCGCTTCTGGTCTGCAGCAGGTGCGCCCAGTGACTCCCTCTGGGTGGGACACCTCTCAGAGCAACGCGTGAACTACCTGGGCTGATCTCGAGAGTCAACCTTCACCCATTGAGAAATCACTTGATTTGAAGTGAGTATTTCACTGAACTTGGGAATTTTCATGATGGCGTGTGTGTGTGTGAATTGATCCAAAACATAATATTCTATTGCTGTGATTGTAATAGCAAATTCTTTCCACTCACTCTGTAAATGCTAAGTTAACCACCGATTAATAGCTGCTAAATCCCTGTGATTCTCTTTAAACTCTGAAAACACCCTGAACTGCTGCTAAACATATTCCTTAGACATAAACCACTGTGGCCTAAGGCTGGTTCTGAATCCAGCCTCACCTCGGCTCCTCTCCGAAAAGGAGTTTAGAAAGCAAGGAGGTCCAGTCCGAACCTGGTGACTCAACGGGAGGGTCTTCCTTACCCCTTAACGCTTTGCTTTTACTCTCTATAAATCATTTTCCACTCAAAACCTTCTTCGATTTTGTATTCCATTCATTTGAAAAGTAACAGAGTGAACCTTGCCAACGACCTTTGTAAGATCACATTTTCTAAATTTTCAGTAAAATCTTGCCTTGCAAAACTTTGATCATTTATACGACCTAACCACTCACCTGCGACAACAACATGACACCTCACTCGGGTGAGGCAGACCTCTCTCTGGGCCGGGGAGGGTTTTGAAGGCCTGGCTGGGTGGGATCTGTAATCCAGGCTGAAGGCTTGCTGGGGGACAGGCAGCAGGAGCCTGGCCAAACATGCAGCATGGGTGTAACCTCAGAGGCTGAGTCACAGGTGCAGCAGAGAAATTGTACCTTCTAGCATTTCAGCGTATGCCATATATGGATATTGTAATTTTGTATCTGGAATTTGCTTTAGATCTGCTTTGAGCAGCGATATTTTTTGAATGAGAATACCAAATTTTTAGTTGTCATTGAGTATGTGATTTACAGTGCTGAATCTGAATCGCATGCTCTTTGATCAGTTGAAAAAAATCGTTCATGTTTCTTTACAATAGAAAATTAATTTAAACATATTAGGTTTTGGCTGAAACATGGGATTTTCGACGAAGTAAGCGATCTGCATCTAAACAGCATTCTAATTATGTCATAATTTGTTGATTGTATGTAAAAACTAGATTGTGATTGAGGGAGAAAAAGTTGCAGTTGATTAAATAAACTGATAGAAGTCCAAAAGTGCATCAATGAAACGGCTCTGTCAGAGTTGGGTTTTTTTTTAATTGTGGAACTGCATTGTTATGAAACTGCTTGTTGAAACTTCCTACCACTGTAACTCTGCCACGCTACCTGCAAAGTGCTGTGGTAGCTGTATTTCATGAACCTACAGAAGGTAAGGGAAATAGCGCAGGGAGTTTTGAACTACAAGCGTAAATGCCAGCACTGAAAGAATTAAATCTTGTCATTTTACTGAAATGTTTATAAAATGTGGGTGTGTATACAGTATAGAAACTGCATTAGCAAACTGCCAAATGTCCCGCAGATTGTTGGGAGATTCCTGACAAGATGGAAGCATCTACCCTTTTTGACACACTATGCAGGACTTTGTTTTAAAGTGAGTTATTTTGTGCCTCGCACTGTGTAGGTGGAAGCAGTGGTAGTGCGGTTCCTGGGTTTTCCTGCTCTGGGAACCTGCTTTTCCGCACTGTGTAGCCAAGTGGCTTGGGGAACTAATCTAGCTGAGATACACTGAAAATATTCCTCTTTTCCCCCAATTTTTTCTTTCAGCTGGATCATTTTATGGCCTTACTTTACAAAAAGTGTGGTCAGTAGGAGGCAGAAAGGACCGGGAACCAGACGCTGGAGAAGGCAGGGCTGTGTGGGACAGTCCTCTTGCTGCAGCACCCTTCTCATGCGCTGTCTTCGCTCCTTTGGCACTGGTGGCTCTTAACGCAGCTGCCACGCAGTACAGTGTTTTGAAGATGGGGTGAGATTCTGGAGATTAGATCAAAGAAATGCATTGTATAGTGGCTTTGAAAGTTTTATTCGATGGAGAGTATACTATTAGAATAATTGAGGTCACTGTTCTTTCTTCCAGTCCCCATTACGTTGTGCTCTTAACACTCGGACAATGTAGGCTCCACTGGCGCGTGTAGTCACCTGTGAGCTTTACAGATTCTTCATTTGCTTTGTCTTTGGTTTTATCTGCAGCTGATGCTGTGGTGGTTGAGTAGACTAAATCTGGTTCGGGGTGCCTAGTACTGGAGGAAAAATGTCGTGGTCACAGGATCACAGAATCACAGAATGGTAGGGGTTGGAAGGGACCTCTGTGGGTCATCTAGTCCAACCCCCTGCCGAAGCAGGGTCACCTACAGCAAAGTGCTCCTCTGATACATGGTCACAAATGTTTGTTTGTTTGTTTGTTTGTTTTATACAGAAGTAGCCCTCCTTTATCTATACAAAGGCTTTATACTGTATTTCTCTTTATACTGTGACACCTTGCAGCCTAAAGAGTCTCATGGGTTCTAGCGAGTTTGACGGAAGCTGGATGTGATCAGTGTCAGGTTTGTAGTGTGAACCTGTCTAGTATTAGAGATTATAGGACTACAGCCTTAGCATTGGAGAAATGAGAGGTGTGCAAAGCAATCTGTTCCTCTGGGTGGCATGGTCTTAACTGACTTACGGCAGTTGTGGGGACGGTTGGAGGCTGAAGCGACAGCTATGAATTTCTCTCTTCAGGCCAGGGTTTTACCATCAATTTTAACTTACGTAAGGGTGAGGTTTCAAGAGAGGCCTGAGCCATCTGATAGCTCACTGCTGCAGGAACAGGCTCTTTTCCACTTCTTCCTCTCCCTTCTCCAGCTGCAGTAACCAGCTCATGATTTACTACTTCAGGAGAAATAGGTGTTGGGATTTTTTTTTTCTTCTGAGCTAAAAGTGAGAGAGAACTGACAACTTTCTTCCATTTAATAAACACTACACAGTTGTGACAATCCCCCCATTCCCCCTATCCTTTGTTTCTTCCTGCACTCCTTCAGTGTTCTTCCTTCAACTTTCCCTTATCAATAGCAACAGTATTTAAAGGAAAGGAGAAGGCAGAATGGGAAGAGGAGGATTTTTGTGCTGCCCCCTCTCCCTCTCCCCAATCACTTTAGCACCACTCTCGCAGGTCTCTTAATTTTTCTGACGCGTGTATATTGGTATAAAAGGTCTGAAATGTTAGAAGCAGTACATGGTACAGCAACAGTGGGTTGTGTGTCCTGCAATAAGGTCTCATAGAGCAAACAATCTGTGACTTGTTTTCCTCTGATTTCGATCTAGTCAACTATTCATGAGACTACGAAGATTGTGAGTTATATTCTGGTTTGGTAAACTGTCATTTTGTGTCTTCTCGCTCCAATTGCAGTTAATTTTCTTGCAAGGCTTCTGAAGTCTGGATGTAGATTTTTACAGCATTTTTACACTTCTGCCTTTAACCAGGAATTGGGTTTCAGGACACTATTTCAGAAAACAAAGGCACATTTGTTGTCTCAGTACTGCTCATCCAACTCAGTCCAGCAGATCCCTCCATACCTGTAGCTGTTGCGTGAAACATATATAAAGTGTCTTTTTTGAAAGCTGACAGATTCATAAGGTACAAGTGCAACAGCTATTCCATGCTATGGATTGCTCCCTTGCATCATTAAATTGCTTTGATAACAGAAGGTCTGTAAATTTGGCTTTGACAGATTGTAACATCTGTATGAAACAAGAACTTTTGAGATCTATTGATTGCGCTCCCTGGTCTGATGCTAGAAGTCTTACAGTTAATTTTTGTCGGTATTGCTTCTGCCAAATGTGACAGAACTCAGTGCAGAGCGGATCAGAGCCGCAGTTTGTCATGCAAGTGAAGGCAAAGATCTCTGTGAAGGATTGGAGGGAGGACTGTGCGTCAACAGCTTCTTGCTTATAGTCTCAGGTTTAGATAGTGATCACCACTGCTGCCGAACGTCCCCAGCCTGAATGCAGAGTTCAAGTTCGTTCACTTAATATAAAGAATATGTGCAAAAAGATATTTAAAACTAAATTGCTTGTGAGAAATACTCAAGAAAGATACGACACACTGCTTTTTCTAAACTTTTTGCACCCCTCTGGAAGGTGGTGTTGTCAGAGGATGCAGAGAAAGAAGCTGGAGACCGAAGTGCACCAGGTGATGTGGGAAACTGGTGGTGGAGCTGCGAAGTGACCCGCCTGAACCCCAGACCGCTGCCCTCAGACACTTCGGTTAATTTTTTTCTCCTAAATATTCTTAAGGCTGTCAGAGTTCTTGTAAAAATGGCACAAGGTTAGGTGTGCGTGTAGCTGCTAGCAGTTGCCCAGACTGCTCATCGTAGCCTTGGCTGTTACTGTATTGAAGAGGAAAAAAAACTTAATTCCTGGAGTATAGGACCAGGAGGTAGGACCATCCGTGGGAGAGGTTACAGGTGGGGCTGTTGGGGCAAGAACCATTGCTCCAATATACAGTGTTTGTATATACAGACACCTATGTTTTCATCTGTCCCTTTTAAGGGAGTAACGAAGCGTGTGCCGAGCGCTAGGCCTTCCCTTTTCCTCTCTCGAGGGAGAAAATTGTACGTGGATCTATTACCTTTGTTATTTTGCTAGCTGTTTAAAATGAGTACTAATCTGCTAAGCCCTCTCAGTGTCCAGTATTTTAGCAAGATTGTTATAAAACTTTTTAAAAAATAAATTTTCAGTTAGCTTACTTAGCCAGCTAGTAAGATGCTAACAGCCAGCACAGGCCCTTAACACGCGCTGTCAGAGCTCATCTCTGCTAATGCGGGGAGATGGGAGTCTTCCCCCCAGATAAGCTTTTTCTCTAATCCCTCACGGAGTTCCCGACAGATTCTCCCAGCAGCGGGGACTGAATGCCCGCTTCCATGGCTGGTGGCTGCCCCGTGGCAGTGGTGGCGGAGGAGAGGAGGCGGCAGCAGCAAGGCCACCAGGCAACGCGCTCCCCGGTCGCCATGTCAGCCCCTCGCCGTCCGTGCCGGCTCCATCCCCGTCCCGCCGGTCAGCGAGGCTGGGCTGCCGGTCGTGGTTCCCGCTGCCATCGCCTCCCAAACGAGCGATTCGCCTTCGGCAGTGGCGGGGCTGGAGCCGCCGAGGCGTTCCAGCCCCACCGCCGGCATCGCGACCCGGGCCGGCCCCGGCGGTGTTGGGACAGTTCGCCGCGACG
>Ga0065711_1049065_pt1 | contig 11492 bp, 12 predicted proteins | sample Hoacrofraction12_FD_59098 | JGI IMG/M metagenome (GOLD analysis project Ga0065711, IMG submission 59098) | Hoatzin crop microbial communities from Cojedes, Venezuela - Epithelial fraction 12 v2 (version 2) | ecosystem: Host-associated > Birds > Digestive system > Esophagus > Crop | place... | reverse complement strand
GTTGCCCGGAGGGGTAGTGGAGACCCCATCCCTGGAAACATTCAAGACCAGGTTGGACAGGGCTCTGAGCAACCTGATCTAGTTAGTGGTGTCCCTGCTCGCTGCGGGGGGGTTGGACTAGATGACCTCTAGGGGTTCCTTCCAACCCAAAACTTTCTATGATTCTATGATTCTACATCGTTACACCATAGGGATAGACAGCGGGATATAATTCATTCATCTCTACATACACCATGTGGTAAGTGATTGTTTATCAACTTCACAAGCCATATCACACTCCCATGCCCTTGCCTCCCCCTCCCCCCTGTACCCCACGCTCCTGGCTTCCCCTCCCAAGCAGTGCATGTTCTCATTTCGTAACGGCTGCAAACTGGAGCCCTTCGAACAACAGACCATGTCCTGCCCCTCCTGTCCTAGGGCAGGATCCTGTCACAACCTCCCACTAGCAACTCTTTCACCACAAGCGTTTTCAGCCGCAGGGTTACGTGCACTTGTGAATTCTGGGGGGCTAGGGCTGGGGATAATGTGTATTCTGCAATATTTAGCGAAGTATTAAAACAGAAGAACAGAGTTCCTGCCAGAGTAACTGAGCCCCTTTATACCGAATGGGGACTGTTTCTCTGTGGTGCGGTGTGCTTCAGTCCCTAATACTAGCTTCTTCCTTCTTTTGCTTCTTTTTCCTTGTTCAAGGAATTCTTTTTCTTTGCCTAGCTATGTGCTTTACACAGTCATCTTAACTTCCATCAAGCAGTTTATGTTTATGAAGGCTATCTGCTTTAGTTTATTCTCTTTACTTTCTACTTCTCTTTGAATTAGCATTCTTTTTCCTTTAAGGATATTCATTATTATTTTTTAAACTCCACGTACTTAATTACACTTGGAATTCCTTATTACTATTGTCTACCTCTGCCTTTAATCTTATTTTAAGATTAACCAACTGAGAATAAAATCTGCACGGGAAAAGCTTTCAATTCCCACACATCAGCTAATGGTTTTTCAGCAACTCTCTGCCCTCCATGTCACCACCTTGGCTCAGCAGCTCCAGCTTTGTTGATACTGAAGAGCAGCAGACTGCTACTGAGAGCTACACAAAAAGGCACAGAGATTATACCGCCATTTGGCTCCTATCAGCTATATACACATCTGCACATCCAACATGAAGGTTCAGAGAGTCTGGGATGGTTTTCTTCTTAAAAAGTCAAGAGAAGTCGAACCTACAGGACTTTTTGGGTTCTGACACACCCTTCAGCACACGGTAATATTAGAGAGGGACGAGCTTCTCCGACAGCCATTCTTCAACCATGAGTGCAAACACACTACTGCTGGTTTGAACCAGTGCATTTTGAAGTAACCTGTGCAAGGAAAGTTACATGGCAGAAACTGTTGCAGAGGGCAGAAAATAAACAAAACTGAAATACTTCTCCTATGTGACATTCATAATGCTCCATAACACTTTGAGCCTGAAAAATTTTTAATTTGGAAGTAGAATCTTACTGTGCTGAGTAGTAAGTTTTCCACTCCAAGTATGTTTGCTTTGACAATCCACATAATACGTGTTTAATTTGTTACTCAATCAAGAAAAACAAAGATCTCCATAGCTACCAACAAGCTGTTACGATAGGATATAACGGCAGCTAGTTCTGTATCTCTCAAACTTCATGCATTGGGTTTGCTGCTCTAACAGAGTAAGATGTATTTGGGATAAGTTTAGAGATACAAGCTTTCCCCACTACTGTAAAACCCGATTACAGTAGTAGTTGCTCTTTTCCGAGATGGAGGATGTTTAATCTTTCAGTTCAAAGTCCCACGAAAGAGCACCCAAATATGGCTCTCCCCATTACATTTAATGAACATTATAAAACATAGTCAGAAACAACAACAGAAGTTGTCCTTCTCCATACTTAGGGACTGCCAGCATCTGCGAGTGGAGAATGAACAACTCATGCTACAGGAAAGGAGCAAGTCTCAGCAAAGAGAAGAAATGGAGAACAACCAGAGTATCCATGTGTCAGAACAGAAACAGTACACGGAGAAGTAAGGAAAAAGAGGAACAAACCCAGGCTACAAAGAACATCAGGCTTATTAATAGAGAGGCAACAGAAACATGAAGTTCAAAGAAGTATATTTGATCATTTGCTTTCAGTTAGACCCTCTTTCTTCACCAACTCTATTCTGCTGGTTGAAGGACACACACCATACCACGTTAATTCTGGCACAGGATTACTAAAATAGAAAGATGGCCACAACTGAACTGGAAAAGATCTTGTCATCAGATCTGTTGGCCAACACACACTAACTGGAAGTATTCTGGGAAGAGGGTTGGTTTTTTTTTTGGCAACAGAAAATAGGCAAAAAAGCCTTTCCCATCACTGAGGCCAACGCCAGCAGTGAGGAAGCGAAGCCCTCCGAGGGGTGGAGGAGGCTTCCCCTGGGTCCCCGACTGTGGGCAAAGGGCCTCTGTGCCAGGTTACAGCCCTTGGATGCCATCAGGAACTCCTCCACAGCAAGCAGATAGGCTATAGCCAGCTTCTCTCTCCTCTCTGCCCTCCTGAGCATGCCAACTGCTTACTAACAACCATGTTTTTCTAACCAAAACAGATTTCAACAAACAGTCCATCCGCAGTGCACCACACTAAGCAAATGACTGCATAAATAGCCACAGTTGTTTACTAAAGGTAAAATCTACAAGAAACATACCACCATATTTATTTATATTGGGCAATGATACTGTAAGCACACAGGTTTTCCAGTTGTTCTCATCACAACTACAGTTCTGAGCAAGTCAGAGGCAGAAGTCGCTACCACGTCACATGTTTCAACATCATCGAAATGTTACAGTGAAGTGAAACACATCCTTCACGAGGCTTCTGTTGTAGGCTGATCAGTTCACCTTCTAACAACATGTATAGTGAAACAGTTATAAGTACCTGATGCCCCTTTAATCAGAAGGGCTGGATTGTGTAAAGCTTAAGTAGAGGAAAAACGAAACAGCCTAACAATTCATACTTTTGAAAAAACACCTATTCAGCTCTTCAGAAGAACATTACAAGATTGTCTTAACGGTGATATAGAATCCCCTATCTAAACAGGTCAGCAGTTCTCCTAAATAAATGTATTGATAATCACTTGCAAATTATAGCTAAAAAAAAAAAAATACACTGCATCTCACAAACCCATTCTAAAGATTCACCATTGCAACACTCAAACTCCGCACTTTTCTTGCTCTAAACCACAAAATTACTTCTAGATTGAAAATACCAAGGCTTTAAAATTGAAACATGCAATATTCATTGATAATTAAGTATCTTCTTAGGGAAACAACTTACTTGATTGAGTTTCTGAAGTGGTCCTCAGCAGGATTTTTTACTGTACAGCTGTTCAGCAACCATAAATCTGCTTCAGCAGAGTCGTCTAGAAGACAGAAAGATACAAATCTGTGTTAAGAATGACCCAACGTGTCAAATCCCACTTTATATCATACAAAAAAAGACCAAACTTAGCCACTATCAGTAAGTTGACTATTTGCAAAATGACTCTATATTCAACAAATAAAATTACAATCTTGGAAAGTTTTATTTATTTGTTCATTGTTTTGTGTTTTGTTTTTAATTTAAGATTACTAACAAGCAGTTCCATCGTGGTTTTTTTTTTGCAAAGGAAGAATGAACAGTTCTCTCATTTACCATCTGAGACGCCATTAGGTTGCACATCACGGAAAGCAAAGTTAAGAAAAATGGTCACTGCTCCCACAAATGCATACTCCCCAGAATATGGCCTACACAAAAGCAAAGAGATCACCAAAATGCATAAAGGCGCTTTTTTGATTAATTAAGTGGTCAACAAAAGCAGGTTTCAACTAACAAAACAAAATCCCTGCTTCAGCTCTACTGTGAATTAGTACCACCAAAGAGACAAATCAGAATTTATAAAACATGAGTCTCTACTAAAGAGAAAAGCCAGTGTAGCTGATTTGGAAAGGAACATGTATATTTCTAGTTTAGATTATGTCTTAGTTATGGTATAATTATAGTTCAGCAATTATTAGACAAGAGATATTCACGCAACGAATATCTGCCTCCATTCAGATAAGCATACAATTTTCTTCAAGAACCAAACCCTTCTGTGTGTTCCCAACCTACTGATACCTACATGCATCAACAGAACTGAATCCCAGAAATACCTGCAGCAACACTTCTATAAACTCTAATCCTGTAAAACATGACCTACAGTACAGAATTACTAGCACAGTTATTCTTCTTGTGAAGTTAGAGCTTCTATTTTCAAACAAAAGAAGAAAGATAAACCATCACAAATATTCCAGTGCTCTAGCATTCATCAGAACAGCCTGCACCAGCCTGGATAAGGAAATCTGCGTCACTGGTGCTACTATTCAGTGCATCCTCAGCATTGAAGCATTGTGATTGAGATGTATCTTTGAATAACATAAGCCAATGAACAATGAACAGAGCTAAAACATCATTTCTAGGATGCCTTATTTGAACTGGCATCCTGCTATAGCAGAAGAAAGCCTGCGAAGATTTAAGTGTGTTTACATATGCACTCCTCATGAATGTACCCACATAGGCGTGAATATCCTTCTTCCCCCCAATACACATACTTGTGATTCTAAATGCTAAAAGTGAAAAAAATCTTTCCTTCTGTCTCACTGCCATTTTGTTTAAAGATGTCACCCTTTACAATTAACTATCAGTCACTTAACATAGGAAGCAGGTAAAATGAAAGTAACACGTCAAATAGCAACTGAAGGACACGCTTATGTTGAGTAAGAGAAAACTTCAGAAGGTTTCTAGTCTTTGTTGACAGAGACACCGGCCTCTTCTATGACAGGAAAAGGCTACAAAGGAGTCATCAAAAATAACATTCAGACCTTTAGCTATTCTAAACATAAAGCGAATGTACCAAGATCTGCCCCTGTCCTGACACACTGGGAAAGAGGACCAAGCTCAGTTTTAGCCTATACAGATGTCAAAACAAAAATGGAATGAGCCAAAGCATCTCTCCACCGACCCAGGCTGCAAGAAAACAACATTTTCAGCCTAATCAATATACTATTAATGTTAGAAAGATAATTACAGGTAAAACAATGATTAGGAATGATGTACAGAAAAGCCAAGAAAGGTACAGTTTCAAAATCAGAAAAAGGGTGAGCCCTTGGCCTATTCAAATTCACCAAGTATAAAAACAAACACATTTTTAAAACAGTATTCCAACAACACTGCCAAAACTCTATTACTTTTTCTTTTCAGCAGCATAAAGTGTTTATAAATCCAGCTCTACAGCCATAACACACACACCTGAGAATCCGATGGGGGACTAAATAACCAGAGGCCAACACTGCAAGTCAGACGGGAGGCTGGGAGCACATTTAACAGGCAAGAGCTTCCGTAGCAGCCACGCATCACTCTAGAGCTTGACAGTTTTCAAGACATATCTTTATTCAGAGCAGAGATGCCATAATGCAGAGAACACCAATTCTGCGCTTGGTTTCGGTTCCTCCATGTACCATGGTCTCCATGTGTAAAGTAAGAGACGGCTTCACTGTGACCATTCTCCTCCCCTAAAGCTAAAATTAAACCCCCTTCTTCCAAAGAGCACTGGAAAAACTAACACATGTAAGTTCAGGAAGACCTTATGCACTAACCCAACAGGAACCATTTCATACAGCAATTTGGACTTCAGGCTGTTAATATATCAGCTCCCTGACTGGGAGTCTGAGGGACTACAGCAACACCTGCACATATTTTACACACAGAAGAAAAATCTCCCAATAACATTTAAATACATTCCTTCACAGGTTTCTCTCTCTGCAGAACAGAGGGTGCAGAATAAAGGCTTCTGCAGAATAGAATCTTGTGAGCAGTTTCAGTAAAAGGAGTCTCATTAATGTATATATCTAAAAATCATTTAAGAAAAATAGAAACATAGCAGAGGCTTGTCCTCCCCTTACAGCAGTCTTTTTATTTTATCTTATTTAGTTGTTCTATTTCTGTATTTATTTCTCAATCTTTTTTCATATTAACTCTCATTCTCTCTCATACGGATATTTACTTGCAAGTTTGGATTATGCACATATATAAATACACACATACACACAAGTTACATGCATTTATTAATAAGAGTTCATACCATAACTCTCCAGAATGATAGCTGAATTTTCTTAGTTCTTTACTACACTGTTCATGTGTAAAATAATTACATGCACTGGTAGATTCACCATAACCTATCATAACTTCTCAAGCAAACCTCGGTTTAAAAAAAAATTATTTACCAACAGAGCACTTTTGTGTCAGGTTGCAGGAAAATGTGCATGCTTACAACACTGCAGGGTCAACCTGGGAGCAGTCACCCTTTCCTTTCAGAACTTCTGATGCACTTCTACTAAACGCAAGGCCTTGACGGACATGCTGAAACGAACACGGCCCAAAACACCAGGTTGGAGTTGGCACGCTGAAACATGGTCTTGAGGTTTCATAATTACAAAATATTAAGCAACACCAGGGGTGAGGGTTCTTTATTCAAGGGAGGGAGGGGTGTTGTTTGAGGGACTGGCTATATATATGTATATATACATATCTATACATATGTGTATATATATACACATTAACCAGTGTTCTGTCAGGAGTAGTCACTGGTGTTCAGTATGTGCCCAAAGAAAGAGTCAAACAGCTCTGACAAATCAGCTCAGGCTTCTACACACCTGCCTACAATGGGCAGGGGCAGCCAGACCCGAGACTTCCCTCTCTCTACTCCAGGAAGACACACGTGAAGTATTTCGTTCTGGATGTAGCCACGCAAACGTAGCGCTGTGCCTACTACGGCAGTCCGTGCTCCTTCCTTGGCAGGTCTCCGCTTGTCATCTCTTCCAGCTCCAGCCTCCACCTCGTCAGGTCACAGCGACGCTGGGATTCATTCCTTCAGCAGGAGGATGCCCAGCATCCTCAGCAACCTCCAGCAGACAAAATTTCAGTGAAGAACACAGGCTTGTTATTAGGAACTCTCACAGATCTTATCGAAGAGGACAATCTAACCTTTACAGAAGGTTTTTCCAGCAAATCACACATACTGTGACAGGCAAAACTGAAGCAAGGACCACAGGCACAGCGAGCATCAATTACAGTAGTAAATATGAGACATAAGTGGCCTTGGATCTTCTTTCCAGATATTCAGCCTAATGATAATTATAAAATGACGATATTCTGCTGCTGAGCATTCTCTGATGAGCTACTTACACAGTTTCCTGTATGTTAAGACACTTTGAGAAAAAAAGTTATGTCAAATCAGCATAGCATTCAATGCTCAAAAACACCACTCAAAACCATGGCCTTTTTGCATTGTGACATCTTTTCCATAAAAGAACGGCTACACTGGAAGTAAACCACAAAGTCTATCATGCTCTCTGCAAAACAACAGAGAGTACAAAGAAACCTAAAGGTCATGGAAACTTCTGAACACTTCCCTTAATTGGGAAGCTCTGGAAAACATGAATTGGCTGCATTATGCAATACAGAGAGGACAAAGTGGAAAGAGTCTGAAACATCAGTATACCTACAGAGGAAAACAATCTTTACAATCCTATTCTAAATGGCATTTTTGGGTTTGTTATCATTTCAGATATTGTAAATCAGCAGAACTTCTTAAGAAGACTGTAGTAATACTATCAGCTGAAAATTAAACAACTGTCTTGGGTTTGCCCTGGTGTTTTAACTCAAGTCTTTTTTTCCTTCAATTCTTTTTCCAAAACTTTGTCTTCTTCCAATTCCCCCCCAACCACCTCTCCCTGAAAAAAAATCAGAACACACACAAAGCACTGAATTAGAAGACACACAGACAGTGAAGCCCTAAAAGAACAGCCCTTCTTTACTTTCTTCAGCACATCACTCCTCTCCGCACTGAAACTCCTGCCAGAGTTGCTCAGCACTGCTTGCTCAAGAAATGACTCATAATTTGTACGACAACCTTTTAAACCCTGTGCATCAATGTGTAACTTCAGTCCAAAAGATCTCCCTCTATAATCACAGAAGGCTCTCCTGTGACCTTTTCCTCCAGCTCTCCTGTTCCTAAGCTCTCTACGAGTCTCCCTTCTTGCCCTTTCTGATTTTCCTTTACTTCAAACTCTCTTGCACAACAGATACCCTCAGTTTCTCTATTTTCACGTGCTATATTCCAGCCTCTGTTCCCATTTATGGACCTCTCCATGCTTCATTCTGTGCAATCTCACTCCCAGCACAGCTCTGCCCTCTTCCCTCCATCCCCTGCTTGGCGTTTTACGCTCTGGAGCCAGTCCCAGTAACACCCAAGTTATGTACGTGGAGCATGTGCTCACAGCTGGACTCCGTGTGAACCACATCCCCCCAAAAGACACAAAAATTTGAGCAAGAGGACATCTCACAGAAGTCATCTGGCTTCTTGACTAGAACAAAGTCACCAAACTTCCGACTTTCAACATCCCTATGTCACAGAAACCCACTCATGCCCTGGGTAACAGAAATTAGGTGCTGGTTAACTTAATGACATCTTGGGCCACTGGGCATCGAGGGACCTCAGTAAGTATTGGGAAAGAATCTCTTTCATAAGTCTTAGCTCAGAAACACTGTGAGTCATCAGCAGAGAAGGAAGGTACACCTTCCTCTGGAGACAAGTTCAGTTATTTGTTTCTAGACATTAGGCTTTGCTTGGCAGAGGAAAAATACACAACAAGGTTGAGAGGAACAAGAGAAACCAATTTTCTTTTTTCACTTTTTTCTTTCCAGACCTTTCCTTGGCACACAAAATACTTCGTTACCATTTGCTAGTTCTCGATATTTCATCTCATATATGTTAAACTATCAACTTTCCTATAACATGTCTTACAGCAAACAAACAAGCATTTTCCTTTTGTCTGCTCCCTCAACAGCAACTACAAATCAAAAGCACAAGTTATCATGAACTTCCAGCTGGCACTTGCTTGAATCTCAGAGCCACATTATCAGTGCCCGCCTCCAAAGATTTACCATGCATCTACCAATGACAGAAAACACTCACATACATGCTGAAAGTACTAACTTTGCTGATTGCAGATGTCCTTCAAAACATCTCTTATAGGCAGTTATTAAAATGTAAAATGTAACACAGTCAACCTGATTGCAACATGACTTCTGTTGTCTCATTGAATTCCTGAGATACTCTAGTCATAACGAACTACTTCGTCCACAATTAATGAAAATACTACAGCTTGGCTCACCCTGAGAATGTGCTATTTAAAGCTCCACAGGGAAAGACTGCTTATCAGATCGCATAATGAGACAGGTCTTCATTAAAAAAATAATTCTCCCAGCATGCCTCTTGCCCTAACTTAAACTGCAAATATGCAAAGTTGCTATTTTTATTCTCCATTAACATTTCCATTACTGAGCTAATTGCACAAGTAAGCTCTTCTCCTTTCTCCTGCTTTTAAGAAACTGAGTATTTTTACTAAATTAATTCTTGAGTGGGTAGAGATCTGAACAGCTGCTACTGCTGGACTACAGACAGGTTTTATAAAGCCTTCCAGATCAGGATGCTGCGTCTGCTATCAAAGAGTTTTTCTCTGTCCAGCACAAAAACAGAGGTGCACAGGGACTGTCCATTGAAGACAACAAACCAGTAGGAACTGAGCACATTTGAACACGTAAGATCAAGCTAGTTCAACTAAGGGGAGGGGAAAAAAAATAAAAACCAGTAATACACTATTGACTGGATTCAAAATTCTACCTGTTGAACCCTTGCCTCTCTCCATTTCAGTATGATAGACAAATAACTCAATTTTATTTCTTCATGCATACTTCCAGGTCTGTCTGTCATGTTTTTAAAAAAGTAGCATTATATTTCCAGTCACCTCAGCAAGCCCATTGCCAACTAACTGTGCCGTTTTCAGCTGTGTTTATGTGGTGGCGTGCAGTTTACTGAACCGCCCCCCCAACAGGAGGTTCCCACTGAACCCACTCATGACCAGGAACCGTGCCCCATCACTTCCTCCAGACAAACTCCTTCAAAACAGAGCAAGTCTGCAGCTGGAGTCAGCCAAGGCCAGCAGAACAGCTTATGAAGTCTGCTGCTACCACTACAACCAAGGGTAACTTTGAGGTTACTCAGAAGATATCTTTTAGCCAGGACTTGAAAAAATACAGTAGCTGAACACTTCAACTAACATTAGTATGTCTATAAATACTGCAGACAAAATAATCTGTATTTCAGAGCATGCACCTTAACAGAACGCTTCAGGCCTGGCAGAGTTGTACTGAACACAGGACAAAGCACAGAAGAAAAGGGACATGAAAGAACAAGTTTTGCTTCAAAACATTGACTATGATAAGCTTCACATTCCCATTCTACCATGTGACCACCAGTAAAACAGTCTTATTTCCACCAGGGTTTTGAAGCCAGCAATCCATTCTCTAAATACCTTCCATCTCTGCTCTAGACACAGCACAGGCTGTAGCCTCGCACCTAGATGATCCCTGGGGTAAGCCACCTTTTTCTCCCACTTTACTACACACTTAAGGCGACTCCAGCTGTCCGGCTGCTTGGAGCAGCCCGGGGTCTGCACTGCAGCACCCAGACACACAGAGCTGGGTAAGAAGGCTTCAGCTCAACCACCCTCAGTGACACCGAAGGCTGCACAAGGTCACAAACAGGAGAATGAAGTATACTTTACAGTTGACCTGGTAGCAATGACACGAGTCCGATTAGATTTTAACTTCCATTTCAACTCCTGCCGCTATGTCCAGCTGATACTTCTGCCTGGTTACCCAGCACAGACAATGGGAATTGACAGTTACTTTGCTATTATGGTCATCTTCTCTAACTCATTAAATTTTCCATGCATTAAGGTACCTAAAGATACTCGAGGCTGTAAAAACATTTAGGTTCAAGCAGACTAAACTTAGAAATGTTTCTTCTTGAAGAGCAGTAGGTAATCACATTCTAAAATTTCAGCACCCACAGTGCATTTTAACCATTTCACAGAATCACAGAATGGTTGGGGTTGGAAGGGACCTCTGGGGGTCATCTAGTCCAACCCTCCTGCTGAAGCAGGGTCACCTACAGTAGGCTGCAGAGGACCTTGTCCAGGCAGGTCTTGAATATCTCCAGAGAAGGAGACTCCACAACCTCCCTGGGCAGCCTGGTCCAGTGCTCCATCACCCTCAGAGGTAAGAAGTTCTTCCTCATGTTCAGACGGAACTTCCTCTGCTTCCGTTTGTGCCCATTGCCCCTTGTCCTGTTGCTGGGCTCTACCGAAAAGAGCTTGGCCCCATCCTCCTGACACCCACCCTTCAGATATTTATAAGTATATATTAGGTCCCCTCGCAGCCTTCTCTTCTTCAGGCTGAACAAGCCCAGTTCCCTCAGCCTTTCCTCGTAGGAGAGATGTTCCAGTCCCCTCACCATCCTTGTAGCCCTCCGCTGGACTCTCTCCAGTAGCTCCTCATCTTTCTTGAAGTGGGGAGCCCAGA
>Ga0065711_1049064_pt1 | contig 11492 bp, 6 predicted proteins | sample Hoacrofraction12_FD_59098 | JGI IMG/M metagenome (GOLD analysis project Ga0065711, IMG submission 59098) | Hoatzin crop microbial communities from Cojedes, Venezuela - Epithelial fraction 12 v2 (version 2) | ecosystem: Host-associated > Birds > Digestive system > Esophagus > Crop | place... | reverse complement strand
TTTTTTTTTTTTTTTTTTAAAGCAGAGAAGAAGCAAACTGCTGCAAACCATATTTGTTGACAGATTTTTAAAGGAGAAAATTTAAGTATAGAGAGCACCATAGATCAACTATGAAAAGAGCTGCCAGACTAAAGCAGTCTTCTGTTTGCTGGTTAAGGAATATTGAGTTTTTCACCTGAAAGTCAGCTATTCATACCTAGACCATGAGCTCAGATGAATCAGAATAATGGATAATATTTAGTAATCTTACAAGAACCCATGTGAAAACAAATATAAAACTGTATTTTAAAATATCAAAACATTAGTGACGGTAGTATTACAGAGAGTGAAGAATTAGAGAATTGGAGATCAGATTTTTCTATGCAACCTTAATTTTTCCCTTTTGGTATTATGAGATAATCTGATCTCACTGTTGTGTATTTTACATAGTATCTCTGCCTCAATCTGTTTGCAGTGAAGGAGACTGCAAGATTATTGCCTCACTGGTTGCAAAAATTGATTTTCTGAAGTGAACAAGACCTAATCAAGACAGCTGAATTCTTCCCTGGAGAATCAGATAGGCCTTTACTTATATATGTTTATAGAACCATACTTAGGGATGACTAAACCAGTATAAGCAGATTTTTCACAGCTGATGATTAATAGTACATCTCATTTTCTGGATGCTTGGTTTGTGAGAGTAAAGTGAAGTGCTTGCTTGTACAACTACATTCAGTAGAAGCTATTCTTTTAACAAATTAAATGTTACAGCATGCCATATTAAACTGAACAGTCAAGTCCTGATTGACTCAAAGCAGGCACCCAAAACTCTTTACATTAATCTGTCTATGACTCCCTTCCTAATCTGTAAATGGGATTAATCTGTTTCTCAGGACAGAGGTGTTCTGAAGGCAAAGCAGCTGTGAAACGCTTAATGTAGGTTTCAGTCACTAAAGAAAAGAGTAATTTGGTGTTCAGAACAGACCTTTAGCAGTGTGCAGCAAGTGAGGGCTTTGATTACAAACTTCAGAATGAAGACAAAACAAAATGGATAATTTCTTGAGCGATCCTGCACACATGTAATTGTCTTTTTATAGCCTTGTTTGAAGTGTGATCCTGGAAAGTTAAAGCAAAATAGGTCAAGGTCAGTAACTGTCTATGAGACTGAAAATTAATTGTAACGGGCAATGCTAGGTACTGAAGGGGGCTGACTTTCAGCTTGTCCAGGTTCTTCTGGATGGCATCCCGTCCTTCTGGTGTGTGAACTGCACCACTCAGCTTGGTGTTGTCTACAAACTTGCTGAGGGTGCACTCAATCTTGCTGTCTATGTCATTGATATGTAGTGGAAGTAGATTAATGTTTCAATAATGATGGAATTCCTGTAGCAATAGATCTGATAGATCTCATATGCTGAGTGGCTGAACCACGTCATACAGATACTGGATGACTGGAAATTTCTTGTGTTTGGAGATGTCATCTATCATGGAGCTGCCCAAACAGCTTGCTCTGATTTCTCCCCCCCCCACGCCATTCATCAGATTAGTACAAACAAGACAAGGGCTGTACAAAAGCAGCTTCCTAAGGCCATCTGGAATCCAGCCACTCACAGCTGCTGCAGGTCAGAGACTAACTGGTCTTGTGTTGGCAGGTTAAATGTAATGTAGTGGTCTAAGAGGAAATCATTGCTTTTGTTTAATTTTCCTGTACTTGTTTCACAAGCTTTCATACACCGTTCACTAATCAGGAACACAGTTAAGTGTTAAAAGAAAGGAAGTAGTCCAGCTGCTATTGCAGTAATCAAAGTACACTGGGAACTCATAATCAACTGTATAAATAGACTTGACAATAAAACCAGTCAGTGTAGTGACACAGGAAGTGGAATTGTATACCATTGGTATTCATCTTTCCCTCTCAGCACATAGGGTAGCGTTACGTTGTTATCTATTTGAGCATCTTTGCACCACAGAAGTGTGAGCTACATGGAGGGAAGTCCACCCGAGACTGCAGGTGCTGGGATGTGCCGCCTTCTGTCCATTGGTCTTAAGTACCTGCTGGAACAGTTCATTTTGGTTCCGTTGATCTAACTCAGTCTGTTTTGCAGAGTACTCGGCAATTCATCTACTCCTCTTTTTCTCTCTCTCTTCTTCCCCATTCTGCTTTAACAGATCAGGAGCTCACTTGCACTCAAAGGCTTTTTGTGTGTTCTCTATCAAGTTGCAGTCCTTGTCCTCTTCCCTGTCTTGTTGTTCCAGAGAAGAAGTGTCAAGCAAAGGAAGATCATGTTTTACTCTGAAGGAAGAAAAACTTTATGTTCTATATCACAGCAGAGGCAAAAGTTGCATATTTTCACTTTGCGTGCACCTATGTTCTGCCTCCATGTTGCCTGTCTTAACTGATTCTGAAGTTACCAGGCCACCAAAGCGACTTCTAATTACTTTGGTTATTGTGTTATAATTACTATGTTTACTGTCTATGAAGATCCTCAGGGTAACAGGGTTGGGTGATTAGGACATGATCTGTGTATCTTTTGTATTGGTTACCTTATTATTGTTCTAGGCAGTCAAAGCTTTGAAAATTTCAACTTGCCTAACTTTCCAAGCTGGAAGTGGTTGAATCTTGTGTTCGTCTTCTGACAGGTGGCTTCTTTAGTTGTGGCTGACTTGTTAACAAAATTAAGCTGTGAAATTCTCCTAGCTAGGAAAACAACAGCTGGTGACAATACTTAAACTTTTATGTCAGCCTGTTAATGTTTTGTTTTGTTTTTTTCTTCTAGCTACTTCTTTCTGTTCTTTGGTGCTTTCTTGGATACCTACTCGAGATACTACAGCTAATTACTAAACTGTGTCTCCCTTCTATAATCTGGAATATGAATGACGTGCTATTTCTTATAATTATGTGCAATTTACTCTGCAGTGGGCTCTACCGAAGTTCACAGCTTTTAGGATTTTTTTTAATTTTTTTTAACTAAATTCTATGGTCTTATTAACAATTAATAATTTCAAATACCATTCATGAGTTCTTTTTCACTATTACTTTTCATCTTGATCTTAATCCTACTGGTGATCGTGGAGCTGCTATAACCTGATAATAATAGATAATATATTACTATGTCTTCTGGACTGCTACTCTTTCCAAGCCAACCAATATCTTTGGTAGGAATGTGAATCATATGGTCGTACTCTGCGACATCCACCAAACTGTGGTTTTGACTTCACTAGGTGTACTTCTTGATAGAGCTACTTGTTTCATTGATGACAGTGTTTTAGGCTGTGTTCTGGACATTGTTGATGGTGCTTATGATCTGTTTATGCTTTGAAGTTACATTCGTAGAGAAAATTAAGGAAAAATACTAGTGTATTCAGAGCCTCATTTACACTATTATATTTTTTACTTAAGTTTACACTTTTTCAGCCAGTCTAAGAGCTTTTCTAGGAAACATTTCAGATTGCAACTCAGTCTCATAACTTTGTATCTGAACACCTTTCAATGCTTCATTTGAAGCCTGTATAGAAATCATAGCCCCCTTTGCTGGGTAAATGTTAGTACTCTTGATGTCAGCACAGGCTTCAAATCTTTCAACTTCTGTCTTTCGTCTTCTGTACTCTTCTTCATCCTTCAGCAGGTTCGCTCTCTGATGAGGTGTTTCACTTGCAGAAGTGGCTCTCAAGTTACAGAAAGACTTCTGAGAGAAAGTAAACCAGAGATTTTACACTACTTCAGAGCCGCCGCATGTTTTCGGGTTTGCTCAGTTCTTACCAATGGTCTAGCCTAATTTAGGTAGGCCTTGTAGGGAATGTGTCCTTTTGCAGCCACCTTGTCTTGGTCCTCAAGAAACAACTCTTGAATAATAATGTCTGAAAAAAGAGCAATTAATCACTTGGTATCCAGCTGTGTGTCCCTATTTGTGGCAAGGATTCTAGTGGTGTAAATTGAAAGCGACAGCTTTTGCTTTCCTAATAGCAGAAGCTTTTCTTCGTTGGGCTGTCTGTATAAAACAATTTTCTGGAGGTTTTTGATCTCATCCTTGTCCTTCCATGCTCTGTATTCTCCTTTTACTTTTTTTTCTTTTGGTTCTTTTTCACTTAACTATATGCTTATTTTGTTGTTTGCATGTAGACCATTCATAAATACTTAATATTCAGTGAATTAATGGCTTAAGGGTAGCGTCTTGCAATGCATGCATGAAAAGGGTTTCTCCTTTCTCCTTTGTAAATGAAAGATGTATATCTACATTCATAATGTATTGTTCTGCTTTTTGTAATATAAATGTAAAATACTTGAGTCTTTTATGGTGCCCTATATCTTTGCTTGAGTTCTGGATGTTTTCTGTTTTTGTATACAGGTGCCACATCACGGGGTCTGGGTCTTGGTGGATTTTTTGTGTCTCTGGTTTTTAAACTTTACCTCTTTATTCCCTCCATGTTTATCCCCTTCATCTTTATTTTTACTTAACTATGCTGTTTTGCAATGTTTATTCTTTTCTCTGAGGCTTTTGTTTGTGTTTGCATTTACTTGTGCCCTGCTGGTTGGCACATGAATGCCTTTGTAATCATGTGGTGTGCATTGCTGAGTATTTGTTCACATATCATTTTGTCAGTAGTCAAGTTAATAGTATAATCAGATTCACTGGAATATCTAGAATATACTTCTAGATATCTATATACTATACATATCTAGAATATATTTCTCCTAGGAATGTAATAATAACCAAGTTTTTCTTTGTTAATTCAAAGCACTTGTTCTCTTTTCACTCCTGTAACATGGAATGCATTGCACTTGCATTGGGCTTACGCATCACCTATCACCAACTGCAGGGCAAATTTTCTGTTTATCCTGTTTTTACTTGTCCCTGTGCAACCTGCTTAAAATTTAAATTGCTGCTTGAACTTTTTCCAGACTGAGCTAGCAGATTTATTTGTTGTAATTGGAAAAGCCTCACAATGTGCGTATTCCTTTTACTTTTCATCCTGTTAATAGAAAGGTAGTGCTTTGACAAAATATCTGCAATCTACTAGTTGCTTTCCTGGGTTTGCATGTACTCCGTGACTTGCTTTCTGACGCTGTCTGTGTGTCAGTGATTACTTAATCTGTCTTAAAATTTGTGTAAGTAATGATGCAAAATTATGCAAATGCAATGCTGACTCTTCTATAATCTATAAATCAGACCAGGCTGTGGTCTTTTTTAATTCTCTGCAGCAGGTTCTTGCTACTCTGAGTGAAAGTCGAAAGAGAGAGAGAGTATAAATCTGCATTTAAAGTTGGATCTCCTAACATTACAAGCTGCTTCATAAGCACATGGGTCTATCTCAAGTTTAAACCACACAGTTCTGTCAGACAAGCCTGTTACAGTCAGCAATAGTTGGCACCATCATTGATAGCTTCTGGAGATCAGAAAACAATTAAAAATATATTTCACTATATAATCTGAACACTTTTGTTTCTTTTACTCTGTAAAGATGGTTCTCTTGGGCAATGTGGAGACAGGGAGGGTAAGGTTGAGTAGCTTTAATTAAAATTGCCTCTGCTGTACTAGATCTTGTGTACATGCAAATTCATCTCCAGGAATGTCAGGTAACTGAACTGTCTCTTACTAAAAAAAATGTTCATCTGAAAACCTTGTGTGATCTTTTTAATGTAATCCTAGCGCTGGATCTGACCTATCGTAAGGGTGGTAAAAGTGTAGTGTAAACAAATACAAAATTACCGAAGGAAGTCATGGGAGTGATGTAAAGCAAATCTTCCTTTGGTCACATTTTTAAATTTTTAATTAGGTTTAGTGTTTTTTTTCATAAATAATGCAAACCAGAGCTGTAGAAAAAGGAGGAGAGCAGATGTAGTTTCCATCTTTTGAAATAGGCAATCACTCTTAATGGAATATAAAACAAGTTTTAGAAATTGTGACCCCTTGTAACATTGTGATCACAGTCAGTCTCCACTAACGCACCAGCAGAGAGTGTGTCCGTGATAGGTTCGCAGTGCAAAATTGTGTTACTGCAATAGAACAGTGCTTGGAAAAGGCGAGAACTTGAAGTGTGCTCCTCAGTGCTGGTGCTCAGAACTGCAGCAAGCTAACAAGAGCAAGCAATAGGCAAAAAGCAGAGGGAAGTTATTTTGGTTTATACTCCTGCTTACCCTCTTGGACACTATCACCCTGACATAGAATTAGAGTGGGAATTTGCTCATAGCTGACCATAGGAACATCTTGTATCTTTCTGTTCTCTGTACATTTTCATACAGAAAGGAAGATCTTAAGGTATCCATAGATAGGTATTTTTGTTAGATTTGTTTGAACATTTTAATGAAAATAAGACATATATTGGTTTTGATTATATCAGTTCCCATTTTTTCCAGAAAACAGTAGTCTGTTTGGGTGATGCAGTTTTATATAACTGATTGTCACTGAAATATAATGATAGACTTTGTTCCTGAAATTTGTTATGTCTCTTTCAAAGAGCATCCTGTGTTTTAAATACAAAGAGTCACCTCTGATTTTGGGTGTTTCAGTTTCGAGTTGCTGCTTCTCTGATGCTTAAGCAAACAATAACAGATTCTGTTGAGTATCTTCAAATGTTTTTGCCCATCAGCTTATCTCTATGATTGTTTTACTGTCTCATCTTGGTGTTCCTCCTTTTTCTGTTTTGCTTCTCTCTCGTCTCTAGTGCTTTTTACATTTAAACAGTAGAGCTTTTGCACAGTAGGGATGGTCTCTCTAGTGTGGCTAAGAAAATGTGTTTTAGTGGGGTAAATGTGCTTTAGTGGGGTAAAACACACAGGTGTAAGAATACAACCATCTGCATGCTGCCTTTGTTTCATCTGGCTTTTAATTTGGCTTAAGTAATGAAAATAAACTGACCTCTTTCAATTTTCTCTGTAGTCACATTCCTTTAACTTGGCTTTGCTGTGCCTCTCTCTGCTGTTGTATGTAAGGTCACAGAATTAAAACCAAGCATGTAAGTAAAAAATAATAAAGGCACCCTTCTATCCATAATTTTCACAGGAGCAATTGTGACCATATTGCACACTATTATTAACTAGAATAAACTAGAATGAACTTTGAAGTCCTTCCATCTTGCTCCTATTGCAAATATATTTTAAAATGGTTTAAAATATGTGAATCTCATATTATCAAATAATGATGTGTTATTCAGTCTTGTTTATTCATGCTTTTATATGTAAAAAAACTCATCAATTTAAGTAATCCTGTAGGCATTGTTTTGCCTTGCTTGTTTGTTGTTTTGTAACTTTGGTTATCCCTGAAGATTTATAATTGGAAACAAATATTTTCCAGAAATACTGTGGAGCATTTGAAAAAGTACTTGATCATCTTTAATTTCTGAAGGGAATATTTTCTAACATAAATTATCATTTTAATACAAAATTGTGCACCAATATAATGTAGTTAATAATTGGCATAAGTGCATTAATACTTAAGATAAAAAGTTGTTATATACTTATGTGATTTAAAAAAAATTGTATCTAAACATGCTGAGTAAGAAGGAAATTTGTACTCCTGGAAGAGCAAGGCTGAATGTTAGGGTAAATTTGGGGTATCTTGAGGAGATGGCCAGAGCAGAGTTTGACTGGTTTCACACCCAACTGCCACGTGTCTAAGGACATAATTCAGATTGTAAATATAAGTTATAATATTATAAATATAGGTTATTATATTATAACTTAGAAACTCCCACAATCTCAAAATGATCTCACAAAATGATGATTGACAGATATCTGGGTTCCGGGATGATGTGCAGAATGGGTTTTCTCGTTTTGTAGATGAGAAAACACGCACAGCTGTGCAAATTCAGTTTATTAAAAGATTATTTTTCAGGCATTGACTGGAGCAGTGACTAGATTGTATGTAATCCCTTAACTAACATTATCTTGTCTCACGGAAACAATTTTCTGTTTTGAAGTGCTGTGAAAGTGTCATATACCTTTCAAAAGCACATAATCTAGAAGTGTCAAAAGTGTGTTTTGTTTTTCAAATAGGACAGCTGAAGGCTAGGCTGACACAACCATCTTGACACCTCCTGTGTAAAACAGCTTAGTTTGCAGAATTTGCGTTAATCTGTGGTTGTTTCTTTTTTCAAAATAATCAGTAGTCATTAGTATGTAGGCATTGGAGTTTTCTCTCCCACACCTTTTATATTACTACCTTTTATTCCTGCAGCTGAAGCAATCTATTGTGCTGAGTATAAAAAAGTAAATTGGTTGTGGCAAGGTAAAAGATACTGTAGAACTCATGCATACCGTAATACTCTAAAACCTGATAAATATATTAATGTATATTTATGCCATACCGGTGATATGTAGCGTTCTAAGCTACCTGGACACGTGCTTTGTTCATTGTCTTAGGAACCCATGGCCAGTGAATTATAGAGTACGGTAAAAATGATAACAGCGAGTTAAATTTCATACAGTTGGCTTCTTTGTGTTAACATAATCTTTTTCATCAGTGTGCATCAGCAGGTGATATTCTTTAGAGGCTGACGTTCCATGAAATGGAAAGATATTTTAGTCTGGTCTATTTTTAAAGAATGAAAGTCATTCAAATTCCAATTTAATTTCTTTTATCATTTGTGTTTATATCCATGTGCCTATACTGGTTTTCCTCTTGCTCTGACATCTGTTTCTATGAGAGCTGCTCTACTTTAGGAATTGAGTAAACATTTTAATAAGCAAGACTTTGTTTTGCTTTTAGGGAAACTCAGACTTATCATCATGGGTCTATTGAGAAAGGTGAGCAAAGGTCCTCTGGGTGTGCCAAGTCAGCAGTCTGTGCATGCCAGGGCCAAGAAATGCATTAAAGAGACTGCAAGTTTAACAAGTCAGAACGTTTTCGCTATTTCCATATTTATCAAACATGTCAAGGAATGTGATCACAAGGCCTTCCAGGGATTAACTGCTCTAGTATTTTGATTGTTTTGTTTTATTTATTTATTTATTTTTAAACTGTGACAACAGCCAAGTTCTCAATGTGCAGTAGTGCTTTCATATCTATCAATGTGAAGAATGGTCTTGGAGAACTGTTCTGAATGGCAGGTGGTGTTCTCTAAATGCTTAATCACACCCTGCAACTGATCTGGACTTATGTTTTGGGAGACGACTAGTATTTTGGCATGCTTCCTGTGACCAAAAGCCTGGAATGAATTTTCTCTAGTGTCTGTAAATATAATTCTGTAGATCAACCAGTCAATAAAACATGCATGTCATCTGAGCAGTACATTTAATCTCTTTAGGCTTGGAAGTGTTATCAAAGCATTTTGAATACACTGATTGAACAGTGCGCGCAAGATTTTGAAAATCAGAATGGACATGTTCTCTTCCTACCAATACTGAAAGCTAACCAGAAAAAGGAACAACAGGAAATGAGGGAACCCAACCACATGAGAGAAGGACCTGCAGAGAGAGGTCCATTTGCAAAATGGGTTTGATTGCATGACTAGCTTGCTGATACCTGACTCTAGGGGTTATTCTGTGGGCTGATCCATCCCACTTACTGGTGCTGTGTACTTTTGTTGCGTCAAAGTTATGAACAGGATGATGGTAAACAGAGTGAAAGTCATATTTTGAGTATCTAAAGGTGAAAAACATAGGTAAGCAGTGGAATGGGTAGAAGGGTTTTCACTATTTTTAATACCTTTTTGTTTTCTGAGAGTTACATTCTCCAAACTCCAACTTCATAGCTTGAACACATGTTCCTGTAATCAGAGACATAGGATCACATGCATGTGTGTGCACGTGCTCCTGAACACACATGCAAAACTGCCTTTGACCTTCTGGCCTGTTTCAGCCCGGTTTGACAGAAGATTAACAAAAAAATTCTTATAAAGGTTATGAAAATGGATGACCAGCTTAAGAAGGTGAAGAAAAGCTGTAGGTGCCCGTAACCATGAGAGGAGATTCAACGGGTGCTCAAAGTTCTTAACATGTAGCAAACAAACAAGCATAATACACCCTGGAAAGGACACTTGGACGCTGTCTTCAAAATACCAGGAAGAGACTCCCGGTGTAGTATGGCCTGTTCTGGCTTTAAAACCTTTGGAAGAATGATGAAGAGTTCTGTTTGAAGAACTGATTTTGTGCTCCAGGAGAATGCTGTGGAATAACTGGAGCCTTTCCAATTAATGTAGGAATATTGATCAAATATAGAAAGAGACCATAAAAGAGTCCTTTTGATGTTAGTGAGTCTGGAAAATTGTTGCATCTTGTTTTCATTCACACTGGTTAAAAAATCAGTCATGTTTTTTTGCCATAGGTTTACTGTGATGAAATAGAGATTGGATGCAAGCTGTTATTTGTTTTGGGTACAGTGCCTTACTTTTTTTCCCTTTCCATCTTTTTCTTGTTATTTTGGCATTTTGAGGGGTGGGGTTTTTTTCTTCAAACAGTTGCATTTATACATTTATGTGTTCCAACTGGTAGTTCATGAGCTAGATCCATGGGACACTTTGTATCCTGTTGCCTTTTGCTTGAGGAACAATGGACCACATGTAAAGGCTGTACTTGCAATCCATGGTGATTCCTGCACGTGGACAGTAGTTGTAGCCTGAGTCACCTGCATGTCAGTGTATAGAATAAGGCGGAGGTGAACCTCCCAGTCACGCATTTAGCTTTGCTCTTTCAGCTGCTTGCTTCTACTGCAAGGTTCAGCAAGCTTAACTACAGAAAAAGATATTTTGTGCTTAAGTCATTGTTTAGAAAGCTGTATAACAACCTGCGTGAACAGTGAGTTTTAAAATACTGTTTGGATGCTTCTTGTAAAGATTGGGTTTTTGTCTGTAGTTTTGAAAGACGATAGATTTGGTCAATGTTGGTCAGAACTCTGACTATTGAGGTGCTAATGTAGCTTTCGAGTTAAGGTAGGAAAGAGAACTTAAGCATGTCATAGTTGCTCTAGTTTAACTCATCTGTTGATAGAATTGACTTTAAAAAAAGAACAGTTCACATACAATGAAGTCTGTCTGCACTGGCTACATATTTTAGCATCTCCTGAGCCCAGCCTGTAGCTATATATGGTTCTTGCAGAGACAGATCTCTAGTATATACAGGGCATGAGAGTGAGAGAAATATTTACTATTAAAATCAGCTAGAGAAATGAAAATAGCAATAATGCTATTTCACTCTTATGTAGCACCTTTCATCTAAAGATTTCAAAGCACTTTAACAGCATTTAATTAAGCTTTAAAATGTCCCTCTGTTATGGATTGATTATATTCCTTGTTTACAGATGGGAGAAACATAACAAAGTCCAGTACAAGACTTTGCAAAGGGAGCTCGTAATAAGAGCCAGGAATAAAACCCCAGGAATCTTAAATTCCAGTTTTCTACTTTAGGCTTAGATCCAGCACACACTTCTGCAGCTGTTTTAATTCCTGCACTGCTCACGTGCTTACAGTTAAGCCCTGGTGAGGCCTCATCTGGAGTACTGTGTCCAGTTCTGGGCTCCCCACTTCAAGAAAGATGAAGAGCTACTGGAGAGAGTCCAGCGGAGGGCTACAAGGATGGTGAG
>Ga0065711_1049063_pt1 | contig 11492 bp, 16 predicted proteins | sample Hoacrofraction12_FD_59098 | JGI IMG/M metagenome (GOLD analysis project Ga0065711, IMG submission 59098) | Hoatzin crop microbial communities from Cojedes, Venezuela - Epithelial fraction 12 v2 (version 2) | ecosystem: Host-associated > Birds > Digestive system > Esophagus > Crop | place... | reverse complement strand
CCCCCAACCCCGCACCCCCGGGTGTTCCCAGCACAGGGTGGGGGGTCCTGCCCAGCCCCCCCAGTCCTGCCTCCGTCTGCAGCTGGGTGCTGTGGTGGCCCACGGGCAGGGGTCCAGGCGCGCCGGGAGGGGACCCCCGGGGTGCCCCTGCCCCCCGCTGACCCGGCCCCTCTCCCACCTGCGCAGGGCAGCCCCGGGGCCGGATCCTGGGGGGTCGTGAGGCCGAGCCCCACCGGAGGCCGTACATGGCCTCGCTGCAGCTGGGTGGGCGGCACGTCTGCGGGGGCTTCCTCATCGCCGAGCAGTGGGTGCTGAGCGCCGCGCACTGCGCCGAGGAGACGTGAGTGCCGGGGGGGGGGCTCCGTGCTGGGGGGGGGCTGCTGACCCCGAGCCAAACCCTGCCCCAGCAGCCGCGACCCCGGAGCTCCAGGGCTCTGCTCCCCCCCTGTGCTGGGGGTTGGGCAGGGGCTGCAGGACCCCCGGGGGCTCCCGGCACCCCATGGGGGGGGTCTCTGGCACCTGACAGCACCCCGTGGCTGGTGCAGCGACACCCCCAGCTCCGCGTGCCCCGGAGGGGGCAGAGCCCCCTGCCCCACACGCTGTCTGTCTTCCAGGGACGGCGAAGTCTTCCAGGTCCTCCTGGGCGCCCACTCGCTGACCGAGCCGGAGCCCCACAAACGCCTGTACCGGGTGCGCGCCCAGATCCCCCACCCCGGCAGCAACATCCACAACAACAAGGACGACCTCCTCCTCCTCCAGGTGGGTTCGGGGCCGCCGGGACCCCGGCCAGGACCCTCCTTCCCTCCACCCGCCGGGCACAGCCCCACTCCTGCAGACCCCTCTGCCCCTTGGGACCCCGCTGACCACGGCGGGGGGAAGCCATCAAGGCCGGGCTGGGACTCCTCGGCCCCGCGTCCCTCTGGTGGGACCATCCCCGCTTCCCCCACCGAAGACCCCTGGGCTGTGTCCGAACGCCTCCGTCGTCCCCGCGGTCCTGGTGGCTCTGGGCTCCGGCCACATCCCGGCCCCGAGCGCGGCTGAGGCTGGAGCAGTCCCGGCGTCGGGGTCCCCGCTGACCCCAGTTCCCTCCTGCTTTGCGGCAGCTGGAGGAGAAAGCGGAGCTGAGCGCGGACGTGCGGGTGCTGCCGTTCCAGCGGGAGGACAGGGACGTGGCGGCCGACACGGTGTGCGAGGTGGCGGGTTGGGGCACCGTCAGCCACAGCGGCCGCCGGCCGGACAAGCTCTACGAGGTGGAGCGGCCGGTGATCAGCCGCGACGTCTGCAACCACCGCACCCGCCACGACCGCACCATCACCGAGAAGATGATGTGCACCGACTCCCGCAGGAAGGACACCTGCAAGGTACCGCTCGGCCCCGGCCTCCCGCCCCCTCCTCTCCCAGACACGGAACCACGGCCGGACCCTCGGGCTGGGCTGGGGAATCCCCTCGGGGGTCTGGGAGTGGGGGGGGCGGTGGGGAGGATGCCTGCAGTCTGGAGGAGGCGAGGGTGTGGGGCTGGGGGCTGCGATGGGGCTGCGTCCCCGGGGTGGTGGGGGCTCCTTGCCCAGTGCAGCTCCTGTGAGCCTGGAGAGAGGGAGGAGGCCGCGGGCATGGCCCAGTGCTCCCGAGGGTATCCACCGGTGGGTCTGCTGGGACACCCAGGGCCACCCTGCCAGCCCCCCTGCCTGCCCCACCACGTCCCAGCAGAGCCGGGGGTCTGGGCTATCAGCGGAGCAAGGAGAGGAGCAAGGGCTGGCGAGGGAGGATGGGACCAACCCCAACCTACAGCTCCTGCGGGTGAAACCTGGGGCTGAGAGCACTCCGGGGCTGAAGCTCTGTCCCCCACGGAGCCTTGGCTCAGGCGGGGACCCCCAGCTCCGGGGTCATGGTGGGAGACGGGACAGCAGCCCCTTGTCGGTGCTGACGAGCCTTGGTCCTGCAGGGAGACTCCGGCGGCCCCCTGGTCTGCGGTGGGGTGGCCGAGGGGGTGGTCACGGCCGGCTCCCGCGTCTGCGGCAACTACAAGAAGCCCGCCATCTACACCCGCATCGCCCCGTACGCGGCCTGGATCGACGCTGTCATGGCCTCGGCGGGTGGGGAGGGGGCCGCTCGCTGAGCCCTCCCCGGGGACCCAGCTCCACGCCACGGCACCCACGCTGCTGCCGGCACGGCCACGGCACCCACGCTGCCGCTCGGGGAAGGGCTGCTCCCGGAGCATCCCCCCACGCCGGGACAGGGGCTGCTGGGCCAGCGAGAGACCGGGGGGAGGGGGTCCCCAGCCACAGCCCCCTGCTCACAAAGCACAGGGCCTGGCTGGGGAAGGGCGGGGGGCCGCAGCCCCCCACGCTGGTGCAAGCCACAGGCTTTGCTGAACGCGCCCGCAACGCTGACTGCGACCCGCTGCAAATAAAGCCATGATGATTTCTGCAGAGCTGCTGGGGCTGGGGGGGGGTCTGCGTGGGAGCCCCCTGCCCGGGGGGAGGGTGGGCAGCACTGGGAGGGGCTGGACATGAGGAGGGGGATGCTGAGGCTGAGCCCATGGGAACCACGTGGCCAGTGACCCCCACTCTTCCCCCCCACTCGCTCTCACCCCTGTCCTCCCCTCCATGACCACATCCCCTCCTCTGCCTTGGCCACACGCCGAGACCCCAACTGTGCTCCTGCGGGCGCTCAGCCCCAGCTCTGCCCCGCTGCAGGCTCTCCTCGAGGGGCGTGGGGACCCTGCCACTCCCCCGGCACCCCCCACTCCCATCCCCATACCTTGCAGCCCAGCACCCCAGCCCAGCAGCCCCGGGCGCGTGGGGGACGCAGGGGACGTGTCCTGTGGCACGGCCGCGGGCCCGGAGCTCCGTTGGGGTTCGTTGTGCTGGGATCCATCACAGCAGCCTGGAAATGGCCGATGCACGGGAGGGGGGCAAGGGGGCCGGGCAGGATCCGTGCTGTGACCCTTGGTGCCTGTCCCGGGAGCCACGGGCTGGCAAAGGGCGCTGGACCAGGCACCCAGCTCTTGGCTCGCTCTCCGGAGGGGCCGGGGTGAGGCAGAGCCCCTGTCCCCCTGCTGCAGCCCAGCACCCAGCAGGACCCCCGTCCTGGTCCTGCATCCCCCATCGCGCTGGGGCCAGCGCGGGAGCTTGGCCCCGAGCAGCCCCTTCCCCTCCCGCAGATGGGGACCCCCAGCCCTGAGAGGGAGCAGGGCCAGGGCGCAGGCACGGAGGGGCTGAGCGGGGCAGCAGCGTCGTGGCAGGGAACCGCGAGACCCTTGCAACGTCCCCGTCCCGGGGCAGCGGGACGAGGAGCGACGGACACGGTGGGAGGGCGAGGAGTGGGCAGGCGGCCTGGCGTCAGGGACGGAGGGGGAGACGGCGGTGCTGGGCTCTGAGGCCGGCTTCACGCCCTTGCTGAGCACGGAGCAGGCTCGGCCGGTGCCGCGGGGGCTGCTCCCCAGCACGGGGGTCCCTCGGGCCGAGGCGCAGCGGGGGGGCGAGCGTCCATCCTCCGCAGAGCGGCCACGCGCGCCCACCTCCGTGCAGACCCCGAGCAGCAGCACGGAAACACTGAGTAACCCCGAACCTGTTCGCCGAGAAAAAGGAGGTTAACGGGGGCCCAGGCTGATTACAGTTTTACTTACAGGGGAAAAGAGCCTTCAGAAGAAGTTGTAGTTTCCTAATTAGCCATCTGATTTTCCTTAATTACCAGCAGAATAGCACGGCAGAGACCAGCTCCATACAGCAATGCATTAAACGGAGCTGAGAGATGAGCTCTTTGCCATCAGCTCAGTTTTTCACTAATAAATGAAAACGCAGTTCCAGAGGGAAAGGAAGATGTAAAAACTGGCTCGTTCTCTCCCTTAAACGGTCTCTGGGGACCCCCAGAAGCTGTCTGGCGGGGCGGGAATTCGGCCAAGCCACAGCTCAGCTCCAAGCAGCTCCGCTTCGCCAAGGCACACGGTTCAGGCGGGGGCTCGGGGGCTCCCCACGCACTTCACAGCCCACCCCGAGCACCCAAGGGCCGCAGGGAGCGGGGCAAGCGCACACCGAGCCCGGGTCACTCCGCCGAACGTCCCCAGGGAAGGGCGGCCACGTCCCGCAGGTGAACCTTGCCCCTTCCAGCGGGTCGGAGGGCCCAGGGAGCAAACGCCGGCACCCGAGGGCAGGAGGTTGCTGCGATTTCTGCCCGAGCGTGGGAGCGGCAGAGCTGCAAAGCACGAACGCTCTTCCTCAACCACGCGGAAGGAGCTAAGCGGGAGGCTGACAGCAATCCCAGCGCCCTGATATTTTCTCTTGTGTCCGTAATAACCTGGCAGCAGCCTGAAAACACTCATTTCCCCTTCCAATTCTGCAAACGACGGCAGCTCCTTTCCGATGAGAGCTGCAATTAACAGAGCTTTCCTGCTTCGCTTCTGTTCGTGCGCCAACTCATGAAAGACCACTGAAGTTTTGAAAACAAACCAAACATTCTGTACAAAATTAAGGGAACTTTTATTTACAGAAGAGCTGCTGGTTCAGGGAGAGCCAAACAGGGGTTTGCTCCAGGCAGCAAGGCTCGCGTGCCTGCTCCTCCGGAGGGGACAAACGTCCGAAGGCAGCGAGGTGCGAGGGTCTGCCCGAGGGACGGCGCAGCGCAGGGAACGGGGAGCAGCCAGCCCCCGCTGCGCTTCCCCAGCCGCCCGCAGCAGAGGACGAACGCGAGGCACCAGCTCTTTGCTCCCCTTTCACCGAGGACTTTGTCACCGCCCTGCCCACGCACGGCCTGACGCCGGGGTCCGGCCGCCCCGCCAGCCCAGCCCCGAGACACAAAGACACCGGGGTTACCCCCCGGCCCCCAGCCTCTGCCCTTCCCTTCTGGCTCTTCCCTGCCCGAGCGGAAGAGCTCCCTCCCCTCTGTTTTCCGGCAGAACGATCAGCGCAGGAAAGGCAGCAGCGCTGCGGGCAGCTGCTCGCCCCGTGCCACCGGCAGCACCGGGACGACGCTTCCCGCCAGCTCCGGAGGAGATCTGCCCTTCCCTGTCCCAAACGCCCCACGGCAGGCGGCTGCGAGCAGCCCCCCTGCCCCACCGGAGGGGAGCTCAGGAGTAGCTGAGGGGCATCCTCCTCCACAGCCCCCCGCACAAGCAGTTTTTGATCCAGCGCTGCTCCCACTGTTTGACCGCGGTGACTTTGTTGGGCGATTTCAGCATCGTCACGCAGCCGCACCTGGAACGAAAGGGAGAGCTGCAGCCCAGGGCAGAGCCCGGCGCGGCTGGGGTGTCTGCACGGGTCACGCAGGGCAGCGGAGGGGGAACCCGGCTTTTGTCGTTTGCAGGTGATGTCTGCGAGCAGCGAACCCCAGCTGAAACCACGCGAGCAATTCCCCTGAATGAGGAGAAGTTCTCTTGGAACAGGAGGCTGTCTTCAAGACAACAGCCCCAGCTGCTATTTGTACATGAAACAGCAGACAGTCATCATTTAAAAATGATCTGCTACAGAGACTTTCTATTAAAACCAATAATTAAAGCTAATTCAATCACATGATTAGATGGATGTTTGCTCCCTGCACCATTATTTTGAAATCCAGGCTCTTTTGTGAGGGTGGATGAAGAGGACAGCACAAAGGGATTTCAAACGCAGGCCTAGCTTGAAAGATGACCCAAAAATGGCACCATGGATACCGTGCTCATTTCCCCTCAGCAGCTCCTCTCCAGGAACACCGGCAGGTTTATGTGAGGGCCAGACCTGCAGAACAAGCTGGGGATCTGTTACCACTAACACAGACACCCATGGGCCAAATCCTGGTCTGCATCCACCTGTGCAGCTGGCTGCGCTCAGCTCCTTCTGCTGAAGCGATATCGTATGTTCCACGAGGCGCCGTCCAGCCCTTCGGCGAGACGTAGCTGAGTCCCTGGCAACGACCAGCGCAGCGAATTCTCTCACAGCAGAGCTGGGGTGACTTTGCGCTGCGCGAAGTCGTCAGATTTTCAATCTAGCAGCTGCCTGCAGCGATGCAGCAGCAGCAGCCATCTCCGGGCAGCGACGCTGCTCTGCACAAGCACTGTCAGGATCTCGGTCTCCCAGACTGGGGACGCCTTAAACGCAACCCCAGCTGCTTTCTTCCAGTGCAAGGGGTAGTGCCATGCACCAGAAGCCTTAGTAAAGCAGCAGAATTTCTGCTGCAGACACAACTGATGGAGCGTTACTGGGATCCCAGCCAGGGTGGGAAATGGAGAGGGACAGCGCTTCCGAACGGCAAGGAGAACAGCCCGAGTTTCTGCCAGGGCCTCCTCGGCACTGAAGGGATGACGCCGGCATCGCTCACCTGGTGCACGACTTGCACTCCTCTGTCGGGTACGCTCCTAAGTGAAGCCGCCTCAGATGATCAATTTTGGGCTGTCCAGGTGCCCTGGTAGGAAGAAGCATGGGAACTTCTCTAGAACATCGCTTTCGAACTGCTGTTTCCAGGAGAGTGGGCTGCAGTTCAGCGGCCGACACGACACAGGCTTTGATGACCTTGTCCATCGAGCGCCAGGGGACTCAAGGCCACGCTAACACGAATCCCATCACAACCAGCATTCCCCCTTCCCTCCATTTGTCAGCTCTTTTCAACACTTTCCATTCCCAGCCCACTGCAAGTCAAGACATGAATTCAGGCAGAGAGGACAAACTGCCCTCGGGTCAGACCAGCAAGCGGATGAGCCAAAAACCACGGGCGTCCCAGAGACGCTGACCTCTCGGAGCTGGAAAGAGGTCCCAGCGCCTCCCGACACCCCTCCTCCCCAGCCCACCTCTGTGTTTCAGGTCTCTGTACCTGACAAAGGCATCAAACTGGGAGGAGACCGTGTGACCGACGAGCCCAGGAGCCTTCCCGAACTGCAGCCGGACAAGCTGTTTGTTCTGCAGTTTGCTGATAATGCCATCGTTGATGGGCAACCAGTCAATATTGGGAATGAGCAGCTGGCTGGGCAGGAGGCAACACTCGTCTATCAGGGTATCATCTGGCTCCGTGATGTGATTTTCCTCACGACCTGCATGGAAAATGGAGCAGAGAAAGAGAACCAGCATGATCTTTGTGTTTCTCATTCAGAGATCGAGAGAACTGCGTGCAGCTTCCTCCTCCACCCGCCAACACAGCACAGAAAACAATAAACCCGGCAGCTGTACTTGCCCTTTCTAACACTGCAGACCCACTCAGAAGTTACTCCCTGCAATTACTCCTTTCAGGCACAATCCGCATTAAGGCAGGGCTCTTTTGTTCGGGGGAACTGGCAAACACTTACAGCACAGCCAGAGCTTCGTTAGGAGCCTGAAGAGGAGGGACATGCTGTCCTGGGTGTCGGAGGTTGCCGTGTAGACCGGGAGGCAGCTCGGCTTCAGCAGCCCCCAGATGCGGATCACCACCATCAGCTCCCTGAACATGCCCAGGGACGCTCCGTCCCGCAGAAAGCTGTGCCCGGGCCGTGCCGGGGAGCCCTGCCGAGGGGAGAAACAGCCCACACTGGGACCACCGCTTTCCATTCCCGCTGTTCTCACGCTCCGCTCCCAAGCGCCTGTTTCGACAGGAACACCGGGGCCGTGCGTGACTTGGCTAAAGCTGCCCCACACTGCACACAGGGCTCCTGCTCCTCCCGCTCCGGTCCCGGGGCCGCGGCTCTCACCTGGTTAGGAAGGCTGGCCAGCAGATAGAGCACAAAATCTCCCACCCACTGGATGAGCTGCTGCAGGGACTGCAACGTCGTCATCTCCAGGACAAATTCTTCTGTCTTCAGGTTAATCATCACCTTGTCAATGTCTGAAACAGAAGCAAGACATCTCCTGGCTCAGGAAGAAAAACGGATCCACACTTCATCCCCTGTCCCTGTGGTGCCAAGAGAGGTCACCCTCCTCCTCCTCAAACCCAGGGAGTTACTATGAGGCCACGACGCTTCCTATCGAACCTACAAGGGGAATGATCTGACACAAAACACTCGGAACGCAGCGCCAGATGTTACGAGCAATCGCTACCTATATCCGTGATCTTGGAGCAGATCTCGGTGAGTCGGTCCCCGGGACTCTTGTCCGGGGTGTTGAGGAAGTGTGGGCGCAGCAGCGACTTCAAGGTGCAGCTGATGGCGATCAGGAACAGCTTCGCATGGTAGTCACACACACGGGCGATTGTGCTGGAGGAGAGCTTGCAGAGAGATGCCTTCATGGCAACGATGCGCGTGGAGAGGACCTGATTGACAGAGAGACACCAGGAACAACGCAGAAGTAAGGGCAGAATTAGAGTAAGCTCATTAAAGCAAGCTGCTTTATTCTCTGCTCTCTGTTTCTGCCACATGAATGACAGGAACAGTGAATGCTGTTCTGTGCATGCACAAGCAGTGCTGCTCTCCCCAGAATCTCTGCCAGAAATAGACTTCACCATCTCACCAGAACTTTCCAACAGGCAGAGACCCATCAGTGTTAGCGAAAACGAAGCCTGCTTAAACAGAGGCTCTTCACACCTCAGACGCTGCTCCAGGAGAGCACTCGCAGACAGCACAGCCGGGCAGTCAGAGCCGTCTGTCTGCCGAGCACTGGCGATTCCTCCTCCCTCCTCCCAGTCACCGAGAGCCCTCCACGTGCCCGCGCTCCGCAGTAAGCCACGGAGCTGCCGCTCCCGCTGACCTGCTGCAGGGCCGCATTCTGGCGCATATACTCTTCGTGCAGCTTCTCCACCAGGTTCTGGACCATGTTGGGTTGGACGTGGAGCAGGATGTCCCACCAGTCGTAGCCAGTCACCATGCAATACTCCAGCAGGAACAGCAAGTGACGGAGGGACATGTTCATGTCCAGCACGTGGCCCATGGAGGGGGAGATTCGAAGCATGCTCAGCTGACGGGAGGAGGCAAAGGAAAATCCGTGTCAAGAACTGCAACGAAAACATTCTGCAGAGCTGTCAGACCAGACAGGGCCAACTGCAGCTCCTTCCTGACCCAAGGATACAACTCCTGCCCTAACGGGATACACCCCTTCTTGTTTAACACGGATCAAACAGCTGGCAGTAACATTCTCAGCATTCTTCTGAGTGATCCATCGCCTCTTAGAGAGAGCCTGGACGAGAACAACTCCCCCACTCCCCCATAAGAGAGCCCAATACCTTCCCATGACTATCAATGCCAGCCAAGGCCAGCGATGTCCAGGAGAGCTGCATGGCTTTGAAGTAAACCAGGGGACCAGCAGTTCGCTGCCTTTTGATAGTCTGCTCGTCCACGGGGCGCTGGGAGGAAGAGCCGTAGAAGACGGCCATCATTTGCAAGGACAGGCGATGAACAATGTGGACACTGCCGTCGTGAAAAGCCAGCGCCAGACCTGGGGAGAGAAGACAGCCAAGGCTGAGCGAGCCACTCGTCCCGGCATTGCCCAGACCTCGCCCAGAGAAGCCGCCGCCACTGAAAGCCCAGGAGGCAAGAAGACGGCACCCAAAGGGCTGTGGGCTCACAGGCACGTTCGGATCCCGAGGCCAGGTCAGCATTCCCCAGAGACAGGCCTCTTCCCATGGAAATGAAATAGGAAGATACCACGTCTTTGGAAGGCTCCCTATCAGCATTCAGAAGGTGAAGAACGTAAAGTTTCAGTAAAGAGCAACATCTTTAGCAGAAAGACAACAGAAACTCCTTACCCAACCCAGGGAAGAATTTGGTGTCATTTGCCACCTTCAGATCGGTGTTGGTCAGGGAGATCGGCAGCTTCGGGAGAGCCACCGCCGACACCCGGTCCAAGTCGTTGGTGGCAGAAAGAATCCGCCATTTCAGTATCATGGGTTGCTTGTCGCCCACTTGGAAAAGTAAGGAAATAAGTGAGACATCTCTCACCAAAGGGACCAGAAAATACCTCCCCCCCCACTCCCCAACGAAGCAGGATTACAGATCAAGCACTGTTTGTTCGCTCTGCCAGAGCAGTTTATTTCCCTGTTTTTTTCTCTGATCTCAGTAACTGTGCAAGCAACGATTTGTTTTGCTAAATCTCTTTTGATGGAAGGCTCTGCTGGTGGTGATTAAAAAAAATCCTAATGTACAATAATCCTTTACATTTCACTGGAACAAACGGCATAGATTTGATTCTGTTACATCTGAAATCAGGTGGAAAAAACACGCAGAGCGGATAGCTTGATGAAACTAGCTCTGCTGCACGATCTCTCTCCTTTGGAAGGCTCGGCTCGCTCGGTTCTCAGCGGGAAGAGCGCTTGCACAGCGTAACGCAGAAAATGTCTTTTATTGAGTGAAAGTAACAATTAAACCACTTCCTGGAAACCAGCAATTTGTTGCCTCAGATGCAAACAGAAGGAACAGAGCGTGTGACTGAGAGCCCCTGAGAAATAAATACGGGATTCTGGATAATCCCACATACGCGATAATGGATTTGAGAACCCGTCGTGCATTTTCGCTCAGACCGTGCTCCTATTTTGAGAGCATCCGGTGCGGAAACTCACCCACAGGGGAGATTTGCTGGAAGATATTGTTGACCGGCAGGCCCTCTTTCCGCAGAGACCAGCACTCCACGATGCTGCTGTTTTGGTTGGAAGCACAAAGCAACACCTGCAAAACAGAGACCCAAACTGCAACCACACGCACAAGCTTTAGCACAGGCGAAGACCCCAGCCCGTCGCGTTTTCTGCCCCTCCCTCTCCCCTCTGTTCGGAGGCTCCTTCTCCCGAGGAGTTTACATTCCACCAGCGGAAAGCAGAGGATTGTGTCAGCAAGACGTAACAGCGAGGTCCCTAGGTTCCAGCCAGAGGCGAGGCAGAACTCTGCCGTGTGCTGTCGCAGCCTGCGCCTCTCCACGCCACCAACGATCTCGGCCCTCGCAAGCCGGTGACCCGCTGATGTCACGCACATACATCGTAACCTAAACGTACAGGAAGGGCAGGAACTGAACCAGCTCTGCAGCCACAGCCGACGCTGTGTTCTCCAGCCACAGCCGACGCTGTGTTCTCCAGCCACAGCCGACGCTGTGTTCTCCAGCCAGGCGCTCTGTCCCAACCAGAGGAGAGGAAGAGAGCTCAGGCTTCCCTGAATCACTTGGCTTTCCAGAATCGTGCTGTCCATCCCCTGGCAAACAGAGTTAAGCTACTAAATTAAGTCACGCACCTCAAGAGCTCTAAGTGCTCCAGAGAGCGGCTGCTTTGAAGCTGAGACCTAAAGATGAAGACTTCACATGCTAGAACCTCCCGGACAGCCAGGCAGAGCTCCCCTAACCACCAGGGCCAGAAAATAAATAAAGCAAAGCATAATCAGGCTAATGAAGGATGGGGCTTTCCAGGCTGCCTTTCCATGACCTGGAGGGCTCAGCCATTTCACCCCTAGACCTCTGAGCTGCAGCCTGCTTGGCAGCAAAGCTGAACTAACAGCACTTCCAGAAAGAGAATCACAGAATCACAGAATAGTAGGGGTTGGAAGGGACCTCTGTGGGTCATCTAGTCCAACCCCCCTGCAGAAGCAGGGTCACCTACAGCAGGCTGCACAGGACCTTGTCCAGGTGGGTCTTGAATATCTCCAGAGA
>Ga0065711_1049062_pt1 | contig 11492 bp, 10 predicted proteins | sample Hoacrofraction12_FD_59098 | JGI IMG/M metagenome (GOLD analysis project Ga0065711, IMG submission 59098) | Hoatzin crop microbial communities from Cojedes, Venezuela - Epithelial fraction 12 v2 (version 2) | ecosystem: Host-associated > Birds > Digestive system > Esophagus > Crop | place... | reverse complement strand
CAGAGAAATTTGCAGGGGAAATACAAGAGCAGCCGTGGAAGGCTCTGGCATCCACTTAACTTGAAAATGAGAAAGAAATCAGTGTAAGACCAGGACAATTAGATCCTGAGCAACACAGACCTTTCCAAAAATGAAAGGCAGCAGGGGGAATTAATGGGCATAAATGCAACCCAGTAATTAATTGATAAATGGCATTAGAGAATTTTCTAAAGAGGAAGACCAACGTGACTTATCTTCCCATAGGCAGAAGAGAATTTCTCCCTCCTTTCACCTTGTAGATAAGGACAGAGAGACTGGATTTTTCAGTTATGAAGCTTAAGTGGAATCTGGAAGTTGAGAAAAGAGAAAGGAGAAAGCCCCATGTGTCAGGAGGGAAAACACAGGAGGCTGTTATTGACTGAGCTGTCAAAGCCAAAGAAGAGCAACTTGCGACACAGAATCATGGAGTAGTTTGGATTGGAAGGGACCTTTGAAGATCATCCAGTCCAACCCCCCTGCAATGAGCAGGGACATCTTCAACTGGATCAGGGTGCTCAGAGCCCCGTCCAACCTGGCCTTGAACGTTTCCAGGGAGGGGGCATCGACCGCCTCTTTGGGCAGCCTGTGCCAGGGTTTACCACCCTCAGTGCAAAAAATTTCTTCCTTATACCCACTCTGAATTGACCCTCCTTTAGTTTAAAACCATAACCCCTTGTCCTGTCACAACAGGCCCTGATGAAAAGTTTCTCCCCAACTTTCTTTATAAGCGCCCTTTAAGCACAGGAATGTTTCCATAAGTTCTCCATGGAACCATCTCTTCTCTAGGCTGAACAGCCCCAGCTCTCCCAGCCTTTTGTCACAGCAGAGGTGTTTCAGCCCTCGGATCATTTTTGTGGCCGTCCCAAAGTGAGGAGCAAAATGGGAGCAGGAGCAAATTGAGTCCTGCTACAAAGGCGACAGGATCATACCTCGCAGGGAAGAGGGGAACCCAGGGGCTGGGCTGGTCCACAGCTTTCTGCATAAACCCCTTTGCCTTCTCCACTAGACAACGGGGTAGGTCTGCAGTGTGGGACCACTTCTGTTTGCCGCAGCTGCAACTTCCCAGCCAGCATACGCATTGCCCTCCTTGGACAAGAGGAAGGCCAGCTGTGGGCTCTCCATCTCCTCCCCTGGCTGCTTCCACACCATACATAGGGTCTCATCTGTGCCTCACCCCAGCCAACGTGTTCAAGCCAACCCCCCTCCAGCTAAGCTGCAGGTCCACCATCTCCTGAGACATCCTGCGAGCAGCTCTGTCACCGCAGGTGTCCAACAGCGCAGCAATGATTTTTTCAAGGCTGAATAAGCCTAATAATTGAGACAGTTCCCTCCTGCCCTGCTAGACACTTATTAACAACCACATTGAATCCCTAGGCGGGATTAGCTGATAGATGGGAACACATAAATTTCAGTGTCTAAGTGTAGGTGTCTACGCTCCTGTCACAGCCCGTGCAGACCAAAGCCTCCGTTCAGTTCAGAGTCACAGAATGGTGAGGGTTGGAAGGGACCTCTGGGGATCATTTAGTCCTACCCCCTGCCAAAGCAGGGTCACCCAGAGAAGGCTGCACAGGACCACGTCCGGTCAGGTTTTTAAAATCTCCAGAGAAGGAGACTCCACAACCCCTCTGGGCAGCCTGTTCCAGTGCTCTGTCACAGCTGCCTGAATTTAGGCATCTTTTGCTACCTGAGATGTCCAAAGGTATGTAAGACACCTGCAGCCTTCTGGAGCAGCACAGAGAGGACACATGAGTTACACCAGGGCCTCGCATAGGATGTAGATGACTGGTCTCAGGAGACACTGGTTTCTCAGTCACTAATGGCTGTCCCCATTAGTCTTTATAATGTGTGCTAAACAGTGACTCCTCTCCATGCCAACAAGACATGTGCAGCGTGACTTACCCAGCTTCCTCCAAAAAAGACAGAACCAACTTGGTTTAAGCAGAAGAGGCAAAATTTGGGCAGAATATCTGGAGAGCAGGAGCCACCCTTGCTCACAGTCAACTGAAATGTAGTGAAGAGGCACCACTGTCTACTTGATTCCTCCCAGCTTTGGGGGCAGGAGGGTAAGAGTATGGTGAGGCCAGGCCAGATGGGTCAGCAGGGATGGGACAAGAGCCAAACTCCTGTGAACCGATGCCATGGTCCAGCTCTGCGGTTTGTGCAAAAGTTCTTTATCCTCACAGGGAGGCGGCTCTGCACGCGTTTATAAACCCACCCATTCAGACCAGTCCTGGAGGAAAATCATTTGTTGTCACACTGTCATCCCAGCAAAGAACTTCATCCAGTGATTTCAGAGAAGCAGCCAGGTGAGACCCAATGACTGGCAATTTCAGAGTGGCCTCCAGAACTATCTCCAAGACATCAAAGACGCTGTCTCTATTTCCCATCCCCTTAAAAGACTTTCGCAGGAGATGACTTGGAGGCAGGCACAAGCATGAGGGGTGCTGTGTGTCTGGAGGTCCATTCTGCTCGACCTACACAGTCAAGGTGTCTGGCTGCCCCTGGCCCTAACTAGGACCTATCTCTGCTATTCCTGCAGGCTGTACTCATGCATGAGGATTTTCTGTGCTTGGAAAGCAAGGTAGGGCTGTGAGATGGCACAGTGCATGCTGGGGTCTTGTTCCTACATGGACAATAGGATTTAGCCAGGATGTATTTCTGGTCCTGGGAACTAGGAAGACCTTGGCTTCCCCAACCCAGGCACCACCTCTGGTCCCATGAGCAGGTGACAGTGAAGTAAAGTCTATGACTGGAAATGCATCAAGTCTTTATGTGACACCTTGACTCTTCTTGGAGCAGTTCCTCCATTCCCAGTCCTGCTGGGTGGCAGGGAGGCAGGGCAGCTCAGCAGCTATTCATTCTTGTCGTGAAAACAGGTGTAATCTCCAGCCAACATGCCAAGCCAATTCAGCAAAAACCCACAAAACTGCCCTGAGCTGAATCAATAGCCCCCGAGCTTCATTGCTGGAACAGGTCACCCGCTCATCAAGGGAGAGCTGAAATCATTCATAGGATGCTTGTGGTTTTACTGTCCTTGCGATGGCTTTCCTGAACTCTGTCCAAAGCAGAGACATGTCATTTAGATTCTATTAAAACAAAGGTGCACGTCCGCATGCACGGGAAGAGAAGGAGGGAAGAGAAAAGAAGGAGGGAGCTGGATGTCCTTGAGGTCATGCAATCTAACAAATCACAGAGAAGCCATTAGAACCACGAAATGACAAGAGGCAGAACGTTAAGCGCCTGGCGCTACCAAATCCATCAGCTGCCCCTGTTATTCTGATGGTGTGTCGGTGCAGCATATAATCATCAAAATTGGTATTCTGCTGCAAATCATCCATCTCCTGCGTTCACTCCAGGCTGAGTTTTGCTGGTCTTTAGGGATCAAGGAGAAAGTACGGAGTCCACCTTGTGTCAGTTCTTGTACAAAATCTGCTCAGCCCTCCTTCATCAGCAGAGCAAGCAAACAGGGTCCTAAACACAGTAACTCCTGTTGTGTGCTGGTAAGGAGCGGAAATAAGTGGGAGAGAATCTTAATCAGCCCTGGAGTCATGAGGACTTCAAGTGTTACGTGGTTTTGGAGGTCGATGGTGGCAAAACCAGCAATCTTCAAGGCCTTGGGGCTGGGTCAGTGTTTGGCAGAGTCTTTGTGTATTTGCAGAACTGTGATGGTAAAAAAGTGAATCACCACCATCAGAGCTGGAACAAGCCAACCTTAGCAGGTGGTGTGACCCACACTCATGTGCTTATAGAAGTCAACCGGGGTACAGGGGCTGAAAGGAGCCCTGAGGAGTCTTACAAGGAGGGGCTGGGTCTTACTCAGCATGAGACTCATCCCTCCAGCATAGCTCAGGTTTTATAAGACTCCCTTGTTGAAGCTGGCAAGGGTGTTGGAATCGACCAGACACTAAGTGCGATTACCACGGGCCTTTTCCTGGAAAGAAGACGAGTAGAGACTCTGAGCAGACACTCGAGACAGCTGACAGAGGTCCCTTCCAACCAGCATCTCTGTGGTTCTTGGGAATGGATGAAATTCACTTTCTGAAAACCAAGAGAGGACCTTCGCCTGTCCAGAGGGTCACAGAGCTCTGTGGCAACCCTCCATCAGTAGCAGTGTTTGTTCTGGGGTGGTTGCCAGCAACCCCATGGTCATTCCCTGGCTCTCAGGGAGACACCAGCTTTGCAAGCTCTACTTGAGCAATGCCTGAGGACCTCTGCTCTCTGCAGAGCTGGCAAGGTCCAGCTAGCAGAGTTCAGACCAGGTGTGAAACTACCAAGACCGTTTCACAGAAAAAAGGACCAGCAGGTCTCAAGACTCTTCTTACACCAAGGTTTTGTCTGAGCAGTGTTGAAGATCCAGCACATGGGCATCCAAAAGGGCAGTCATGCCACTTTTACCTGTGCTCCTCCACCCTCTGCCACAAGACATTCCCAGTGTGTGGCAGGACAAATGAAAGGGACAGCATCATGTGGATGCTTGGGATGGCCCAGTCTCAGCTCTGCAAGCCCTGGAGTAGAACATGACCTCCTGCTGACAACACAGCAGAGCTCAATTTATCTATACTCATGGGCCTTTTCTCTAATAAGACAGCACAGGGAAGAAGAGCAGCCATTTCCCATTCCAGAAAACAAGGAGGTTTTTGAAGTTTAATGGAGAAAGTTCTCCAGCCCGTTATCCGGTGTTATTTTTTCAGGTATTGTGCATGTCACTCAGTGCCAAGGATTTCAAAGTCTGTCATCGTTGATTTTCTTTTGTCATTAACTGCCAGGTTTGGGGGGGTGGTTCAGAGCTGAGCCGGAGGAAGATCGGAGGCAAAGCTGACTTGATTAAGACTGTGTTTTGAAACCTTTCTGCATCTTGTTTAAATTGATTTTCTTCTGCTTTTGTTCTAAAAGGGGAAGAAAGAAAGAAAAAAAAAAAGCACTCCATCCAAGGGAACATCAAAGGGAACTGAGCTATTTTCACTGCTGGTATAAAAACGAAAAACATGCAAGGACCAAACTGCACAACCGATGCCAGTAAAGTGCCCGGGAACAGAGCCCTGTAGAGACAAGGCACAGGAACAGACAAGAAAACCTTGACTCAGTCCTGAGCTGCTTGCAATACAAAAGCTTGTCATGGGCAAAACCCTCCCGGGAAAGGCACTGTTGAGGAGACGGTGTGGTGAAAAAATCGCTCCAGGAATTATCTGGAACAGCTGCCCAGATAATGGAACTCGAAGAATGACTAAATTTTGTCTTGCAGTCATGGCTTTTCCTTCCGGAAAAGGCAGGAAGGGGGAGAAAACCCAACAAAACAAAGCAGAATAAAACAATAACTGAAAAAAGCCACCTGTTTTTTTTATGCCCAGGAGAAAATTAAGCTGGGTGTCCAAACTGTGGCTCATTTTGGATTCACTAAGCAAAGCCAACAGGACGGCTTGGCAGGTTGGACTCTGGCCTTTGGTCACCTTGAGTCCAGTGGAGACCAGGTACCTCCTGTCACATATTCCCTAGATGACATCTGTATCTCTGTCCTGCATGTTTGACCTGATGCACACACCCAGCTCAGGTCCTGCCCCAACACACCTGTCTATGGCTGGAGACCTTTGCACAGCAGGAACTGTCTTGATGGGGCCACCATGTGAGAGTGGGTCTCAGGCTCTGGCAATGCTCTGTTTCAGTCCTACCACTGTAGGTCCTGGCCTGCAGCTGTAAGCTCTGTCTTGCCCTTCCCCTTGTGCTTTCTGGCCTTCTTCACGTTAGCAGAATCCTGCTGTGAATCCAAAAGGGTAAATTCACACCTTGCCAGAAAATTAGTCCAAAAGCTGTATCGAGTAGATCCAGCTGGGAATGGTAAGGTGACTATTCATAAATGAAAGGAGCCTTGCAAGGGTGCTAACATTTTCTTGTTCCTCATATACATCACTGACCACAGGAATAACCGGTTTCTCAAAATGAAAGTAGTTGTTGGCACCAGGGATGACTCATTTAGACATTTGTAAGTACCTCTTTGATCAGTTCTTTTGCACTGATGTTGCCTAAGATGACTTTAAGGACTCTTCTTTTGTCTTCACCCATTCTCTACCAGTCACAGCCAGAAGCAGGAGGGCCAAAAACGGACCGTTCTTGGTTGAGGAGAGCCGCAGAGATGAAACATATTCCTTCTCAGCCTAGTCCCAAAAGCTGTGTCTGTACTCATGAACTGAACAGCAGACTGAACTCAAGCTGCTGAATTGTTAGTCCTCCCTGACACACGTCTGGCCTCAGCACAAAGCACTATATAATTCTTGCATGGGTCAGCCACCTTGGTGGCCCATGAATCATCCCAGCAGACAGTTTGCTGATGGCCACTTTGTTTTGAAGGCAGAAGAATTTAATAACGCAGATGAAGACTGCTCTATGCCATTGGCCTCAGGACCCCCAAAACATTCCCAAGCACATTTTAATCTACGAGCGCAGACATGACCAAAGCTCCTTGCTCTGCAAGCCTAGGGATCACAAAGTACATGAAGTCCCTCAGTTACAGGAGGCTACTTTGGACGGAAACAGCTTCTATATTTTTTTTTATGCAAACTCAGTAAAGATAAAATGATCTCTTTATGACATTCTGCCTATTTCTTCATAGAATCATAGGTTGGAAAAGACCTCTAAGATCACAAAGTCCAACTGTCAACCCAACACCACCATTCCTACCAAACCAAATCCTGAAGTGCCAGATCTACAAGTTTTTTAAACACCTCCGGGGATGGGGACTCAACCACCTCCCTGGGCAGCCTGTTCCAACTCCTGACCACTCTTTCAGGAAAGAAATTTTTGCTAATATCTAATCTAAACCTCCCCTGACGCAACTTGAGGCCATCGCCTCTCATCCTATCGCTGGTTACCTGGGAGAAGAGACCAACACCTGCCTCACTACAACCTCTTTTCAAGTAATTGTAGAGAGCACTAAGCTCTCTACAGCACCTTTGGCTGCCAAAGAAGTGGCAGTAATAGCCATAAAGAGCCCTCTGTCCCTGGTGAGTGTCCCACCAGCTTTCCCTGTCCAAGTAGGAAGGCTGGTGAGCAACATCCTGACCTTCAGCGCTTTGCTGCAGACAAGCACAGCAGAGGTGTGGGCTGGGGGGGAGCAAAAGCAAACTCAGCCATTCTCCTGGGCGCTGTCAGTCCCATTCAGCTCCTGGTTAGTCATGACTGTCCTCTGCAAACATCTCATAGCATATCCTTAGTGGCCACTGAGTCAAGGAGGCTACAAAAGTCCTCTTAGGTGGGTTTCTCAAGGCAGTAAATAGGTGCATTGTTGCTAATTAGGCCAGAACAGATCCTCCTTCATTTATATATCTCATCTGTTGACAAGAGCTGGACTCTTGGGTCTCATGCAGTGCATTTGAAAACACACTGTGGTGTCTCCAACCCCATTTCTACATTTCCCAACTTCCTGATTTTACTTCTTCGGAATGGTTTGGTTTGGTTATCTCAGCTGAGCATCTGGGACCAAAACAGGCACATACCATGCGCTCTCTGATATCCAGGTTCAGCCCTGCCTCTGCTGACTGATGTTCTTCCAAACACGGTGAACAGCAGCATCTTTCCATCAGGATGCCACATCATCAGGAAGCCACCAGGCAGGGCTTCTCCTCGGCTCCAAATGTTGTCCAGACTTGCACTGATTCCTTCATTTATTTCTCTGAGCAAGGATTTAAAACCAAAAGGAAAGTTGGAGAGGGAGAGCTGCATCCTGCTTTGACACTGCTGACACAAAAGCGCTCCATCTCCAAGCTCGCTTTGTACTTCATAGTGCTGGGACTTGAAAGACGCTCACTTCTTTAAGAAATCCTTGGAAATTAGAGAGATACGACATCAGCTTTAGGCAACACTTCAGTGACAGCACTCAACAGGACCCCAGTCTTCAGCATGTCTGTGTGTATAATACTATAAATTTATTTCTCTCCTTCCCTCTGTATATATAAAAATGTTGACGCAGTGAATTAAAATCAAGCTGTGCTTTATACTTTCATTTTTAATGGGACCATTCTTGGCTCCGAGGAGAGAGTTATCAGCCCCCGAAATGGAAGGAACGGGTGGAGAGAGCAATCGTCTTCTGCAAAAGACAAATAAAGTAAAAGTAAAAAAAAAAAGGCACTGGAAGATGATGAATGGTTCATCTTCCTCGGCTGCAGGAGCCTCTTCATTAACCGCTTCACTGCCTTTTTTTTCCCCCTTTTTCCTTCTTTTTTTCCTTTGGCTCTGTGCATGCACTTGTCTGCCTGCAGCTCTGCATGCCCGTGAGTGTGTTGCCTGCCAGTAGCTGGTCCCAGTTCAGGTGTCCATCCCCCTCACCTCTCCAACGAACCATTAAATGAGAACAATAAAAAGATGTTTTTATATTTTACATTAGCAATGTCACCTCATGCTGCATCCAAGGGGACAGAGCCTGTCCGGCTCCAGGACAGCCACAATGAACTCGGTGCAAACTCGATGCACCTTGACATTCAGGCTCCAGGGAACCAAGGAGGACACTTCTTGTCCCAAGGTGACTTCCCCAGTGTGCTCCAGAACATCTCCCCTGGCTATTTCTGAAGCTCACTGGAAGCCATTCAATCCCTGGGGACTCTCCCCTTCCCTCTCCATTGCTTGGTCCTTCCATACCCTTTCACCCCTTAGAAACCTCCGCAGAGCCCAAGCAGGCCAGAAGCCCATGGAGCTGCTGTGGGTCAGGATCTGGCCTCTTGCTGTGGCTCTTGCACCCCACGGTGACTGGGCAGGACAGGGCACAGGTGGGACAGATGAAGGACCAACGGCTCCATTTCACAAACTGAGGGAAACCAAGGCACAGAGGCAGATGAAGCAACACGCCCAAAGGCAAGGAGATCTTGCCAGCTTCATCACAAGTGGGGTGGGTGACAGCATCCCCCTGGCATGGCCAGGGTGGTACAGTTGTGAGTCCCTTTGCAACCTGGGATTGCTTCTGCTCCACAGGGAAAAGCAGTCAGTCCCATTTACACCATTAACATGCTGGGGCAGCTGTGCTGGGGCTGGACATCCACAGAGCCATGGTGTCCTTGTCACACTGAGCTACATCAGTCCTGCCTCAAATGTGGGACCTAACCCAGACCCAGCGCCCTGGCCACATCTGTCTGTGGCCAATAGCTCAGTCTCAGGGTAGCGTTGCTGACATGGAGATGACGCCAGCTGTAGCCTCTTCTCCACTGCCACCCAAGCTGTTTCCCTACAGTGTCACATCTCCTTGGCCACCTCCATGACCAGAATGGGCCCAAATGAGTCCTATCAGCTCAGCAGGACCTTTCTCTCTGGTTGAGGCTGTGCCTGCCGTATCATTTTGATGTTTAATTCAAAGGAGGCCACCGTGTTAAAAGGAAGCCTGGGAGACGTTCAACCACCACCACACACATCCCTACACCTCCTAATCAGCCCCAGTAAGAGTGAAAGCATCCCAAAAGCCGAGAGGTCCCCAGTAATTTCATAGTAGGCTGGATCACGAGCTCTCCATTTTGCTGTTTGCAAAGTGCCTGATGTGCAGGAACCTCAGAAGACTTGGCAAGCATGCTGACGGCGATGAGACACACCGAGAGAAGAGCAGCTGTGCAGAGAAAGAGACACCGCTGGGGATGAGTCACCCAAGTTACCTCAGCTTAACTTCTACCCCATCTTTTCTGCAAAGGACCTGGAGCATCTCAGTGCAGGAGGAAGAAAGAGTTCGGTAAATCAGAGTGAAGCTGGGGAAAACATTTGTACTGCTGGGAGAAAGGGACAGGAAGATGGACCCTGGAGCAGTATGGGCTCTCCATTGCTGGAGGGTTGAAGAACATAAGGGCAATTACACCAGACAGCGCACAGCGCTGGCACCAGGCTCCATCAGGGATCAGGTTAAAATTTGAAAGGAGCTGGGCTTTGCTCCACCTGTCTTCTGAAATGCATGGCTCTTGTTGCTGTTGGAAATTGGATATTGGACTAGACGGACCAAGTGGATGGGCCCATTCTGTCTTCCAAGATGTTGCTGGGAATTGTCATTGCTCTCTCCAGCAGGTATAACATAAAGCCTTTTGATGTAGACACGTTCTCCTCAGGCAGCCAGGAGGTTTTTGTCTTCCCTGTTCCAGCCTCACAAACTCTGCCACACGGATAAATGAGAAACGTGCACGCAAAGGGACTGCTCAAACCACCAGCGAAGCATCAGCCTGAGCCTCTCAGCCTCAGCCCTTGCTCAGGACCTGACTGGAGGTGCAGAGTTTCAGCACACATCTCTGTAATCACGGTCCCAGGTTCTACCTTACCTGACTGGAGAGGAAACGGTGAGGACCAGCCTCCCAGCAGACGTAGCATTTTGCAGACTGTTTTGTCGCAAGAGACATCCAGGCCAATGCCAAAAAATGCAGATGGGCTAAAGCAGGTTACAGCACTCCGTGTACTCACTCCGGTGCTGGTCTCCACCTCAAAGTGCATGCGGGGACAGATGTGACGTTTGAGTTGGCCTACACAGCAGCAAAGCTGGGACGAGCACCCAGAAATGCCAAGGTGACGAAGGTGAAATTGCTCTGATCCTCTGTCCCACATCCACCCCTCCAAACCTTAGGGAGACTGAAAGACATTGAAGTAGCAGACGGGAGCACGATGCACGTCTCAGTGCCCCCAGGTTCCAGCGAAATGACTGATGCGGGACGGGAGCTTTCCCCTTCACCAAGCACATGCTGTCTGAGCAAGGCTCCATTAGCCAGGAAGGTGCCTTTGATGCTGAAGACACGGTACGGTGAAGGGCTGTGGTTTTTCAGCTCTCCACCATCATTTTCCAAAGGTACTCAAACTCACAGCAGACCCTTTTACTAAGGGGAGAGCTCCCCTTCGACGGACTTCAAGTGCAACAAGTCATCAGAAGCACTTAGCAGCTTTCACACCCAGCTCATGTTTTTACTGGGATTGCAGGTGATGGAGAGGGGGTGAAGAGCAAGGAGAAAAGCTGCAGCTGAGGATCTGGTCCTTGGAAATCGCAGCAGGAACTCAGAAGTAAGGCTGAGCAGAGGCTTGCATGGTCATCGGCTGCCATCTAGTGTCGTCTGGACACCCAAAAGCCCTCCCTGGATTCATTAATTTCTCTACCCAGGCCTCAAATCCTGCCCATCTCATGAACCACAGGCCACATCTTGCACTTGTGGATGCATCAAGATGGGCACCATCCACCTGCACTCCCTGTGACCATCTTAGATTAGACAAAGCCAGCAAACAGATTATCGTGCATTCTCCTAATGCACCCCAGGATCCCACTGGCTTTCTAGGCAGCCAGGGCACGCTGCTGGCTCAGGGTTGACCTGTCGTCCCCCAGCACTCCCAGGTCCCTCGCCGCAGAGCTGCTCTCCAGCAGGTCCGCCCCAGCTTGTACTGGTGCATGGGGTTGTTCCTCCCCAGGTGCAGGACCCTGCTCTTGCCCTTGTTGAACCTCATCAGGTTCCTCTCTGCCCAACTCTCCAGCCTGTCCAGGTCTC
>Ga0065711_1011048_pt1 | contig 11492 bp, 9 predicted proteins | sample Hoacrofraction12_FD_59098 | JGI IMG/M metagenome (GOLD analysis project Ga0065711, IMG submission 59098) | Hoatzin crop microbial communities from Cojedes, Venezuela - Epithelial fraction 12 v2 (version 2) | ecosystem: Host-associated > Birds > Digestive system > Esophagus > Crop | place... | reverse complement strand
TGTCCATAGATGAGGATTTAGTTGTTAACACTGCACAACCACTGATTTCCACTCCATGCCATTTCACTGCTAAGTGCAATCCAAACTAGCAAGCTCACATGGTCGTTAGCCTTCCAGTTGAACTTTCCAATAGTCATGTGACATGGTACATGGACAAATTACTAGAGCTGAAGTACAGAAACAGTTGAGCTTAATAAACCAGTTCTGATTCATGCAATTCAACCAAAACCAGATTCAAGCACTCCTTGACTGCCAGGCCCACTGCAGCATTTACTTTTTATTCCAAAGGAAAATTTCAGGATACCATTCACTAATGAGAATGTATTAGCCTATATTCTGTTGTCTAAATGACCAGACCAAACCGCTCTGACAAGCCAAAGGTCTAGACTCCAACTTAAGAAGTTGAAAATTAAGTACAACTACTCTTCAATTTTTACACAGAAAAAATACACTTATCTCCATTTATTTCCAAAATCTCTGAGTCAGCTTGTTTATGTCTTATGTATATTAATTACTATGGACATACAGATGAATACCACTGGTGTCAAGATAAAGTCACTTCACATTTTCATGTAAATGCAGGTTAAGGAAAAAATGTCAGACAGCTGCCATTAGCACAACTGGACAGCTCAACATGGATGAAATCACTACATTTATTATTACATTAGCTATACTCTAACATAATAACAAATAACTTTGTAATAATAATAATAATGATGCAATAATACAGTATGTAACTTGTGACCTCCAGTAAGCCTATTTCAAGTACATGGTCCTCCAAACGAAACCGACTGTGCTGGAAAGCAGCTCAACTACTACGGAACTGGAAGAGATAAACAGAAGGAATTAACAGATGCACGGTACACTGTAGGCCTATCAAAGTCGTAGTCAAACAGCAATCATTAATTGTAACTCTTCAAGTCACAGCCTTCCGTTCACTGAAACGACTCAAGGGAAGATGTCTGTCTCTCCCTCAGGAAGAATGGTTTATCAGCCAAACACTCGTAAAAGCTGTAAACCAGTACCACGTATTAGATAAACCAATCAAAATTAAAATAAAAGCATGAATTTTTAAAACAAGCTTCTCTGATCTAAAAGTACTATTTAGCTGCTTACCACTCAGTTCTAATAAAATAACTTTTTGAGTATTTTAAAGCATTTGCCAAGAGAAAGCACAGTAAACAAAAGGATCTATAAAGCTTAATGCAGAAGTGCTCAAGCAATTACTCACAGGCTGTATTATTTTTTTAGAGCCATTCACACAGGCCCAAGGCTGTCTTTCCTTAGGACGTTCTGGGAGTAGGCTGGAAGTCGGATGAATTATTTTAGCAGCTAAGCTTTGTCTTGCCCGTATCACAGGCGCTCCCTAAAGTACATGACAGGCAAAGAGCCAAAATGTTCTTAGGCGAAACCATGGCCCTGATCAGGTTCCTGATCGTAGAGCTACCCATACAACCCAAAGACTTCCTCCCTAACTGAGAGCATGATGCCTCAAAAAAAAAAAAGTGGCTCTTCAGGCTACACCAGCTCCTCTCCCACCAATGCTCCCAAGACCTCAGCAGGAAAGAGGTGCACATACTGTGTGGCATGTCAGCCCTTGCCTATACTGTGAAGGGGCTTTGTGGCTTTCAAACAGCAGATCCTGGACAAAACAAATTTAGTGATTTGTTCTGGTGAGACGAACCTTTAAGACAAATCTAAAACTTTTGTTTTAAATGTAGATGAGGCTTAAAACACCAAGCCAAAGAAACTTTATTCTCTGTTTGCTGCTCTCTGATCAGATTCTGCTAGAACAAACTGATCAGAAAAGACTGAATTTTGCTCCTTTGAGCTCATAATCACCTTTTCCTCCAATAAAAGGCAAAGCTCTATTTCACGCTGAAGGTTATATTCAGATATTCCAAGTTTTTAACACTCTCCCTAAGCTCTCACAGCTTTGACAACTTCCTCCCTTAACCTTTATGGAAAACTTTTGTAATTCCCACTAACTGTTCAGAAAAATACAAGTCTTTGCTCTATCCTCTAGTTCCCACCAACATGCCAAAGGGAAAGATATTCCAAATCTCCAGCATAAATAAAATCAACGTTTATGAGCAAAGACTCACACAGTTAATACCAATTACAGAAATACTGCCAATACCACGTGGTCCAGTTTCCCTTCAGTTTCAGTGAGGTAAATGTATTAGACTGTTAACCACCTTGTGGCAAAATGTTTTTGATGATTAACAAACCACAAGGCAAAAAAAGATTAGAGGATTCCTCTATGCCACTGCTAGTTACCAGGCTTTGAATGTATTTATGCAGTCTATAAAATCTTTAAGAAAAGCATAAACAAGAACTAAAACAAAGAAGTAGCAGCTAAAATGTATTTTTTTTTTACAAAAAGTTGTTCTGTAACTTTTTGACTTTGCCTCTTCCTCTATTTACACGGGCTTAAACCTAATCCTGAAAAATATTGACTAAAATTTCCACAAGTATATTAGTTTAAGGAATTAAGTCAGTGAAAATACTTATAATACTGTGTTACTTATTTTACACTGACTACAAACTAATGTGTCAGTTTTTATACACATACACACAGAGTAAGAGTAGCATCTTCCCAGGCGAAGAAAATAATTTAAAGAAACATGTAAGAGACAATGTCACATTTGCATAGAAAGGTTCAGAGGAAAAAGGGTCAATATAACAGTCTCTTATAACACAAAAACCATCAGACAAAGGGAAAAAAAAAATGTGTATCGCAGAGTCACAGTCACAGTTCAGTGTCTTAATCCATGCTTTCAATCTGCTATTTCAGGAAGAAAAATGACATTTAACTGACTCCAGCAACACACACAAAATCATAAACATATTTTTAAAAAGATAAGTAGCAGCCTATTAAACACTTTAGCAAGTCCGGGGAAAAAAAAATGGCAGCTTTTAAAAAACACTAATATATTAAGGATAACTGGCATCAAGAAAAGCTACTTTAATATAGTAACTATGGAATCAGGTAAAACAATTCCTAAATCTATGTCAAATTCTATTACGGATTATATTGTTTCGGACCATGGGGAACTGGAGAAATACAACTACTCGCTCTCCACAGAATGGTACTGTGAAGATCAACGACTGCTAGTGAAACATAGAGTATATACGGGGTGTTCTTCACAAACATGTGTACTGAGTCTGGCTGGGATGGAGTCACCTTTCCTCACAGCAACCCACAAGGTGCTGGGCTCCAGATCTGTGACCGAACATGTCGATGACACACCTGTGTTTTGGCTATTGCTGAACAGTACTTGCACAGCATGCAGGCTTTCTCTCTTTCTCCTGCACTCAGCCCCCACCCCAGCAAGTAGGTTTGGGGGTGGGTAAGAGGCTGGAAGGCAACAGAGCCGGGACAGCTGACCCAAAGGATGTTCCATATTACGTGATGTCGTGTCCAGCAATAAAAGTCCTAAGTGGCTCCGTCTCCCAAGATGGCCATCACACCGAGACCAGCTGGGCGTCAGCCTGCTTGTAGGAGTGACAAGTGACTGCCCTTGCATCACTTGTTTCTCTTCCTCTTTCCTTCCTTATTAAACTGCCTTTATCTTGAGACAGAAGTTTTCTCTTTTGCTTTTCCTATTCTCTCCCCCATCACAATGGGGGCTGGAAGGAGGGGAGCAAGCACCTGCACAGGTGTGTAGCTGCTGGACCCAGCAGAATGCTGCACATCTACTATACAGCAATCTCATCTTAAAGTTATTCCATTGTTTTTTGTGGTTTGTTTGGGTTTTAAAATTAAGAATTTCACATGGGACTGTACCAAAACTTCATAAAAAGTGAGGTACAGCATCTACTGCTACTGCCTTAGCAAACACCAAACTGACCTGGAAATCAGACTGCCTCAACACAATTTATTGTCTCTTTACCACCTTACTATCTCTTGGTGCTTATCTATGTATTCCTTCATTATCAGATCTATCATGTTTTCAGCTACTTCAGTCAACCTGACCTATTCTAATGTCCTCTTCTTCCTTTAATTTAATAGACACCCACTTCCACAACCTTGAGGGCACCACCATGGGTTATTTCCATGAAGCCTGTAAGCAACAGCTGTGCTGCACCGGGATGTTCCCATTTGCAGAAGTGGTCACCTACTCACAAAACAGCATAGGCTTACATCTGCTGGCACCCACAAAGCCAAGAGGATCTGGACATATTTCGACTTACTTAAAATTCATTTCAGGGACAGGGGGCAGCTGTGATTTCCTTTGTTTCTGGATACAAGTTATCTTTTTCTGAAGATCAAAGCAAAGATAAATGCTGCTGAATTCATCATTACATACTTATTTTAATCAAGCAAACACTGTACTTCATTGTTCTCCCCAATTACTACAAATTATCTCAGCATTTTTTTCTCTGCTCTTCTATCCCCTGACTTTTCGTGTTAGCTGTTATGTGTACTGCAACCTGTGAATCTTTTTTAATTAACAGTATTTCTGGAATTCCTAACACTGCTCTACTGCTCTCTCTTCCTCTGCCTGTATCAGAATTTCTCTTTCAGAAATTGACAAATCATCTTATATTCCTTCTGTCTTATGAGAGACCCTATCTACCTATTTCCTTAGCTTGCAAAAGTTACGCGACTTTAAGATCACTAGCTGTCATTTCTTCCTTTCCCGAGGGGAAGGAATGCTACCAATCCATGATCATTTTCATCAAAATTTAATTAAGTTTCAGATTTTCAAGCACCTCCTTATTAGTCCAAATCTAGCCTAAAGCAAGCACTTCAACAATTTCTACCAGTTTCTGGAAGAAAAAGGTATCCTAAACATTCTTAGATCTTCAAGAACTGTAAATCCTGTCTTTTTGTTCTCCCAGAAAGTAGCTTTTGTCAAGTTCCCAATTCCTGTATTCTCTATCACTTCTGTTACTTGCTAAAAAAAACCCAACCAACCCCCCCCCAAAAAAACCCCACAACAAAACACCACGGAAAAACAAACCAACAAAAAACCCCACTAAAACACTGTTTACTGCTTCATGAAGATTAGGCATTCTTGTCCTCTTTTTGTACTATAACTACACTAAAACACTGAATCCAGAATATGTGAAGTCTCAATTGCTTATAGAAATGAAGTGTTTCTCTATCGCGTAATTGCATAATCAAAATAGTTACAAATTTAAACCAAAGCTAAAGTTTTTTCTTGAGAACTTTGCAGAACTGCACTAACAAAGATTCAACTAGCAGTATGAAATTTGAAAACAAACCTTTTCTGAAAAAAGTGACTACCAAGCAAGCACACAATCCCTGAAACAGCCTCCAAAAGTGAAAGATACAGATAGTTCTGTAAATGAAATGCACCACGATGTAATGCTACATAGTACTCACACACACATGTAAAAATATCTCCACCATATCACAGTTCAACAGCGACTGCTGAACAGTTATCCAACCACACTGACTCTTTCAGACCTTCACTACAATCAATACTCGGCCTGACAAAAACCTTCAGTGTCATATATAGTACTGGAATATCACTGCCCGCTAGAGACTGGCACAGCTGTAAATAGTAACAGGTTATAAACAACAACAGTTGCATCAAACCAGGCTTCCAGCTCCTTGCTGGGCTACAGCCCATTCAAAGAAAACCCTTCTTTATCTTACAAAATGCAAACTTTATCCATGCTTAGATCTACAGAATGAAGGACTGAATACAGAAAAGCAATAACCCCAAAATAATTCAAGAACAAAAGCAGACAGACAAGCCAGCTTTCACTGTGACAAAAGGCTAGCCTCTCCAGGTGAAAAAAAAAAAAAAAGCAGCAGTAAAACAATTCCACTCCAATGTTAGGCAAAACTCCTATCAGGATTCTATTTAAAACTATAACAAGACACATTTGAAGAATAATACTGAAAATCCTGGAAAAGCCAAAAAAGTTAATGCCATAGTATTTTCATAGGGCTTGAAATAACTCACTTAAAGAATGCATTTAGCTTTACAAAATCAAGACAAAACATTCCATCGTAATGTACGAATACCTCATAGTGAAAAAATGCCAGGCGTCAAAGGATCCTAACCTATCAACGAAAGCTGTAACAAAATAGCTGGCTGGAAGCTGATGCCAGTCAGATGAAAATAAAAGACAGTAATGTCTGACTAGCATTCATCTTTCTGATTCAATTCAGTGGTTAGCATTCATGTTAAGGGGAAATTTTTTTGGAATATGCACTCCAATCAAGTGTACCATTTTAAGGTCAATGCACAGACAGCAGCAGAAAAAAACTATAGCTGCATGCAATAAATGGCATGTCATTATTTAACAATGCCTTTGAGCCCTAACCTCAGTGAGTATTAGACACACAGTCTCTCCAATAAAGTTGTGTTAAAAAAAAACAAACACACGAAACTTCTAATAACTTTTTGTGTAAAAAAGCTTCTAATAGTCATCTTCCATCAGAAGATTAGTAATTATGTTTGGAAACATAAGGCTGCTTTCAACCTCTACTTCCCTACCCCCACACCTTCTTGTCCAAACTGTATTTGCTACCTACCTACTCAATGGCACGTTTTCATTTCCAGGGCTGACGCATGCCTGCTGCCAACGAGAGGACAGAGGCAGCGTAAACACACTTGCAGAAACCTGATCTAACACTGCACATACAACCAACAGCAGCCAACAGCAATGCCAATACCTGGTTTACTCTTTATATCAGTTTTGGGAGAGGCCTACAAGTTTCTTCAAGCAGCTAAGTTTAATAGGTACTACATAAACTAAACAATTTCATACCAAAAGTTATATTTAAAAATGGGGAGGATCCATTGCTCATCTTTTCCTCCAGATATGCCCCAGGACGCAACAGTTCCCAAACTGCATGCACTCTCTGTGATTATCTGCTGCGAGCTCAGCTGTACACAGGACAGTAAAATTCCTAAATTACAACCTTTGGGATACTTTTCAATGCCAGTAGCTGTAGCAGTTGCCACAGATATTTTGATTACAACCTATGAAATCGGGATCTCCTAAGCCACGTTCCACAACAAGAATTCACTATGATTCACTATCTTCTACCTGAAATACATACACGACTTTTTGTGTCCAATCTCACTAGTAATTATGTGGTACATGAAGATGACAAACAAGGAGGGGTACATGCCATTTTGTTAAGTTTTACCTATACGTACAAACAGCTAACGAAAAGCAAAGTTCAACCTCATGGGTACAAAATTAATCCAAAACATTTGGTTTGAGACTCAGAAAAAGCTAGAACATAACTAAGTACCACTGCATAGCTTTAGTAGCAAACAAGCTCCAAAAGCACACGGTACATGTTTTTGATGAAACAAACCTCCGACTCACAGAAGTCTCAGGCACTTCATCAGCTGAGCAGTAGCAATGAGCATTACATGAATAACGGGCATACATTTACAATATAGCACCGGCACAACTTCAAACGATTCTTTCATGCACGTTCAAAGGATTACACAATTTATGTCACCTGTGTCTTTATTTGTGCTTAATTATCTTATATGTAACCTTTTCAGTACAACCACTCATTTCATGAAATGTTCGTTAACATCTTTATTGTCAACTGAGGTACCCCAACATGACCCAAACTGTGCAGTTGCACAGAGCTTGCTCGCTCGGGCACGGGCCACCATTAGTACAGCTGCAAGGGTTGTGGCTCTCACCTTGCCCTTATCAAGCCAGCCTGCAGGGCAGGCAGAATGAGCTCAAGTCTCTTTGTGTCTTTTTTTTTAAATGCTAGGACACTCCTACATACAGAAACTCTACTTTCCTCCAGCAGACCAGTCTGATGAGTTAATTTACTTTCCCCAGGCATACGTGACTGACTGGTTACCCATGTCTGTAGTTGCAGAGTAAGATTATTGGGAATTTTGGATTAACCTGTCGTCCTCTAAGGCTCACCTTACACCGCTGAAGCAAATCCAGATTGAGATACTGTATCAATGCTGACACAAAATATGGATCTCCAGTACAGGCATTTTTTTCCCCAAACAGTCTAGCCCAAAACCATATAAAGATTCATGTATGTTAAACTACATTTCTACTTAGAGGTTTATTTCAGAAAAGATATTTTAGTAACTACAGAAGACTGCGTCATTTAGTAATGTCTGCATTTGGAAATCTACCAAAATAACTTCCAGAACTGAATCCAGCAGGTTTGGGTTTTGGTTTTGTTTTTTCCAGAACAGAATAATTACGGAGGCCTGTACAAACCTACAATGATATGCTAACATTAAACAAGGTCAAAACTTGTTTATATTAAAACACATTTATGGAAGGTCATTCTTTTGCAAAGGAATGAGATTGCATAAGATTCTTGGGAAATGCACTTTGGAAGAAAGAAACAGAATGAACAGTATTCAAGAAGTGTGCAAACAGAAAATGAACGCACATGAAAAAGAAGCACAGACAATGTGAGCAGTCATACTTTGCGACAGAGGTCTCAAGCCCATGACACAGTAACCTCTTACATAGTTGTGGCAGCTACAAAGACAGCTGCAAGGTTGACAGAAAGTAAATCACATATGGCAGAACACGGTACGGGGACACAAATAGGACTATAAAAAACAACTGAGAATCACTGCTTTAAGTATTGCTTTGTGGCTTGTTTCACAGGTTTTTAGTACCAACGAATTAGTTTAAACAGCCAAACTGTCTTTTATAGTGGTTTAATTAACTGAATTAAGCTACCTGAGAAAGTTTTAAAATAAATTTTAAAAATCATTATTTTCTGTCATTGGAAAGGAATGGAGACTCTACAGCCTCGCTATGCAACCAACTGCACTGCATACCACCCATACTGTTATTCAGTAATTAAAAAAAAATATGTCTAAGCTGTATGTTCATATACTTTGCCACAGTGTTTGAAAAGACCCTTCAGCCCACAAGAAATACACAGTTTCTCTGTCCCAGCTCACCAGGATTTTGCAGACACAAATTCAGAAGACTGTTTAGTCTAAACCAATATAACTCACACAAAAAAAGAAGAAATAAAGACCATACTACAGTTTCATTATTGTCAGAAATGAAGCAAAAAATACTTCTCCAAATAAATTTGAATTACAGTAAGTGAAAATTCCTCCTTTTTAATTTTTTTAAATATAAGAAACATGCATACATCAGACAACAAAATCACAGACTGCCATGAGAGGGTTATTCACATGTCTCCTTCAGGCTTAGTGTTCTCTAAAACTTGTTGAAAATTTAGTCATGTTTTTGTAACGCAAGCATTTACATAGCTCAAAAAAAATACCATTTCAAGTGAGACATTAGGTAGCCTCTATAAGCCGACTACTAAACAGTGTCTTCTTCCTGTCAAATAGTCAGGCTAGGTAAACACAACTGAGCTGCATCATTAGTATCACACTCCTTACACTTGGCATATTTGCTTTCTTGAATACTTTTGTCCTATTGCATCAGCAATTCTTTTTTTGGGTAATTCAGCTAGAAGTAATGTAGCTCCCTGATACAGTGAATATTGTCCAGGCCTTCTGTGCCTTGAGTGGTAAAACTCTTGGATCAACGTTTTACATTTTGTTGCTAATTTCCCCACCAGGCCTCTGAAGTCTCCAAAAGAATTTGAAATTACCCAAAGCCATCAACACCTAGGATCACACAAGTTAAGCAACTACATTGTTTTTAATCTATTAAACTGCTGTAATCTTCCTACTGGAGGTTTCCTAGGTAAACACAGGCACTAAAGAGAAAGTAAGCAGAAATGTTAAGTGGCTCATAAGGCTTACTAAGATCAAGCTGATAGTTTTCGCAAGGCTGATAAGACATAAGACTACTAATCTTAGAAACTCCTGGTGATCTTAGAAGCCTAAACTTCCTAAACCATAGGCATTTTTTTCTTCAGGTTTTAAATGTCAAAGACTATATAGTTTCTTGTCAGTCTTAAGACATGAATACACTTAAATACGTAGCCGACACACACACACAAGATTCCATAGACACCACAGACACGTCCAGTGACAACAGACTGGAGCACATCCAAAGAACAAGGCTGGCCAGGCTGTAACATACCGTTCTTACTCTGTTCATTTCCACTAACATAAACCAGGTTTCAAATCACAAAATGAGACTACTTCTTCCTGGAGAATCATGAGACACTTTTCAAACCATAAAGTAATTCAGATACTACAAGGTAAAAAAAAAAAAGAAAAAAAAAAAAAGGGCATTATTAAAAGGCTGCCATGTAAGAGATGTTCAAAAGCAAGCAGTACTGCAGGGACAACTTAGAACAGCAGAAATGCTTATCAAAAAGCAAAGTTTCGCCAGAACACCCAACTCGTTAGAACAAAGACCGAAGTCTTTACACCCCTCTAGTCATAACTGAAAAGCCTCATGAACAAAAATGTTTCCCCGGCAACAATTTACAAACCCAACTTTCAAATAGACAAGGTTGAAATGATTTGTTTAGTGCCAGGACTAAAATGAAGATATTCCAAGTTTTAGGCCATTGCTCCTAGCAATATAGAAAGACATGGCATAAGGAGCACTGATGCCAGAGTACGGGAAGCACAGCAGCAAAGCAAGGGGTAGGGAAGTGAGAAGAGACTTGTGTGAGCAGAGACCACAGACGGAAAAGCATGGGTTCTAGTCAGGTTCTCCTTTAAATGGAATAGAGGACAAAGTGTGATTTATTTATTTTTTTTAAGATGGTGGAAAACCCTTTCTCACCGAGATGTGGTAGCAAGCCCAGCGCTGCCTCTCTAATACTTGCAGCATTCTTTCGCTAATACCACTGCTATAAATGTGCAATTGTCTCGACTTTTAATCACTTTCTGGCTTAACACCACTGGCTCATTTTTGCCTTCTTGTAGCTTTCGTGTACTACTAGAATGAAGGAACATTCTACTAAGCTTCACTATGTTACACACGACCTTTATATTCACTCTACCAGCAACATTCACAGGATAATAAAATCTAAACAACTCTTGTGTCAGGGAGCAGGAGCCAAATAACCTCTGATGCGGATACCAGAAGTTTATTGTTATCTAGATCAAAACGCCCGTTTTCTAAGAGCAACACAAGCCATTCCCGGGTTTCAGTCCTGCGCTTCCGAAAAGAAAAACGCTATTTATTTATCAGCAACGCTCCCTAAAGCCCGTGAATTCTCCACGAACGGGTCTCCACAAGCACGGCCAGCGCTCACCCCCGAGACTGAAGTCAGCCAACCTCTGCACGGCAGATTAAAATTTCCTCGTCGAAGCTCAGCAACTTGCTCTCTCCTCCAGCCGCTAAACTCTTCAAATCTCAGGTGGAAAACCCAAGTTCGGACCCTCCTCCCGACGGAGCCCGCCGCTCGGGAACGCCGCACGGAAGGCGAGGCGAGCCGGCCCCGCAGGCCGCCGGCCCCTCACCCCCGCAGGCTGCCGCGTCCACGCAGAGCAGCTCCGGGGGGGGTTTACCACCGCCTGCCGACGACCACGCAGGGCCGGTTGTCACCGCGGGCACCCGCGGGGCCTCGGAGCCCCCTCCCCCCCCGCCGTGAC
>Ga0065711_1049061_pt1 | contig 11493 bp, 11 predicted proteins | sample Hoacrofraction12_FD_59098 | JGI IMG/M metagenome (GOLD analysis project Ga0065711, IMG submission 59098) | Hoatzin crop microbial communities from Cojedes, Venezuela - Epithelial fraction 12 v2 (version 2) | ecosystem: Host-associated > Birds > Digestive system > Esophagus > Crop | place... | reverse complement strand
TGCCAATTTTTATATGTTTGGAAATCTTTTTGCGAGGTGGGACTAAGTCAATTATTGTGTATCGATTGGCTCTTGGCATGGAATGTCGTGTTGTCAGAAGCAGGACTCAGAGCGGGCATCTTGGTACGTGTATTCGGGGGCCATCTGTGCTTTGTCCAAAGCAATCTCTGAAGCAATCTCTGGCTGTGCAGCCTCCACGTTGCCCCACAGATCACTTGGTTTACAGTGATGGGCTATCCCCCCTTACTTCTGTCTGATAAGATAAGCAGCAGTTATTTACTTCCTTTGTTAGCTCTTCGGCTCTTGACGCCTCAGTCCGTTTGTCTTTTGTCTTGCATTGGACAAGTCCAGCAAGGCCATCGATTACAACTCTCTACTCCACAATAGTAACAATTAAGTAATTTTTTCCAGGAAGACAACTAAATTACTGATGACATGGTCCCCATATTATGGAAAGGAAGCTTGAGCCCTGTCATCAAAGTTGAAGCTCCCATTTCTCATTAAAACATGCTTTTGTCTCCCTCTTTATCCTTTCATAAAGCGCACCCTCTAGTTCAGATTTCTTGGTGTAGAGAGACTTCAAGAAGAAAGCAGCTGTCGTGGAGTGAGAAGATTTTTGTGTTTTGGTGGTTTGATGGAGAGTGTTGGTTTTGTGTTTTGTTTTTTTTTTTTAAGTCTCTTTCAGGTTACACACAGACTATAAAATAGTTATGTCTGTAGAAAAAAGTATTGGCAACGTGTGCAGCCCCAGCTCCTTATCAACAAATTGCTTCTGGAAGATGCTTGTTTCTCTCAGAAGGTGGAAGAATGGGGATACTGCCATCAACATGCCTCAGATCAGTGAATAAATTTTGACATTTAAGTATCCGAACTTCACTTGGCCACTCTGTAGAGAGGAGAAAATTGTTTTTTCAGGTATGAGTGTTGAAAATGCTCATACAAATTTTCAGCACTAATTGAAAATATATGATCAGTAAATGAATTATGTTTTTCCTCTGTCTTATTTTTGGCCAATGTATGTGTGGACTTTTTTTGTATGAACAGGATTTGCATAGCACTTAGTACATTCCTCGCATATTCCTCGGGACAATCCCAAGCATGAACACAGGCTGGGCAGAGAGTAGATTGAGAGCAGCGCTGAGGAGAAGGACTTGGGGATGCTGGTGGTTGAGAAACTCAACATGACCTGGTAATGTGTGCTCACAGCCCAAAAAGCCAAATGTATCCTTGGGCTGCATCAAGAGAAGCATGGCCAGCAGGTCCAGGGAGGTGATTCTGCCCCTTTACTCCACTCTTGTGACATCCCACCAGCAGTACTGCATTTAGCTCTGGAGCTCTCAGCACAGGAAGGACGTGGACCTGTTGGAGCAGGGCCACAGGAGGGCCACGAAAATGACCAGAGGGCTGGAAAACCTCTCCTATAAGGAAAGGCTGAGAGAGCTGGGGCTGTTCAGCCTGGAGAAGAGAAGGCTGCGAGGACACCTTATTGCAGCCTTCCAGGGCTTGAAGGGAGCCTACAAGAAAGCTGGAGAGGGACTGTTAACAAGGGCATGGAGTGATAGGACGAGGGGTAATGGTTTTAAACTGAAATAGGGTAGATTCAGATTAGATATAAGGAGAAATTTTTTTATAGTGAGGATGGTGAGGCACTTGACTGGGTTGCCCAGAGAAGCTGTGGCTGCTCTCTCCCTGGAGGTGTTCAAGGCCAGGTTCGACAGGGCTCTGAGCAACCTGGTCTAGTGGAAGGTGTCAGTGCCCATGGCAGGGGGATTGGAACTGGATGATCTTTAAGGTCCGCTTCCAACCCAAACCTTTCTATGGTCTTTGCAGATGCTGAATGCGGTCCTGTTACTTGCTGGACATTCTCAGCTCATATTGAGAAGGTGCAATTTCAGATTCAGTTCTTTGTTAGAAGTACTTACTTGCTTTGGGTTTATGAAAAAAATATTTTTGTGTGGGCGTAATTTTCGTATTTAGTGCTTAGCATTGTGTACAAGATTTCTGTGCATGTGAAATAGCAACATTTTAATAAAAAAATATTTTTATTTTGCAATTCTCTGTTATTTTAAAATCTTTCTTTAAATAGCATTTTTAGAATTCTCTTTTGAAAGCAGGGAGTCGTAGTCAATTAGTTTATCGTAACAGGTTTCTTCTTTTCCATAGCTTTTACCCTTGGTCGAATTGAAGGAACTAGGAAAAGGAGTTGCCTGATAGAGGCACTTTGAGAAAGAAAGACAGCATGAAATATTTGTTTGCTTGTTACTGTGGTAATAGTAGTTAGTTACTCGTTATTTCGAACACTAACAGAGTCAACTCTGTGATTCATCCTTTTCTTCCTTTTCTATTTTTTAGTAGAATTCCGATATTCCATAGAGTTACAGGTTAACATGAAAGGTGTGAAAAGGCAATAAACTGTTTTTGTCTCTTGCTTTCAACCACTTCATTCCCTCATTAACCTGACTAACTCTTACTTTGTAGTGGTTAGAAAAGAGGATTCAGGAATGGAGTGCTTGGATTTTACTCATATGCCTGCTAGGAATTTGTAGTGTGATTCCAAGTGAAATTAGATAATTCTGTTGTCCTAACCACAGCTTTCCCTTCAATCTATGGCTCTGGAGTTTTGTTACCTAAAACATGCAAAAAGTGACTTTTGAGTTTTGTCCACAGCCTAAGGAAAACACAGTTTAATATGTAGTTTACATTCTTTTTGCATTCTGATTCTTTATGACATGACTTTCTTCTGTTGGTTGCCTGGTCCTACTGTGAAGTTTGTGACGATTCATTTTAGTATTGATAATCAACTAACGAAAGGTGTTTCATAAAGGAAATGTTGGAAAATGTGTTTGTTTCCTCCCACCCCCATTGATCCCACCAAAAGAAAACACTGCACAGTTTCTGGTCAAAGCGGATTTTTTTATATTGAAAGTGTTGCTTTTTATATTGAAGTGTTGCTGTGAAATGGTCGTGTTAGAGTTACTTGGTTTCAATATCAGTCAGTAATTTACAACTATATTAAGGAGTTAAATGGGGACATAATGAGACCCCTTTATACCTATAAAGCAGCAATATTTTCCAAAATCGTGGAAACCTACAGAGAAAAAGGTAGTTGGGAAGAGGCATATATCAAGGAATGTATTGAATGAAATTGAAGAAATCATTATCAGGCACTGAAAAGCAGGGGGCTGTCAAGGCACCCTTTAACACCTTGTTCCATTAAGGTAAGAGCACGAGAGACAGATTTGTTTGAATCTCAGCTGAATATTGACAAAACTTTACTGAAATTACAACACAGCCATTTCCACGTGGCATATCTTCCCACTGCTTTTGCTATTAAATGCCGTAAACAACTCTAGACATGCTGCAGCTTTGCTGTTGCTGGTTTTTATTTATATATTGTTTCCCTATCTCAGTAGAGCAGCTACAGCCGTTATGAATACACATTGAATGACTTATTCTGGAGATTGTGTCAGCTGCTTTTATATTCAGCAATAAAAAATCCAGAATTTACTGGGTTCATTTATAATTTTCTTTCTTCGATCAGCTTTGCTTTCCTTAGGCATTACCTCTGAAACATTTGCATAATGCCTTAATTTCCCAAGGAAGTTTTCTCTGGCCTGCATTTTCTGCCACTTTATCTAATATAAAGAACCCTTGTTGGTATAAACTTGCAGCCGTCTGTTTTCATTCTTCATGATGCTAATTCTTTATGTGTAAGCATTTTATTTTATTTTATTTTTAGAGTTTCGTTGAGAAATCCCTCAAGAAATAGCTTCAAGGAGCAACTTGGTTGATTACTGATTATTGATTCTTATTTCCGACGAGTGCTGTGAATACAACTATTTCATTGCTTTCTAGTTAACAGGTCCAAAAGTTATCCAATGTAAGAGCCTGAAGGCATTCTGAGCAGCAACAGATAGGGGAGAATGTAGAAGTGCAGGTCTTCAAAATGAAGTTACGTGTCAGGAGTTAAGTTGAACCAAAGAACTGTTTTGAACCTTAATTCTTCTTGAATTTACATCGAAAATGAAAAGTATGTTTCTGGCTGTTGACTCGAGGTAGCAATGGGGAACAAAAGCCTAATCCAGAGAGACTGTTGGAGGACTTTCCTGTAGTGCTAGGAGAAGTAAATCCTAAAATCATCAGTACTGTTACGTATGGAAAAGAAAAATATTGTTCATTAGTGGTGAAATCATAAATAGTTCTACAGTTGTAGAATTTTCACCAAAATCCATAATAGTGTTAAGACAATCTAGAAACACAAATGTTTCTGACGTTCCATTTTTTCAATTTTGAATTTTTCTTTATTTTGTCTGTTTTCTCTGTTTGTATAACTGTCACTGTGGGTTTATGAATTAGAGGAAAGAAAGTTCCCCTTTAGGGACTTGAGCAGCACGTCTTGTTTTGTAGCATGTATTTCTTTCTACGGTAGCATGAATTTTCTCCTAATTCTTTCTCATAGTGTTAGTGACTGTATTACCTGCATTTCTGTTGTACATAGTTACATTCTTTTCGATGTTTACTCTTCAGGTAATGATTCTGACGTTGACCTTGACAGGAAGGAAGATGAGCGAGAAAAAACTTCAAAGAGGCCCAGAGTTCAGAAAACAGAGAAAACTCCATCTGCTAAGGAGACTGAACAGGTTTCAGGAGCTAAAAATCCTATTATAAGTGTGGTTTTGACAGCCCATGAAGCTATTCCAGGTAATGAGAATCACTGATTGTATAATCAAATTCAGTTTTGTCCATGCTGACACTATATAAAATAATCATTGGTGTAAGGCTGAACTGCTTAGAGTATTTATTATATGAAAAATATTTAGTAGTATTTGGTTATCTTGATAGAGAATCTTTGCATCTTGGCAGCTACGTCACTTTAGAACTATCGTCACGTGTCTTTGTATGCATGACAAATGCTGGATCTGGGTGTAGTTATCTACGTTAGCATCAGCAATGTTTAGTCTGTGAATGGTTTTAAAGAATAAATTGAAAAAACCAGTGACCAAGGAAAAGGAAAGTGTTTTTTTTTCCTGTAATATCTTTATTTGGGTCTTGATTTGTGTTTATATTTATGATAAATGTAAATTTGATTATGAAAACATGAACAACTTAGTGTATATATAGCTTAATATCTGCGCATACAAATAGTTTGACAGAAAATGCGTATACATAGGAACTTTACTTGATTATCAAATATGTAATGATTAAAGGATTCCTTATCCATAAATTCCTGTAGTGCCTTTTCATCAAAGGATTTCAGAATAATTTCAGACTGTTTATTTTAAAACTAGACTTATGTTTGCCTGTTTATATAAACCAGTTACTCACCTGACTGACAGAATCCCTTTTGAATAGTTTTGTGTGTTATTTTCAGCTTTATAGCTTTATTGTTCTCCTTTTCATTATTGCTAACATTTCTGAGTATTTGTTTTGCTTAGGGCTCTCAGAACAACTGGAATGTATTTATTTATTTTATTAGTGTGGATTGAAAGCTGGCTGGATTTTCTGTGTTGTTCTTTAATCTTTTGCTATTGAGATCTGTGATATGCTTAGACTTTGTTTATTAAAATGCATTTCTAATTGTGATGGTAGAAGTAGCTGGATGAACTCACCTACTAATATCTTGAGTGCTTAGAAGGGAACTGAAAATCACGTTCATAGTCATTGTTTGAGAAACATCGCACCGCATTTTGGACTTACATTGAGCTGTTAAAAATTTGGTCTTGCAATATTGTAAATATGGGGGCAGGTGGAAGAGGACCGGTGAGCACTGGAAGTGTGGAGACCTGGCTTCAGGGTATTTTGAGATCTCCGCTGCTTTGTTTCACTAAATGCAGGCCCCTTTCTCTCATGGGATGTAACCCTGCGCTCTTTTCTAGCTGTTGCTAAACACTCATTTTCCCACTGTGTCTCCCACCTCTTCTGCCTCCTTCCCACTGCATGTAGCTTCTCCCCCATCCTGGTGCCCTTTCTCCTCACTGCCGCACGTGAGGCTCCACTCGTGTCCTCTACTCCTTCATCTGGGCAAAGGGGAACATGCGATGGTTGGTTAAAGGGCTCATATAGGTCTTCGGTGCTAAATTTTATGAAACCAGTGAGAATTTTATTTTTGAGATTTTTACATGTCTGGCAAGGGCTAGAACAATTTTGAAGAGAGGAAGGAGAGACATGATGGTGCAATCAAAGACCCGTTTTCTTAGGAAACTAGCCTAAAGAGGCAAACAAAATAACGGTAAATACAGATAATGAATGAAATGTAGAAAGCATGTGATGTGGGAGAGGAAAAGAATATCTAGAGGAGATTGTTGCGTTTTATTAATAGTTAGTGAAATTTTTCTTTGGGCAACAAATGTTTTGGGTTTACTTTACAAATACTTTTTGAGTGACTCCAAATATTAAACCAACTTGAACTTTGGAGCTATTTGTGCATAGTACATGTTGCATTCGTAACGCTTTAATGAACTGAAAGGATTTACAGTCAAATGTGAACCTGTAGCTATTTTAGAAAGGTTCTTTTATTTATTTGGTTGACAATTAGTAATCTTACTATGTTCAAGTTCCCAGCTAGAATATATGTAATAAAAAAGTCATTGCTGTTAAGACAGTTAAGAATTATCATCCTACTCTTCAGAAATGGGAAATTATAGAAGATATTATATAAGTGGTAAATACTTTGAGGATTCAAAGCAAAAATATTTAATTTAATACAATTATGTTACAATTTATTTTTCATTGCTTTTCCTTCCTTTTTTTTTTTCATTAATTTCCGTGGTCTAACTATATTTTAGTGTCACTAGCAATTCTTAGGCTGTTCTCTTCCTCAATAATCAAGCAAAGGCAGCAGGAGACCTGCATGGATAAACAAGGAGCTTCTAGCAAAGCTCGAATGGAAGAGAAGGGTCTATGGAATGTGGAAAGAGGAACAGGCCACTTGGGAGGAATACAGGGAAGCAACAAGGAAGGCTAAGGCCCACCTGGAATTAAATCTGGCAAGGGATGTCAAAGACAATAAGAAAGGCTTCTTCAAGTATGTCAGTAGTAAAGCAAAGACTAGGAAAAATGTGGGGCCGCTGTGGAACTAGTTGGGTGCCCTGGTAACAGAGGATACAGAGGAGGTGGAATCATAGAAGAGAATCATAGAATCATAGAATTGTTTAGGTTGGAGGAGACTGTCAAGATCGTTGAGTCCAGCCATTAACCTAACACTATCAAATCCACCACTAAACCATGTCCCCAAGCTCGGTATCTACACATCTCCAGGGATGGTGCCTCAACCACTTCACAGGGCAGCCTGTTCCGGGGCTTGACAACGCTTTCAGTGAAGAAATTTTTTCCTAATATCCAGTCTAACCCTCCCCTGATGCAACTTCAGGCCATTGTCTCTCATCCTATCACTAGTTACTTGGGAGAAGAGACCAAAACCCCCCTCACTACAACCTCCTTTCAGGTAGTTGTAGAGAGCAGTAAGGTCTCCCCTGAGCTTCCTCTTCTCCAGACTAAACAGCCCCAATTCCCTCAGCCGCTCCTTGTAAGACTTGTTCTCCAGACCCTTCACCAGCTTCATTGCCCTTCTCTGGACATGCTCCATCACCTCAAAGTCTTTCTTGTAGTGAGGGGCCCAAAACTGAACACAGTACTCCAGGTGAGATCTCGCCGGTGCCGAGTACAGGGGCACGATCACCTCCCTGCTCCTGCTGGCCACACTATTCCTGATAAAAGCCAGGATACCGCTGGCCTTCTTGGCCACCTGGGCACACTACTGGCTCATGTTCAGCTGGCTGTCAACCAACACCCCTAGGTCCTTTTCCTCCAAGCAGCTTTCCAGCCACTCTTCCCCAAGCCTGTAGCGTTGCATGGGGTTGTTGTGACTGAAGTGCAGGACCTGGCACTTGGCCTTGTTAAACCTCATACAGTTGACCTCTGCTCGTTGTTCCATCCTGTCCAGATCCCTCTGCAGAGCCAGTGCCTTGGGCACTCCCACCCAACTTGGTGTCATCTGCAAACTTACTGAGGGAGCACTCGATCTCCTCATCCAGATCATCGATAAAGATATTAAACAAGACTGACCCCAAAACTGAGCCCTGGGGAACACCCTTGGGACTGGCTGCCAACTGGATTTGGTTCCATTCACTACCACTTTTTGGGCTGGGCAATCCAGCCAGTTTTCTACTCAGCCAAGTGTACACCCATCCAAGCCACGAGCAGCCAGTTTCTCCAGGAGAATGCTGTAGCAAACAGTGTCAAAGGCTTTTGCTGAAGTCTAGGTAGACAACATTCACAACCTTTCCCTCATCCACTAAGCGGGTCACCTTGTCATAGAAGGAGATGGGATTAGTCAGGCAGGAGCTGCCTTTCATAAACACATGCTGACTGGGCCTGATGACCTCATTCCTTTATGTGTGCCGTGTGATGGTGCTGAAGATGATCTGCTCCATAGCCTTCCCTGGCACCAAGGTCAGGCTGACAGGCCTGTAGTTCCCAGGATCCTTCTTCCAGTCCTTCTTGTTGATGGGTGTCACATTTGCTAACCTCCAGTCCACTGGGACCCTCCCCTGTGAGCCAGGACTGCTGATAGATGATGGAACGTGGATCGGCGAGCACATCTGCCAGCTCCTTCAGCACCCTTGGGTGGATCCCATCTGGCTGCATAGACCTGTGTGTGTAGCAGGTCACTGACCATTTCCACTTGGATTTTGTGGGTTTCCTTCTGCTCCCCATGCCTGTCTTTCTGCTCCAGGGGCTGGATGTCTGGGAACAATTTCCCTTACTGTTAAAGACTGAGGCAAAGAAGGCATTAGGTACCTAAGCCTTTTCCTCATCCTTTGTCACTAAATTTCCCCCTGCATCTAATAGAGGATGGAGATTCTCATTTGCCTGCCTTTTTTTGCTAATGTATTTATAGAAACATTTTTTATTGTCTTTTATGGGTGTAGCCAGGCTAAGTTCTAGCTGGGCTTTGGCCCTTCTAACTTTCTTCCTGCATAACCTCACGACATCCTTGTAGTCCTCCTGAGTGGCCTGGCCCTTCTTCTAAAGGTCGTAATCTCTCTTTTTTTTCTCCTGAGTTCCAGCCAAAGCTCCAGTTTTGTCCTTGTCGGCCTTCTTCCCTGCTGGCTCATCTTTCGGCACGTAGTGGTGTCCTGCTCCAGTGCTTTTAAGACTTCCTCCTTGAAGAGTGTCCAGCCATCCTGGACTCATTTGCCCTTCAAGACTGCCTCCCTGTCAACCAGGCTCCTAAACAGGCCAAAGTCTGCTCTATGGAAGGTCAAGGTAGCAGTTCTGCTAACCCCTCTCCTAACTTCTCCAAGAATTTAAAATTTTATCATTTCTTGATCGCTCTGCCCAAGATAGCCTCCAACCATTACATCACCCACAAGTACTTCTCTGTTCGCAAACAGCAGGTCCAGCAAGGGTGCCTTTCCTTGTTGGCTGCCTCTCCAGCTGTGTCAGGAAGTTATCTTCCACGCACTCCAGGAACTTTCTGGACTGCTTCCTGCCCGCTGTATTGTATTTCCAGCAGACATCTGGTAAGTTGAAGTCTCCCACAAGAACAAGGGCCAGCAATCGTGAGACTTCTCCGAGCTGCTTATAGAATATTCCATCTGCCTCTTCAGCCTGATTGGGTGGTCTATAACATACTCTCACCATGATATCTACCTTGTTGGCCTTCCATCTGATCCTTACCCAAAAACACTTAACCCTATTGTTGCCATCATCAAGCTCTACACAATCAAAACAGTCCCTAACATACAAGGCTACCACACCACCGCTCCTTCCTTGCCTATCTCTTTTAAAGAGTTTATAGCCATCCATTGCAGCACTCCAGTTGTGTTAAGTCATCCCACCATGTTTCTGTGATTGCCACTGTATCATAGTTTTCCTGCTACACAGTGGCTTCCAGCTCCTCCTGTTTGTGGCCATGCTGTGTGCATTGGTGCAGATGCACTTCAGCTGGGCTGTTAATCCCACCCCCTTTCTGGGGGGAGATGCCTCCATTCTGATGTGACCATTCTCAGATGCTTTGGTGGTTTCTGACACCAATAATCCTTGCGCTTTTGCTGCCGCAAGGGTCTCCACCTTTTTCCTCCACTGAAATGGCAGACTGAAGGACCTCATGAGCACACTGTCCCTTGCATGTTGGTGTGCCGCCCCCAGGCTTATCTCTAGCAAGTCTGTTATTGCCTCTTTCCGCCTTCAAATCTAGTTTAAAGCTGTTTCAGTCAGCCCTTCTAACTCCTGCACAAGGATCCTTTTGCCCCTTTCAGGTGGAGTTACTGAATGCCTTTTTTGCTTCAGTCTTCACTGGTAAGGCTGGCCCTCAGGCATTCCAGTCCCTGGAGGTAAGAGAGAAAGCCTGGAGAAAGGAAGACCTCCCCTTGGTTGAGGAGGATTGGGTTAGAGATCATGTAAGCAATCTGGACACCCACAAATCCATGGGCCCTGATGGCATGCACCTACAAGTGCTGAGGGAGCTGGCAGATGTCATTGCTGAGCCACTCTCCATCATCTTTGAAAGGCCCTGGAGAACAGGAGAGGTACCCGAGGACTGGAAAAAAGCCAGTGTCACTCCAATCTTCAAAGATGGCAAGAAGGAGGACCCAGGGAACTATAGGCCGGTCAGCCTCACCTCCATCCCTGGGAAGGTGATGGAACAGCTCATTCCGGATGTCATCATTAAGCAAGTGGAGGAAAAGAAGGTTATCAGGAGCAGTCAACATGGATTCACCAAGGGGAAATCATGCTTGACCAATCTGATAGCCTTCTATGATGGCATGACTGGCTGGATACATGAGGGGAGAGCCGTTGATGTTGTCTACCTTGACTACAGTCAGTACAGGCTTTTGACACTGTTTCCCATAACATTCTCCTAGGGAAGCTCAGGAAGTGTGGGCTGGATGAGTGGTCGGTGGGGTGGACTGAGAACTGGCTGAATGGCAGAGCTCGGAGGGTTGTCATCAGCGGCGCAGAGTCTAGTTGGAGGCCTGCAGCTAGTGGTGTCCCCCAGGTGTCAGCCCAGTCTTTTTCAACTTCTCTATCAATGACCTGGGTGCAGGGACAGAGTGTACCCTCAGCAAGTTTGTTGATGACACAAAACTGGGAGGTGTGCTAGATACACCGGAAGGCTGCGCTGCCATTCAGCGAGACCTGGACAGGCTGGAGACTTGGGCGCAGAGGAACCTGATGAAGTTCAACAAGGGCAAGTGCAGGGTCCTGCACCTGGGGACGAACAACCCCATGCATCAGTACAGGCTTGGGGTGGACCTGCTGCAGAGCAGCTCTGTGGAGAGGGACCTGGGTGTCCTGGTGGACGACAGGTTAACCATGAGCCAGCAGTATGCCCTTGGTTGCCAAGAAGGCCAGTGGTATCCTGTGAGAAGAGAGTGGCCAGTAGGTCGAGGGAGGTTCTCCTTCCCCTCTACACTGCCCTAGTGAGGCCTCATCTGGAGTACTGTGTCCAGTTCTGGGCTCCCCAGTTCAAGAAAGATGAGGAGCTAC
>Ga0065711_1049060_pt1 | contig 11493 bp, 10 predicted proteins | sample Hoacrofraction12_FD_59098 | JGI IMG/M metagenome (GOLD analysis project Ga0065711, IMG submission 59098) | Hoatzin crop microbial communities from Cojedes, Venezuela - Epithelial fraction 12 v2 (version 2) | ecosystem: Host-associated > Birds > Digestive system > Esophagus > Crop | place... | reverse complement strand
AATAAAAAAAAAAAAAAAAAAAAGCTACGTATATCGACATTTTTCAGATTTAAGAAGACATGGATACAGCTCAGTTGCTCCCTTTGGTGCTAGCAGTTCGGCAAATATTCCATAGACCAAACGTAGTCTTACTAGATTACTGTCTTCTGAATGTGTAACTTAGATCAGTTAGGAAAAAACACTAATAAGCACTGTTCATTCAAAAAAAAAATCTTGTTACCTCTTTTTCTAGGCCTAAACATAGCAGGGAAGGACTGTGCTGCTTTGATATCCAACACAGGATGAAAAGACATTCCAGAAATAAAAAAAAAAAAAAAGAAAATTAACCGTCCCTCCTCTAATTAATAATGTCCTCAGCCTTGGGAAACGTTATTGGTGGAGTTGGAAGAAGCGCACCAGACATGACTAAAATCTTGTGTATAAGGGTTCAAAGAGAGCACAGCTTGAAGTGGCAGTCTGCAATATGTCCGGCTTAAAAATACAACGTGTAGATACAACTCTTGTTGAAAGGCAGGCGTACAATTTTGTAGAGGGGTTTTTTTATGCTAAGTGGAAATAGCGACGGGTTGCAACGGGTATCATTCTGTGTGTGACCCACCAGTGCTCACCTTGTGGAACTGCTCTCGAGGAAGCTCTTGAAAGTGTCTTCTTGGCATCTCGTCCCTCTGCCAGAGGAGCTTTCAGGTTCAGGGCTGCAGAGTCATTTCGTTTACTTGATGCTTTGTACTCTTAGTCTCAGACTCCAGCAGATGTGTAACGTCAGGCAATTTCTTTCTACAAAACCCCAAACCTTGGAAGCTCTGTGGAGTTTGGTGTGTCATTACACCTCCAGTGCCATATGCGAATAACGCATTGCAAATTTACACTTTGTTGTTAAAGCGACATTGGAAGATAGTGAATGTGCACATGAAAAAATGATTTTCAGAAGTTTGAGTTCAGTTTAGCTAATCTGGATAAATCTCTCCTGGCAATTACATGGCTGTGATACGCTGTAATTTAGAGTTAATCGATTTAATATTATTTGGCATTTACTGAAGATAACAGAGCTTTTGTATTGACATAAAAAGCTGCCAGTAAGTACTTCTTAAAAAGAATAACAATAAAAAAAAAAGGCATTTTAAAATGCTTTAGAATGTTTTCCTGGAAAAGCTTCTTTGGGCTGTATCATGTTGTGCCTTTGATCTGTAATGGGGAGCTGACTCTGTGTCGGAGAGAGGGGGTATCGGTGTGTCATATCGCCATTTTTAATCTTTTCTTGCTCCTCTTTAAGTCTCTTTCTTCTTTTATGACTAGTGGTAAAAAGGAAGATGTAAAAGTTGTGGTACAAGGATGGTTTGTGGTTTAGGTAACACTTGGCAAAGTGCTGCTGTAAGTGTGAGATGTTGGGGGACACATCATCTGCTGCGCTGGCCTGCCCTGGTCCTCTTCAGGCTCTGCTTATGGTGTAATCCGGAGGATTCAGAAATGTGTGGGACTTGGTGGCTTCTGCTGTGCTGGACTGTATGGTGCAGCCTGTGCTGAAGAGCAGTGTCCTTCCTGAGCACTCCCCACAGTGCCAAATGCAGCTTCATTTGAGTGTGTGAAGACCACCCGTCTCTGAGACAGCCGGGTCTGCACAGCTTTCAGGTAGCTCTTGGGAGCAGGGCTAAGAGCATTACATGTAGGTAGCACCCAAGTTAAAAATCAATACTATGTATGTTTAATTTGTAAAAGTCCTTACTCTCTGGATGCTGGACTTGTCAGCATGTCATTGATAACGGATAGGGCAGGGCTGTTTGATGGAGTTAATTGAGAAGGGAGGAGACTGCCCACGGAAAGGTCTTTGGGCTCCTCAGCCTGGTTTCCAACAGCATCAAAGCTAGGCAGGTACTGTGCATTCCTGCCGAGTACCTCTATAAATGCATTTTAAAGTGCTCCTCGCATCACTTCTGGAGGTTGAACTCTAACACATCGTCATGGCCGAACAAGCTGAACTGGTCAAATAGAAACTAACTTCATTTTAATGGATATTCACTTTGAGGTTTCTAGAAGATTATGTCTTTCTCTCCAGGGCTTTCCTAGCCTGTAGGTGACTCTTCTGGAGACTAGCTGCCTACCAACTTCCAAGAGTTGGTTCCTTTTATTGCTAGCAAATCTTCTCTGTATAAGGAGTCCATTTCCAGCCAGCGATGTGCTTTTGCAGCGGGGTGGAGTGCTGCAGTTGGGCTGATGTTACAGTGAAGTATCTGACTTCTCCAGGGACAAATCTGAGCTGACTCCTTACAAAATTTATTCTCTGTAGACTGAAGAAGTTGAAAGGAAGCAATGGTGGTATGTGCACTGTTTTATAAGGTCGTAAGCCAAAGCTGTAGCCTCTTTTGCTGCGGTTAACTAACACACTACCTGTTGAAGAAGTTACATTTCATTGTAGTAACTCCTTCACAGGAGTTATTTTTGTACACCTTCGAATATCTCTCTAGTGCATACAACCCACCTCTCCTTGTAGCAATGAGGGCTGATCTTTTCTGCAGTCTGGGACACTTGCTGAAGGCTTCTCAACTAGAAGAGGAGCTTTATCAACTGCTAATGACAACTTAGAGCTGTGGCATAGTGATCAAAGTCTTGAAAAATAAAAGGAGATAAAAATAAAAATCCCAGTTAGCTGACAATCATCTCTCCAGCTATGGCCAGCACCTCACTAGGTGAGGGGATTTTTGAGAGAACTGCCAGTAAAAGCCTTGTGATGCTTGCTGGGTCGAGCATCCAAAAGCCGTGCAGAATTGATACGATGGGGCCAAAACTGACTGGAAACGTTCTCTACTATCAGGAGAGCAAGGCATTGCTTTTAGCGTGGTTGCTAGATTTCGATGTGGTTTTAGGGTGATATGTTCACAGTCATGGAGTAATCTTCTTATTTCTGGCTGAGTGTTAATTTTTACAGTAGTCCCATAATGAGAATGCTTCTTTAAACTTTTTAGCACAAGTAGCTCCAACCAGAAGCCAATGTTGGATGGCCAACACTTGCAAACCTGTAAAAGCAACTCCTGAAAACTGGATGGTCTAAATTTTGTTTTCTGGTTCAGCCACTGATTCAGTCAGGCTGATCTTGGGTAAACCCCTAAACGTTCTGTGCTTCAGGTCCGCGGTGAGGTACTGGCTGGTATTTTGCACTGGGTATTTTCACTGCAAGTTTGTTGGGAGATGCCATGACTCCCTCCTCTTCCTGTGCGTGTTCCCCATGAGACCAAGTGCTAGGAAAAAAGAAAGCCCTTAGGTCAAAGAGGTGTGATGGAAAAAGTGGAATTATGAACTCTATAAAGGAGGAGACAATGGGTGCCTCTTGCCACCTCTAACAGTGAAGTCCTGATTTGATCTACAGGTAAGTTGTTTGAGCGTGCAGTCAGATACGTGTTTGTGTTGGATGCTAAATGCCTTTGTGATCATTATTTAATGAAAACCACACATGACAAATTGTCAGGCAAGATCCTTTGTTCTGTGCTGTAGAACACATGAAACAGCCCTTAAAATCTGTCAGCCTGCTGGTGCTGTTTGTCTTTTTGGAAATAGCTGTATTGGTAACAGTTGGCTCCTGCTAGTCTAGGTTTAGCGGTTAATGGTTATTGAATTTCTTCAGCATCAGTAATGATAGCAGCAGACTGAGGCTGACACAGGAGACAGTGATTTGAGAAGAGGGAAAGTTGAAATTAGTGGTGCAGAAGCATGGTGGGTGCACACACACGGGAGAACAGGCTTTCCCGAGATTTGCTGACAAGGGGTGCAATTAGTTATGGTCAGACCCACTGGGTTTTGACTTGTTCGTTATCCCTAAGGACTGCTGTTTGTTCAGCTGCTTTTCCATTTGTCTTCTCTTTTCAGGATGAAGACCTGTCTGTAAATCAAGATGTTGAGCTGGCATGATTTCTGTAGAGGCTGAATTCAGTGGGAAAATAGGTGAAATTCTCCAGCTATGAAAAGAGGCTGAGCAAACATGCAGGATGTGCTGCCTTTCGGGGACCCGGGGGGCCGTCGGGGTCGGGTATGGCTGGAGACGTAGTCACAGAAACCCTCTCCCGGCTGTGGGGCAGGCAGAGCCGCAGCCCTTGGTGCAGGGGGAAGGATCTCTCCATGGAGCAGCAAATGCAGAGTAAAGAGGTGGTTCTGCTAGCTCAGGATTTTCTCAATCACGTCCTCTTTTAAAAAAATGCATCTATGACTTAGATTTTGATTGCTGTGGACTTTAATAAGGGATGCTTTGAATTTGAGTCTCACCTGAAATTCTTCTGCATTCTGTTGCTTTCAGTAGCAAAGCACCCAGTACCCTTAAATGAGTTGCTCCTACCGACAAAGACCTTTTTGAGTTAATTCAGTTAGAGAAAGGTGTTTCTAGAGGGCACTTTGTGAATTCCTAGTAAGCAAGTATGGAAACTCTCTGAAATGTTGATGTACATAAGGGCTCACCAGAAAACCCACTGGAGCCAAAGGAAATACTCTATAATCAATTCTAGTAGTGAAAACCCCGTGAAAGGTGTTAGATCAGGAAGTTTTCTTCCTCCGTTTCTAGCTTTATTTGCTTATCTGAACAAATTTGAGTCGATGCCACCCGCTTTCCTTGCATCAAGTCTGTCCCCTTGTTGCTGTGGGCGATAATTGTTCTGGTTACTGTTCACAAGCAGCAAAGGATGTCATTTTGAAGGACAGTTTTGCCTTACGATGAGGAGTGGTGGGGAAACACTGGCTCAGTTTCCTACAAGCGAGTAGTGAGTGCATCCCCAGCAAAGCAGCCTCAGCTGGAACTGGTCGCGCCTTTGAGATGTGATCATCCACTGGAGCAGCAGGTAAATGTACCGTGAGGGTTACGGATCTCCCACTTGCCTCAGCTCAGGATTTGTCTTGGCTAGGAGAACGGACAGCAGGATAATTGTGCTGACCGTGATGCAAGGCTCCCAAAGCAGCCCGCTGCATTGCTCTGACTTACCTCGCTAATCACCACCTCGTTAAACTGACCCAAAGCCTCCTTTTACTGTACTGTCCTATGTCTAGCTGAGACAGATTGCCGGCTGTCGTCACCCATGGGTGCCATTACATCCTTTCCCCTCATGCGCATGAGCTGTAACTTAAACCAGAAGCGAATACTGTGCCGTGGGAGTTGAGAGTGTTTTCTGGGTGTGTTGTTTGTTTTTTTTTCCGTGGAAGGGGCCACAGATCCAGGGAAAAAAGCTCATTTCTAATGGTTGCACCTCCAGGTGCAGTCAGCTGGGTAACTGGGGGCAGATAACCCAGGCACAGCAGAAACTGAAATGGCAATGAGTGTCATTTAGGCTGTAAATGTTGACGGTGAAAAATGAGACTGGTTTTAAGAGTATCGCCAGGGTTAACAGCTCAGCTGATCTGTCTGGATAAACAGGAGCTGGCTGTACTGTACTTGGAGATTGTCTCTGTTTCCACATTAATAACTGGCTATTAGTGCTTCCTGGATGTGATCACATTTGTTGAACCCGTTATCGTTTTCCAGCAAGCTCAGAAGATAATTTTAGCTCTGGTTAGTGCTACAATTAAACTCCAGAAGCAGATGCCACCTTTAATGTTTCTGCTACTGCTTATCTTGGGGTAATGTTCCTGAGGACATGCACGCCTGTGAGTGGACCGTGGTCGTGTCCCTGCCAAGCATCTTCTGGAGTCCAGCCCTGGTCCGCAGGCACCTGACATGGCCAGAACCTGTGTCAGTTATGGTTCTAGCTGTGCATGGTTCCCTGTGGGAGTGGGGATGTTAGAAATACTCTGACACTATCATGGGCAGTGGTCAAGGGCTCTGGTATGTCTGGCGTCACATGGATGCAAACCTCGGAGCTTTTCAAAGCCTCATTCCTCCAGTACCTTTCACGCACGAATCTGCTCCTTCCCAATATCGCTCGTGCCTCGAGTGATGTGGAGGTCTCAGACTGGAAACAATCCTGGTTGCATGAACCACTGGATCCAATTCCTACTTTAGCTAGAAGGAAGAGCATCTGTGGCTCTTCTTCTGTGCCACCTCGAGTTTCTTGCTATGACTATAAAGCTAATTAATTCCAAAAGCCCATTCTCAGCCAGGGCATCCTGCTTACAGGATTGTTTCCCTTGTGAATCTCTTGTATTGGTCCTGTAAGATGCTGGGAATCGGTGGGGGTTTGGTGCGAGTGAGTAAATCTTGGTGAGCAGGTGGATGCTGCTCTCCATCCAGGGAGACTCATGGCCCTGTGGAGGAGGAGAGTCATTCTGAGCTGTCACTTGGGTGGTGGGGCAGATATCTCTGAGGGTCTGGGTTGCGTCACTGGCATGAGCTTTAGTGATGGCCGTGGCATCCCCAGCAGCCAAGCCCTTAGGGAGGGGGAAGCGGAGGAGAGGGGAATGCTGCTTTGACATTTTGATGGAGTGAGAATAAAATGTTTGGTCTACGGCAGGGAGAGCCGCCGCAATTTCGGGCACTGCCATTGCCTCAGCTCTCGCAGGCTGTTTGGAAGGAGCCTTACCACTGGCCTCCACGTACAGTCAGCACTGAAGGGGAAAAACTGACTTCCTAAGCCAACGCTTTGGAGAGTAAAGGCTGTCTAATGAGAGTGTGGAGGGAGCCCAGCGCTTGTTGCTATGCTGGTTTGGAGTGACAAGTATATCTCTGGATATTAGAGAAGTACTTTAAAATGTGCCATGGTTTTTAGCATAATAAGATGCACTGCAGATATGTCACATCCGTTTTATTCCCCACAGCTGTTTACAAAAGGAAAAAAAAAAATAAAAAGCCCTGAGACTGGAGCAGCTGCAGTCACTCAGCTGTCAATATGGGACAAGGCTCTTTCTGCTCCTCTTTTATTTCCACTTTGCTCTGTTCTGCTGCACATATTTGGCTGTTCCGTGAATTTGCAGATCGGGAGATTTTTTTTGAACTGCCTTTGATCTATACAGAAAGACTCACCCAGCTCTCATTTGAATTCATTAATACTTTGAGTAGGTGTTTTAATTTTATGTTTACTGGCTTGTTTCCCTTTGTAATGTTATCTAACTGACAAGTTTATCGTGCTCTGCATTACCTTTAGGTTTTTGAGTCTAAAATGTTTCCTCTTTCCTGAAAGCTATGATCGTTTTTAGCGCTGTTATAAAGGCATCTTTACTTCCTCAGAAGAAGACCTGCATTGCTCTCAGCTTTGATTACTAGCAAATCCATACGGAAGCACACAATTCTCTTTACAGCATGAACAAAGTATGTTTTATACTATCAACTGTAGTTTGAATTGTTGTTAAAAAACCTGCTTAAGCACTAAAAGCAGCATTTTATTTGCAGCTTCCATGCCAGGGAAGTCACAGCATTAAAGGAATTTCCTGGGTTGGAGTTTTTCCCACAAAGGTCTGCTGTCTTTTCCCCAACAATTCTGAACTTAGCACAATGTACAGAACTTTAGCAAGAACCTCGATTCCTAAACACGTGGCCAGAAGGATGAGGAGAGGATGCGTTTCTTGTTGATCAAGCACAACCATTTCGGTGGAGAAAATGCACTATGTCTGGTCGGGCCATGGAGCTGGAGTGGCTGGGGTAGTGCTGTCTTTGGGAAGGGAATAGGTGTTGGCAAAACTGTGAATCATTGACCGTCAGAAGCATTTGACTTGTCTGTTTGGTTTTTTTTTTTTAAGTTCCTGTTGTCAAGTGTGGTACAGTGGGGTGGAGAAAGGACTGTATTTTGGATGACCAGGATGATGAATGTATGATGCTTCATGTTTATTTGTAATGTCTTTTTTATACTTAGAAATGGCTTACATATGTATCTGTATGTAAATAAATGTTTAATCCTTTCCACTTGGTGTTTAAAGTGTTTTGATTTTGGTGGGTTTTTGATTTGAACTGCGAAGCAAAGTTGCCTTAAAATTATGTACAAGACAAACCGATTCACTTGACGTGATTTAATGTCAGACCAACAAATGAGTGGCTGCTGAGGATTTTCTGCTTGGGTTGAGCATATCAAGGCTCTTGCACCACTGGGACCTCACAAGAAGAGCAAAGGTGGAGCTGCTGTCCATGGGAGCAATGTCCCTTTGCCCTAGAGCACAAGAAAAATTTTATTCCAAACCAGTTTACAGCAGTTTGAAATGCTGGTATCAGTCACTAGAGGGTGGTCGCTGACAGAGGTAGTACCTTCATTCACCATCATTGCAAACCCATAGCTGGTTAAGCTCTTGTCCCACCAGGATGCTAGGGCTGTGCTGGATGAAGGTGCCATTTGGATGTTTCTATTGAATTCATTCTTTGTCCCTGTGCCTTTTTTTTGATGCTAGTTCTTCTCTTCAGCCTTCAACTTGCTCTCTTCATGCTCACGGAAGACTGCTTCTTCCACTGGCGTGCCCTAACGACTTGCCTTTCCGGGGGCCTAGAATACTTTTGGACAAGATCTCCCATTTCAAGCTTTTAGCCTTTTGGTCAATACATGAAGTTTGTGCTCTGGCTCATTCTGGGGATCAGGTTTCCTCCCCTGTGCTCTGCTCCACATCAAAGACAGCTTCTGCTAATACTTACACTGAGAAAGGAGCTGTGAAGCTTGAAGATGCCATGTGTCTTTTATTGCCTCTTCCACTGACCTTGAAGCTCCTTCCTTGGTAAATGTCTGACATGAGGGCTGCACCATCTGCTCTGTGGTCCCCAGGAAGCTGGCAGTTTGAGTCCGTGATAAAACAGAGAGGTGTTCAGTGAGGGAAAAGTCCCTGCATTCTTCTAGGTAGGAACTGGGCAAATGAGGGTTTGAAAACACCCTTAAAGCTCCGACAGCTTGGGAATTGAGTATTTCCTGAATGGGAGGAGGGTTGGGGTGCGGTGCCTGTGGTGGTGATGGCCGGAGAAGCCAAACCAAGCTCTTCCTGAGGAAAAGTAAGGGGCAGGTGGAGAGTGGCAGCTTTTCCTTGCAAGGAGCACGTAACCAGTGGGATGTGCAACCTTCTCCTTGCTCAGCAGGCATAGCAGCAAGGGCACAGCCTGTGCCAGGTTCTGCTGTGGGCAGACAGTTTGTAGGAGCATGAAGGCTCCCTGCAGACAGGGAACAGACTGCCCAGGGGAAGAGCTGCAAGACAGACAGGCTGCAGGGGCAAACCCAAGGCAGCTCGCTGCCTCTCCTCCACCTTCTCACACGCAAAGTCTTCCCATGGAGCGCTTGGGGAGCTCTGCCCAGAAGATGTCACCTTGCTGGCAGGAGCCTGTCACGCAGCAGTACTTTTCGGTCTCGCTGCATGCGCAGCCCTCTCGTGCAAGGCGCAAGAGATCTGACTGCCCCGCATTAATTTCAGTGGTATCGTACAGACAGTCCTACCTCATTTAAAACCTAGTCTTGATTTATGGATTTCTATGCATAGGGAATCAGCCACAAACCCGGTATGCGGTTTCAGGAGTTTTATTACCTTCAGAATGAAACATGCTGGGCTTTATTCTTTTTGTACAAGCTTATAATTATAATCACATCAGCTTGCACCAAACTATTGCCTGCCGTAGGGTGTGGATGGATTCTCTGCTGAATAAAATCACACTGCTGGGCAAAACATGTCATGTCAAGATGCTGCCGGGTGTATGATGTAGGAGTTCTGGCAGCGTTTCATTGCTAGCCACGTCAGGTCTCTGGTGTGTCGCTTGGATCCGGCCTAACCCCCGTGATGAAGTGGGTGTTTGTCCAGCTCAGCGCAAGGAGTGCTTGAAGAGCCGGTGATGCTGCAGTCTTGTATTGTGTGGGAGGCTGCAGCAGCAACGACTTTCAAGCTTTGTTTGTTTGAGCACTGGTATCTTAAAGCTCTTTCAACATTGCCTTCCCTGTGCTCTGTGATATGGGTATGAGCGATGCTGTCTTTCCCTTTACTTCTTCTACACAAACTATCAACGCAGACAGACTGTTTCAAGGCAGGCTAAATTTATTAATGCTTTTCCACTTGCCTCTAGCATGGATTCATCGAGTAGGATTTTATTTGCAATAATCTTTTGAACAGGCACAACCTTGGGAAATGCAGGCACAAGCCCAGCCTTGTTCACTTGGGCTCACCTGGAGCCCTGCACCGCCCTCCCTGAAGCAGCCCTGGTGCAGTTAAGGTGCTCCGATTTGTGGCCAAGCACAGGGCTAGCGCTCAGCTGAGGAAGCCACCACAGCTTATAAAGCCAGTATGTCTCTTCTGTCACCATCATGTCCCGTTGGCTGTGCCAAGAAGCCCTGCGGCGGGGACGTACAGCACAGCATTGCCATGTTCCGCTGCGGTGCCTCGGGCTGGCCTCGCTGGCACGGCAGTTAAGAAATGACTCCGCTCACAGGTACGATGCTTGAAGTTACTCTAGTCGTCTAGTTTTGTTTAATCCTGCCTTTCCTTTCCCCATTTTTTTGCTATAACCAGATCTTCCTTTTCCTTCTGCTCATGTCTAGGATCCAGGGGCTGCAGGGACCTAGGCTGGGAGCTGTAAGAAGAGACCTCGATCCTCCTGGCACAGCCACCTACTGCTGCAGCACCCTTGAACACCAGGATGAACTTCTGGGTCGTGCGTGATACCTTGCTGGGTGGGACAGCAGGCAGAAAAGATGGTTTGCTGGCTCAGGTCCTTCAGCGCTATCCACACTCTCTTAATGCTGGGCAAGCCTTTCAACCTGTGCCTCAATTTCCTCAACTGTAAGGAAGTAGTGGGGAAAAAAACCACCCCCAGCCAACACTGACTGCTACGGAAAAACTTCTCTGCAAAGTGAATTGACCTGTTTCGTACTTGCTGTGTAGCCGTGAGGAGCTGTGCTCTTCGTCCAGCCTGCAGGAATGCCTGCAGCCTCAGCACCCCGAGCCCGCTGCAGGCACAGCTCTATCGCACTGCCTGGCTGCAGGTGGCTTGTTGGATCTCAAATGCTCTTCTCCCTCCCGCCCCGCGATGAGAAATGCATTTGATTAGAAGGTGCAGAACTTACGGTAGAGACCGAGAAACCAAAAAGGGGTTTTTTTTTGTGCAATACATTCAACACTGTCCCACGTGATGTCCTTGTCTCTAAATTGGAAGGACATGGATTTGCCAGATGGACCACTTGTTGGATAAGGAACTGGCTCGATGGACACACTCAAAGAGTTGCAGTCAATGGCTTGATGTCCAGGTGGAGACCAGTGACGAGTGGTGTGCCTCAGGGGTCGGTACTGGGGCCGGTGCTGTTTAGTATCTTTGTCGGTGACATGGACAGTGGGACTGAGTGCACCCTCAGCAAGTTTGCTCATGACACCAAGCTGTGTGGTGTGGTTGACACGCTGGAGGGAAGGGATGCCATTCAGAGGGACCTCGACAGGCTGGAGAGGTGGGCCTGCGTGAACCGCATGAAGTTCAACAAGGCCAAGTGCAAGGTCCTGCATGTGGGTCGGGGCAATCCCACGTTTGGGGAACACAAGCACAGGTTGAGAGTGGCTCGAGAGCAGCCCTGAGGAGAAGGACTTGGGGGTACTGGTGGACGAGAAGCTCAACATGAGCCAGCAATGTGCGCTTGCAGCCCAGAAAGCCAACTG
>Ga0065711_1049059_pt1 | contig 11494 bp, 4 predicted proteins | sample Hoacrofraction12_FD_59098 | JGI IMG/M metagenome (GOLD analysis project Ga0065711, IMG submission 59098) | Hoatzin crop microbial communities from Cojedes, Venezuela - Epithelial fraction 12 v2 (version 2) | ecosystem: Host-associated > Birds > Digestive system > Esophagus > Crop | place... | reverse complement strand
GGACAAGGTCCTGTGCAGCCTGCTGTAGGTGACCCTGCTTTGGCAGGGGGGTTGGACTAGATGACTCACAGAGGTCCCTTCCAACCCCTACCATTCTGTGATTCTGTGAACCCTCCCATGCAGGAGAGTTCTCTGTCAGAAAGAGTAGGTTAGGGATTGTCACCTTTATGACTTGTCAGAGAACCCACTCGCTGGATTCAAATGTGGTCTAGGCAGGAGTTAGCTCAGACAATAATACACAGAGAGTTAGACATCTCGTAAACCTTCAGGTAACAAAAGGTGATAATGTTGTTTTGTTTCCAGAAACAGGAACTAGTAAGCATGAAAGTTTTTGTACTTTGTTGTTAAAGCCCACTGAAATACTGTTTGAGAAGATTTTTCTTTACTATTTTAATAATCTTTGAGAGGTTTTTGCACCCTTTTATGAAGTTATTCCTGTTTTGAAACAATTTTGAAGGCTTATACTTCAGTAGCTGACTTTTACACACACACATTTGTAATGTTTGGTCTGCGAAGAGAATAAGGAACAGAAATATCAGCCCCATGGACAAGCTGCTGCAATAGCTCCAATGTTATGGAAAAGTGAAAGCAGGGCAGTGCATTTCAGATGACTGCCACTGACCCGTGACAGTGAACATTTGATTATAAACTAATACACAAAGGAGTCCTCCTGCTGGGGAACACCAAACAAACAGATGCTCATCTATTGCAATAGAGGGTTTGCTGGTGCTTCTTCATTCTGTATTTCTGAGCTGAATAGTCTTAATCTACAAAATTGCGTCCTAATAAAGCTCATAGATTAGCAAATGGACTTAAGGGATCACTATCCCTTAATTGTGCCGTAACTCTAACAGATTCCATACCCTTCATACTTCAGTAACATTTTGACTAGCTCATCAAACCATTGTGTAATAAAATTGAATTTTAATAAAATATTTTTTAAAGACTCAATAGAACTTTATATTTTGCTAATTATTTTACAAGGCAAAAAGTACACAAACTGTGCTTTACAAATTTAAAATACCTATTGTGTATATTAGAATGCGCATTTTTTAAAATAATCTAGAAGTCCACAATTTTAGCTCTTAACTGAAAATTAACCTCATGGTTAATTTTTATTATTTTGATCTGATGTCCTGCGGAGAACAGTTGTGGATATTTCCATCTACAGTATTCAAAAGAGAAATGTTAAAGCCTTTATTTTGGCTTTGCTGAAAAAAGTACACAATTCAAAAGTAAATTATTCTAATTTTTAAGTCCAATATTCATTTATACTTTATTACATACTCAGTTTCTTTCAGTCAGCTTGCACATTTAATCCATCTGTTCCTTCTTTCTGAGGAACTGTGTTAGCTGAGTAATTATAGAGAAAGACAGCTCAGAAAAGTAGTCTTGGAGAAAATCTTACATTTATAAGTGATGAACATCATGCTCTGTCATCAGCTTGTATATCAGGTTTCTAAAGGGGAAAGGAAATACCCTTATGAGGAAAAACAAAAAAAAAAAGTTATTTTATTTTTATTCTGTTCTTACCATTTCTCTGTTTTGTGCTTTTAGACCATGAAGGGAAAGACCTCCTTCACAAGTGTCTTAAAGGATTTTAAGACACTTTGCAGAACATGTAAATGAATTATTTTTACTTTTTTATTTTTTTTAATATATTTTAAAACCACTGTAAACCATATTCTTTACAGAGTAATAAGCTTTCACCTACCTGCAGTGTCTGAGGTGTGCAGGACCCGCATCTTTGCAATGATGAACAGGTCTAGATCGTGATGTTGTTGCATCTCTAAAGACTTGGTCGAGGTAAACGTATTGGCTAAGACAGAGTTGGAATTTTCCAGAATATGAACAAGCAGAGTAGTCTACATTTTTTGAAAAAGACAGAACTTTGAGACTTTGAGGAGAAAGGAAAATTGGGAAGAGCTAAGGAGGGAAGAAAAATAGTGGTTCATACTTTCTTTGTTATATTAGGAGCCTGGCAAACCACAGAAAACAAAAACTAATTAGAAAGCAGAGAGAGTGCTCGTGATGTGGTAAGGTTCTCTCGACTGAAATATCGCGCAAAAGAGGGAGATAAACCGGGACAAGAAAACAAATGAAAATACTTGTTTATTCTGTTCGTTTTGTCATCTTCAGGAACACTCAAAGTAGCATCTTTGTGAAGTAAATATATCATTAGTTTCATCTGCCATATATCCTGAAAAGACAAACTGTAAATTCAAATTTGTCATTAGGAAGGTGCTATTAAAAGTTTCACTGGTGTTTATTCTGTGTGTGTGTCTGTGGTGGTGTGTCTGTCTGTGCATGCGATTTGTGCTAGTTATGATGTTTTAAGACAGGGCAATAAAGACCGTTTCTGTAATGTTATTACAAGAAGTGACGATATGCCCAGGGAAAAATGACAGACTGAAAATGAGAAAGTACTGTGACTTTATTCGGTCCTAGAAAAGCGTTCAGAGACATGAATAAGGGGAGACATATAAGCAGCAGCGTAGTGAGGTCCTGTTAAGGAGCTGTACCCAGACTGTGACTCAGGGCTCTCCAACTGTTCCTACACATAATGCTGACCAAATAACACTTGCAACCATATTATGTTTTCGAGGCATTGTCAAGAAAATAACTGCTGTGTCAAATACTGGAAGAATTCTCCCATGCAGCTGTTTCAACTGACAGATACTTAAAAATGAAATTTTCAATATCAAAAAACAAAGAGATTTCTAATATAGAAAAACAGAGTTTAAATGGAATTAAGTTGCAAGCAATTTTATGTAAGAAGATATTTTTACCTTAAAATAAAAAAAAAAAAAATTAAGCATTTGAATGTATTTTCACAGAAATACTACGGAAGTGAAAATATACCTATATATTACACAGATAGTAAAAATAGTTCTTTCCTCACATGATTGCTGCATTCAGATATTCCATTCTATTCTTTCTTATTCTTTAAGACAAATAATGGTACAGGAAAACAGAAAATTCCAGTTTGGATCTGTTGCACAAAGCAAACTTTATGGTCTCTGGGAATCCTTATGCAAGCTGTATAACTTTATTCCATTTGAAGCCAACAACTTGTAATAAGATTAAAACAGGGACTTGAAGAGCACTGGAAGCCACAAGTGAGGTAATTAGCAAAATGATAGTGAATTATGATCTCTTTCTAATGAAGACATCTTTTCATGGTGAGATCCACATATCACTCACTTTAGTGTAAATTGAGGAAACCAGAGCAATAAGGATGAAGCTTTGGCTCTAAACTACCTCCTGTAATTAGTGGCAGCTCTAAGAATCACCTATTGTTTCTCTTTTCCCTGCAACTACAGGATATTTCCCCCCCTTTTTTTTCTTGGTTCAAAGCATTGCTGTACCATAGCACGCTTGTATGAAGGCGAATGAAGGAGATGGGGCAACCCACGCAGTCACTTGATCCTTTCTCTGCATTCATAAGCCATGTCCTGTGGGTTCAAGAACCATTTCACATCCAGTAACAATGTTATTGCCTGTCTGTACTTGCAGTAGAGGCTTGCCTGCTCTAGGTGACCCTGTACCTGTACTTGCCTGTACCCCCTGTACTTGCCTGCTGTAGGTGACCCTGCTTCGGCAGGGGGGTTGGACTAGATGAGCCACAGAGGTCCCTTCTAACCCCGAACATTCTGTGATTCTCTGATTCTGTGATTCTGTGATTCTGTGATTCTGTGATTCTGTGAGTCAGAGACATAACCGTGTGCTTAAAGATGGGCTGCCTTTGCCAACACCACAGTGACATCTTTTTCAGGATTATTCTCCAGTCAGGTTGTTTTCTCAGCTGATGCCCACAATATCCTCAATGCCCTCTCCTTCTGTTGCTGTGTTTCTGCATTTGCTGTTTGAGAACAAAATTACATTTAATGAACATGGTAGCAGTGAGTTCCGCTCACATCTGTGGATCATAAGTGTTTTTTTTGGTACAGCTGCTCTTAATATACCTTGAGCCTGGGGGGAAGCAATATAAGACTAGCTGCTGTTAAAGTCATTATAATTATTAAGAGTTTAATTTGCAGTTCCTTTAAAAAAAAACAAAAACAAAATAAACCCCAAAGAAACCCTGCAACATAGAATAAAAACGTGCACCAAACAAAGTTTGAAATAGTCAAAATTAAGAATATTTCTGATTATTTTGTAAGCTGAAGTATGCTGTGTGTCTTGAGGTGGTAGAAAAAAACAAACGTATACAGCCTAATTACTACACAATGTACCAAAACTATTTCTGACAGAACTCGTACTAAGAGAATCACAGGTATTCAGTTTAATGTAATTTTTGTTCCACTCCATAGATCTGTTTCAGAAACATAACTGATCTTAAATGCAGGAAGAGAAAACAAAGCCTTGTACATCCAGGACTCTGGGCCAAGGGAGAACTCACTTCTTGTGAACACCAAAGTATACCCTGGGTTTGCATCATCATGCTCCTGTCCTACAATAATCTTCAAAGGGCAGTGAGCCGTCTACTCCTTTTCCATACTGCTTTTCCCCTTCCTCTCCCCTCACTCTTATGTATGCTCTTGAAAGGTTCATATGAGTAGGGTAGCATAAGATTTTTACATTATAATGATGGCCAGAGATCTCTTGTGAGATGAATAGCAGAAAATCCAATTAATTCACAGTAGATTTGACCCACCTGACATCAGCAATTCTTTTTGATTTGGGAGCAGATTGGACGACAAGAATAAACCTCAGAAACAGGTTAGTTTCTTTTTTTTTCTTCCTTCTTAGAACCACTTTCTGAGCATTTTATGTCAATAAAAGAAAAAAATATTCCTAGTTGAAATTGTGTTTAAAATATCTATTATTGTTGTTTTTCTAGACTAACTTACTTTTTCAGTGCATGATGAATAATATTTCCATGATTAAAAGGAATAATGAGCAATTACAAAGAACTGAAAAATCATATCTTTAGCTGCAAAGGTTTTTACTGAAATTATTTTCTGAAAGTACAAATTATCATGTTTGTTAAAAGATGTGCTGATTCCCAATAGCTAAGGGAATAACGTTGTTGAGCAAGTGTATATTATAATTTTGATTCTCTCAAGAGAAAGGAAAAGCTTATGATTTGGCTGGTCTTAGATCACATGTACTAAAAAAAAGACAAACTTATTCTTCAGTGGTGTTCATCTGTAAAAGCAGGACAAATACATAGTTTGAGGAGCTATGTACATTTGACCAAGTTTGTATAGGAAAGCTGAGAATCCATGGGAGAAATTTACTTCAGGTTTAACAAGCAGTCAGGTAACAGTGAAATTTCTCTAAGCACAGCATTGTGCTCAGTGCACAGGGACAGGTACGCTGATCAGTGTAGATGTGTAAGTACTGGCTTCACTTGTGTATGTCAAGTAACAGTCTGGAAAAGAAGTATTCCACACGAATCATCTCCATATGGGCTTGTGCAAAACGGGCAGATGCTGATGGCAAAATTCTAATAGGACTTTCAAATTACCTGGCATTTGTATAAAGGGCCAGGAGGAGTAAATAAAAATCCTGTTGTTGAATATTGTTTAACATGTTATTCAACATCTTGTTATATCAAAACCAACACATGCTAATAAAAACACTCTTCCCTTCAAAAACACATCTAGTGAGAGTTGACCTGTGAAGCATAGGAATGTGAAGTCCTATTGACATATATCATGTCCTAGGCAATAGAGTCCAGAAAGTTTAAGACTTGACTTATTTAAAAGTATTACTCCCTCCAAAACTCCTTTGGAAAGCTAGTCTCCAAAGAATATTTTATGGGAGAGGCGAAATGGCCTCAACCCATACACGTCCAAAAATGCTTATTTAAACACTTGGATGGTGTGGCATTCCCAAGAAAATAAGTTTCAGCTGGCCACACTGGACCACACTGCATGAGTCTCACTGCCTCTGGATCCTCTGCTGCACAGCTTCAGGTGAAAAATTATGCCAAACCTGAAGAAAGAATCATGGGGATAGTCATGTTATACATCTGTACCCAGGAGTATGTTACCTTTTGATAGGCCTGCACATGCAAACTTTTTCTCTTTTTAAAGATTTTCTTCTTCTCTTTTGTCATGCTTACCTAATGATCAGTCTAATAGGAATTGCATGTATAATTTATAGTATAAAATTGTATCAAAATACCTTGTTAACTCATTGTTTCTGTACAGTTTCGGTATGTAAATAGGTGCCTTAATGGTGCACATATCAGAAAGAGATTCTCAACCCATTCTGCACCCCTGGATTTTGTATCGGTGTGCTATTTATAGATTTTCCTCACTCTTGGAGCCTCCCCCAGATTGCCTATACTGGCAATTCTTTGCACTTAAATTTTCATTTCTGTTATGACAATGGCAGAGCAAAGTATCTGTAGTATCACAGAATCACAGAATGGTAGAGGTTGGAAGGGACCTCTGTGGCTCATCTAGTCCAAACCCCTGTCGAAGCAAAGTCACCTAGAGCAGGCTGTGCAGAACCTTGTCCAGGCAGGTCTTGAGTATCTCCGGACAATGAGAATCCACAACCTCTCTGGGCAATCTGTTCCTGTATTTCTTTTGTTGTTGTTGTTGTGTTTTATCTCTGTCTTTTTTTTGTTATTGTTGTTGTCTATGTCCTAACTGTGTGATTACTGTTATGGAAAAAAAAGTGTTGTAATTAGGGCAAAATGGCATAAGGGAAAGAAGGATGACTGAAGAAGAGTTTAGGTTTTTTAATCTTTTTGTAGTACATCAGGTTTTCTGAAAGCCTCATGGTGATTTACATATAATACATTTAAGGTAAGATAAATTATTGTAATCCAAGTCCTTTGTGCTATCATAGTATGAAATATGTTATATCACAGGTTGCTTTCTTTTTTGATCTTCTTTTCCCGTTAGAGGAAGATGCATGTGGATTTACCTCGTGAATGAGAACGAACAACCAGTACCTGAGTAAAATTCAACACTAATCATAACACGGCATTACTAAGCCATTCAAAAAATTTTTCAAAATATTTGTGATCAATATAAAGAGAAGAGGCATGATTCCCACCCCCTCTCCCTGACAGCTAGACTTTTGCCTAAGGCTGTGCCAGACAGACTATACCCACTATTGTCTGATGATGAAAGCTGACATTTTGTAAATACTTAGATGGCTGACCAGCTGAGAATACTGAATACCACAGATGCTAAAGGCACAGTCAGATGTATTGTGCTGCCTGTAACTGATCTGGATTAAGTGTTGCTCCTTCTAATCTTATGCCTCCTTTATGCCAACATTAAGAAGAGCAGCACAGCATTTAATGATGACAGGAAAAGGAATGAGTAAGAGCAAAAAGGAAAATAAAACATATTTTGCTAGAGGTTAATGGAGTTAAATACAGTACAGAGACATTTATTTCAAATTGCACAATGTGTTACCAAATATCATTATAATATTTTCTTAGACTTATTTGGAATCATAACAGTAATTGTTCTTTTTAACTTAACACTAAATGGAATATGAAATTATTCTGTTTTAAATTCAAGTAGTTTATGCTTAAAGCTAAAGAATAGCTAATTTCTAATGCTAATCTTCCTGTATTGAAGAGAATAGGGATATAGAGACTATCTGAGTTATAATCGATCTTCTGTATGTATTTCCTCTATCCTTGTACCTTGTACAAAACCATTTATCAATAATAGAGTATAAAAGAAGTAAGAGAGCATGCTGTGCAATTTTCGTTTCTGATCAGAGATTGTTTATTGTTTTCAGCACTACAGAAGTCCACACAAAGCGATGGACTCACCTTCTTCACTCAGCCAAGGTATGCAATAACAAAAATACTGGTATGCAAAAAATTTTTAACCAAGACTTCTGAACTCCTCTCTCCCATATAATCTCAGTGAAGTAAGCATCAGCAGCAATATTTCTGACCTCCTTCACACAATATGACTTGTGATTCATCAAGCCCCAAATTCATCTTGTAAGACTACTGAAGCTACTTATTAGATTTGAAATTAGTCTACCTCTGATTTGAAGTACAATGGGTGGAGAAATGCATCCTCCTCTCGCTGCAGCTGTGCTGACTGAAGCAGAGAGGAGTGATGCCACCTCACTCCCAGCTGATCTTTCCCACCTCCCTGGTGGAAGTAACCACCCCTTCCATTCCCATCTGCCAGATGAGTGTTCGTGTAAACAATCCGTTCTCCGTTTCCACTAAAATTAGCTGGAGAGTGTTTGAACACTTCTAATAGTAGATCTTCTTTAAGCATCTTCATCTGGGCTAAGGGAGGATAGGAAGTGCAGAAGGGGCACAGAGTCCTCACCTCGCAGTGCCCTATATCAATCACACGTTTGCTGTGTGGTTGTGATGGTTTCTGGATTGAGCAGGAAACTATATTTTTGGGATGGTGTAAGTATAATTTTCCCTGACTTACATTGCTCTTGAATCTGATGCAAGCCCTGACCAAATGCAGTGGATCTTCGCCTTTGGACAGTGATTCTGCAGTACCACCATGGGTACTCAGACAGCTATCAGAGGAGTCCACTAATCTCATGTACTGCAAATTTGAAAACAGATCTTTTTCATCTTCTTTTTTTCCCCATAGTAATTTCATGGAGCTGATCCTACTTCTTGAATCCTACTTTGGAGAACACTCAGAGACTAAAATCATGTGGTTGGGATAAAAGGATGGAAGTGCCCCTTTCAGTCACCGGCTGGTCTTAGATCTGCTTGTACTAACAGTGTTACTGCACTCTAGCTTAGCATTTGAAGCAGTCACCATTAAGATCTAAAAAGGATTGCTGGAAGCTTTCTTGCCCATAATTAAAAAAAAAAAAAGGTTTGAGTAATACCAAGAACAGAAACACAAACTTCAAGATAGAGACCTACTGTGTGAATGAATCAGATGTGTGAAGTGAAACATCCTCACACTTTTGACAGATATGTGATACGTCATTAAGGCAGAGAATTCTAACGAGAAAGGCAGAGGAAGTTTCCTAACAAAGGATGGGCTCTAAACAGTAAGCAACAGCATCTGTTTTCAGTAGTGAAGGGCTTATAATGGCAGTGATTATTCATGCTCCAAATGTCTGACTACAGAGACAGACATATTACTAAGATAACTGACATTAAAAATAATTCTCTTTTGTATCAAAATCAATGGTAATTCTTGTTCAGAAGCATCTTATTCAACTGACTGCAAATATAAGTGAGCTGTCATAGCACACTGGTTGGTAGTACTGATTAACAGTACCAAAGGTTTTTAAGCAATAAAGACAGCAGGCCTTATTAATCAACTCCTGATCATTCAGTTCTCATTTTCATTAAATTATGCTGGTAAATTTCTGGTGAAAATCTAGATTACTGGTCAGATGACATATTTCCAGAACACCTGTTTATATACTGCTGTGTACAGAGCCATCAGGGACACTGAAGCTTTGAGAGTAGAAGGAAAGATGTTTCTTTCAGGGATTTTTGTATCCTGAGTCTGGATCAGAACTTCTTCATGTATCTAAAAATTAAAGTTTGCAGAACGTCCATGGTTGAAAACAGAACAGTAAACCTTCAGATGAATGGGATTTTCAGTTTCCAGTATTTTCCCTCAATGATTCAAAGAACTACTGAAGTCTCAAATAAATTATAGTGTATTACTGAGGGGTGACAGGTTTAAAAACTTACATGATGGGAATATTTTGGAGAACAGTGCACTGAGACACCTTCAGTGTGTCCTATTCCTTACATTGTATGCAATCTGATTAGTTTTATCTGAAAATCTAATATTCATACTGATGCTTTAAGAAGGCAATGCAAGACCTATCCTGTACTTGCTTTTTCAGAAGCCCTGAAAAATCATTCAATAATTTTCTGTATTTTTTTCTCATATAATCTATACAAATTAGTTTTGTACATATTAATGCAACTCAACTGTGTATACATTTGCACAGTAGTTTATTACTAATAAAATTCCAAACCTAATGTAACATATTTTACAGGGAAAAGAGAAGACATGGATTTCTAATAATATTTTAGGAGAGAATTATTTTTAACTTGTATAGTTGGTAGTCACGTTGTACAATGTGATTACAATAGAGTTTCATTTTTTGTGTTTCTATCTGTGTGTCTGTTTATTCCTCTACTTGCTGCCATAACTGAGCAGGAAAATGCCGTACTACCAGTCCAAGCCTGACCTACAAATCAGGTCACACAGGTTACAGAGTAAACCAAGAGTGAGTACTTCAGATTAAGTACAAGGCAATCTTTTAGTTAATTTGTCAGTTTGTCTAAATTATCTCCCTTCACCCTGCTTCCCTGCCACTCATCCCTGTTTTCAAGACAACTGTTTAAGATCCTGGATGTTAAACTTCAGTACTGTCACAACTATTCCACAGCTTGTCACAAGTCACTCCACAGAAAAGATGTACCTTGATCAGAATAATTCAGTATCTTGGATTTTTTAGAAACTTGAAGTGGGTAACAAAGCATGATACTTGCTGAAAGTAACGGAGCTCACCACAGATTGATAGAAAAGTTGGTAATGATGAACAAGCTATGAAGTGAGCTTCTGGATAAAATTAAGCTGAAGCTAAAATCAGCAACATTTATTTATTATTAATCTGATCGGATTTCAGCCTTACTTTTATTCAATTTAGCTTCAGCAGAATAAAAAACACATTAGAAAATGGGGACCCCACTCCAAAGTACAGCAATAGATCTGCTTCAGTGGCATTCTTCAGCAGCAAGGATAGGAAGGGGAATCTGAAACACAGAAATCACCTTTCTAAGTTGTCATAGGTGAAGGAAATCTTATGAGTTACAAGTCAATTTCCTAGCTAGCCTGGTTTAGTCACCTGATCCCAGGCATAAACAGAGTGGATTTATAAAATTAAAGTAAATGAAAACAGTCTAATAATAAATTCTGCATTGACCAGCAACAGCAGTTAACTTTTAAAACTCAGGTATCATATAAATTTAAAAACCAAATGATCTTTAAATCAGCCCATGTGATACTATATCTGAGTCCAAGACGTGTAAGATAAATTGAGCATATACAGCACAAAATTTGAATGCTTTACTGGAGTACCTTGATCCGAAGAATGGAAGAGAAAATGGATATCCAAAGTATTAGTACCTCCTCTTTGCACTTCTTCTTTCTATGTACCATCCCTTACAAGTACCCAAGATGTGCGTTTTGTTATGAATTTGGACATTTACCCAATTCTGTATGAGTTCAAAGGGTCAACTTTAATTCAAGTAAGCAGAGCATCAGACTTATTTGAAAAATAAATTAATAGAGCAATAAAGGTTTGCACATACTTCAGAATAATTTCAATAGCTTCAGAACTTGAAAATACCTTACGGTTTTATGAAATCATAGAAAGTTTTGGGTCGGAAGGGACCCCTAGAGGTCATCTAGTCCAATCCCCCGCAGCGAGCAGGGACACCACTAACTAGATCAGGTTGCTCAGAGCCCTGTCCAACCTGGTCTTGAATGTTTCCAGGGATGGGGCCTCCACTACCTCTCTGGGCAACCCGTTCCAGTGT
>Ga0065711_1049058_pt1 | contig 11495 bp, 4 predicted proteins | sample Hoacrofraction12_FD_59098 | JGI IMG/M metagenome (GOLD analysis project Ga0065711, IMG submission 59098) | Hoatzin crop microbial communities from Cojedes, Venezuela - Epithelial fraction 12 v2 (version 2) | ecosystem: Host-associated > Birds > Digestive system > Esophagus > Crop | place... | reverse complement strand
TGTTGGTCTCTTCTCCCAGGTAACTAGTGATAGGACGAGAGGCAATGGCCTCAAGTGGTGCCAGGGGAGGTTTAGATTAGATATTAGGAAAAAATTCTTTACTGAAAGAGTGGTCAGGTATTGGAACAGGCTGCCCAAGGAAGTGGTGGAGTCCCCATTCCTGGAGGTGTTCAGTAAACATGTAGATGTGGCACTTTGGGATATGGTTTAGTAGGCATGGTGGTGTCGGGTTGATGGTTGGACTTGATGATCTTAGAGGTCTTTTCCAAGCTGTGATTCTATGATTCTACCTGTGGTGGGCCCTCAGGCAGTGCTGTACAGCCGTGCACAGCCCTGCCTGCTGCGTGCTGCCAGTTGGATGGTGGTCAGGCTGTGGTTTCCCTGGCTGAGCAGGTGCTTGTTCACGCTGGGAGAAGGCTTCTGTAGCAATTGCAACTGCCTGCCTGCTGCACCCACTCATCCTGGGCTATTGGTGAAAGTTAAACTTTTTCCATGAAGTTGCTGGATACAAGCAAATTAATTGCAGAATGTTGCTGGGGTTAGTTGTAGAAGCAGCAGTGGCCATCAGGGCCTGTGCATTCACATCGTGGTGCTCCACACAAGTCAAAGTTTTCTGCCCAGGAGAGGAAAGGCCCCTCTCTGTCTCCTAAGTGTTAGACCCAACCGCTTGCGAAGGGATGCATGTTCCTGTCCTGTGTTTTCCTTATATCCATGCATCCGTAGCCCAATCTGGAGAACATGGATAAGCTGTTTCTGGGCACTGTTAATTAAGATCAGTAAATGCAATCTGTCAGTAGAGACATATTAAATATTAAATTCAAACATGGATTTCAATGACTGCTATAATTTAGTTCTTGTAAAACTTGAAATATGTCGTGCTTAAACATTCGTGTCAAATATATTGCTGTGTATGAGTCCATAAAACAAAGTACTTTTAAATAATAGCTAAAGAGCTTTTGAGGGCATTTGAGGGTCATCATGACGGAAGAACAGTGTTCACCCTGGGAACTTCCTCACATAAACATGGGTCTGGTGGTGTGACTTTCAGGTTAAATGTTCCACGCTGTGAAACTTGCTTTATTTCTGAAGAACTGGCGATGCAGATTTAGGAATTTGAGTTGTGCTGTCAATTACAAGGGAATTGAAATGGAATCTCCCTCAGCAGGACTGGTCTCAAACCACAAAGTAAATTTTATTTGGAATTTGTTGGTGAAATTATGAAAGAGAGTTTAGATTAGACAACTCTCAAATACCGTATCAGTATCTAGCCTTTGCTTTTGTAGTGAGGCAGGAGAGATGTGAGATGTTGAATATAAATTTATCTCTGCCCCTTGGAAAAGATTTGAGTATAGCCTTCCTATAGCTTTATTTTATGCTTATGCACCTTCCTGTAATTTGTAAATGGATCAGATTGTTTTCCACCGTTTACCACAATTTGAGGGGGTTAAGCCTGGGAATATTCCACCAAAGCAAATTAAATAATTCATGTTTTCAGAACATGACTTAATTTAGTTATGACTTTTATTTATTTAGAAAGAGCTGTTGTTGTTACAGTCTTTAATCTCTGTAACTTCCTATAACTCGACTATTTTTTTTTTGACCTTTGAAATGTACCAGACTGCATAAACTGAATATCCACTGTGCGTTTTGCTTGTCCCAGTAATTTTGATCCTGTCGTCTCTGTATGCTGTTATTTTAGGTGTATCCTTTGCCATTATGTGAGTTGTTAACGTTACCCCGAATTCTGCTGGCCTGTGAGTGGGATACTGAGCTTTTCTTTCGTGTGAGTTGAGAAACTCTGTAGTTGAAATCACTGACAAGTTAAACATTACTAGGCGGTGACTTCTAGCCTAAAGCGAGCGCCTCTAAGTTCTCACCCGTGAAAAGAGAATCTTGCAGCTCTGTGCAATATGTTCTTCCAGCTGCAGCTGAAAGTCTGCTGTGTTAAACTCCTTAAGCAGCTGCAGCAGTGTGTCACACTGGTCTGGCATTTTGCATCCTCAAAGCTCTGCTCAAATATTTGGACGGAATGAAGCACTCCACTGAGCTGAGAGGTCGGCGAGTGTCACTACAACTGTACAGCAAAAAGAAACAGCCCCTGAGAGGTTAAAGTGACTTTCCCTCATCGCACAGCAAGTCCATGGTGGAGCTGGAATTACAGCTCCGGAGGTTCCTGGCTCCTGCTACACCACAATGTTGTGGAGAAAGGTCATTTCCCAAAATAGTACAGAAAGTTCCCATTTGTTATTGATAATAGGGCAACAAAGGGCTCTAGGTGTATTAATAGGTCGCTGTATGATGTCCTTAATAATACATAATTACAAACCTTGCAAAATAGGCTATACCGCATTTTTCTGGGGCAGTATCACTTCCACAGTTTTGTCTGCTGTACTCTTGATAGGTATTTTCGTTTTGCCTCTTCTGACACAACTCCATTTAAAGTAAATAGGGCCATTTACAAAGTAGGCATAAATAGAATCCCCATTAACAGCCACATTGAACTGCATATTCAGCTCACCTTATGGATCAGCACAGCTCCTCTGCTGTGATCAGGACATGTCTGTGGGGCTGCGGGCAGCAGCCGGGGCACTCTGCCACTCTGAAGGTGTTGAGCAGAGCTCTGTCTGCCTGGGGAGAATACAGAGGTGACAGGGGATTTTGGTGGCAACCTTTCCCCTGCTTCATGTGAGACAGAGCTGGCACTAGCATGCCTGGGCAGCATAGGAGCTGAGGTGCAAGCGTGGGAGCCCACAGCGGTGATGGATTTGGTGGTGGTCTTTAGGGCTTCCAGGGAGGAAGGCAAACTTATCGCCGCCCAGTGGGACAGGGGAGAGGATGCTTAATACATGTGAAGGAGGGGTTTTCTTTGAGATTTGGTCCCAGCCATTCCTCGGTGATGTTACTGAAGGTTTCTGTTTCTTGGTTTTCCTCTACATGAATTATTTGAACTGCTAGGTTGCTTAGCAAATTCAAAATAGTTAAGATGAGTAGTAAATGGGAATCCTGAGTTTATTTTTTTACTGAGCACCCAGATCTATGCATCTGCAATTGAAAGAAGAACAGAATGGTATATTCTCTTAGCCAAGTCTGAAAAATTGCAGTGAATAATGGTGGGAAGAACGACATTCACAAAACAAACAGTTACCAAATCAACTTACTCGGCACTGTTTTGGTTTGAGTTTGGGTGAAGTGTTTCTGGGCAGGCAAACACCAGGGGGGAAAAAAGTGGGAAGCAAAATGTGTAAGGAAAGTTAAGAAACCAGAGCATGTGTAGCATATAGAAATGGCAAGGGTGCTGTTCTCTTATCTTTGTATCTGCAGATACGTGTATTTGAGTTAACAAAGCAATAGGAGCTTTATGTGCTGCATTTGGGTTTTGATGCTTATTGGTTGAAGTAATTGGATCTATTGTTGTGGGCACTGGGAATGCCAGCTTGGCTCTTAAGGTCGCTGACTTGTGAACATGACCTTCTGGAGGTCAAAACACTGGAGAGCTTGCTCTGTTGAATTCTCAGAGGTACCAGTCATAATAGCTATTGCTTTGAAAAAACAACGTAGACGTTCCCTGCCTCTGTCTAGTTTGTTGTTTGTACTGAACTGTGGTGTGGTTTCTTGGTGTGGTGGTGTTTTGTTTTTTTTAACTAATTTATCTCTTCAACTATTTTCAAGTGGATTCAGATTTTTTGAGGGTGGTGGTGGTTGGGTTTTTTTTTTTAAACCGCAGTCGAGTTTTCACAACTGAAGTTGGTTAAATAACTGATCAGAGATTGAACTGTGAATATTAGTCAGTGGTTTTGAGTGATGTTTTGGTACTTGATCAGGCATCCTGCTTTCATTCTTCCCAGTGATCAAGTCAGGCAGACATAGTCAAACAGTCCCACACAGGAAAAACAGTGTACTTTCAGCTAGAGAGAAAAAAAAAATTATCTCTTGTCCTTTATGCCAAATGATTCATGGTGGATGCTGACGGCTACATAATTTCAGAGTCGAGTACATCTGCCTTCCCTACTAGAGAACTCCAGAGAGACCTGAGTAAAACACCCTCCAAAAAGGAGACAAATGGTCTCTAGAGAGTCTCTCAGTTTGTGCTCCTGGTCTCACCATCTGGGCAGTGTGCGAAGCTGGAGTCCTTGTGGCACAAAGGGAGGTTTCAAGGTCTATGTGGGGTGTGTTTTCTGGCATCAGATGGCCTAGTGGTTCCTCTTGGTATGAGTCCTTTCAAGAGCTAGGGGAGCTGCTATCAGTCCTCAATTTTTCTCCTACAAACCTGTCAAAACATACAGTGTTTTAACACCAAGCATGACATGAAACAACCCATGGATTTTGTGATCCACCACCAGATCTGCTGGACTTCAGCAAAGCAGTCATGGCATTGGGGATTAGCTCACCTCCCCTATGTTCCTGGATGGTTCAGGTGGTTCAGTTTACTTACTCAGAGCTGCTTTAACTCTCCCTAAAAAAACACCAAGATGTAGCTACTGTCTTGCCCCTATCAAACATTCAATTTAAGCTGATTTGAATGTTTTTTGTTTTGTAAATCCTGGTGAATAGCCTTGTTGCACCACGTCGCTCCTTAAAAATGCGCACATTACCAGCTGAAGTCTGCATCTGTAATAGAGCGGTTTGGGACCTGTGGGTAGGTTTCCTCTGTCTAGGTAGTAGTGGTTTTTCTGGAATTAGGAGAGTTTAGACCTACTTAAAACTGGACTCCTATTTACAACAGATTTGGGTATTTTTATGTCTTGCTAGAGAGCCTTATTTTTTTCTCTGCTGTTCTATGGCTTGGTCAGGGCAAGCAGCATGCTGTATATCTGCCTGCGCTTGTTTGGAATTGATGTGGTGCACTGTGTGTGGTACTCAGATTTACAGCTAAGGTAAAAGGAACAACCACTTGTTACCATCTTTTTTTTCCCCCTCCTCAATATGTCAAACTGCTCCATGCTCCTTCAGAAGCATATTGGACTACTCAGAACCAGGCAAAATGTGCTAAAAGGTGAGCAGAGTCCCAGATGAGTTGCCTCAGGTCTCATTTCCTTCTGGGTTCTGCATTTCTGACTTGTTTTTGACCAGGGCTTTTTCCACTGCTTTGTGATGGGCAAGAACTGCTGAGGATATAAAAGGTTTTCAGCTGGAGGGGAGAAGATGCAGGGCTGGCAAGATCAGGACTCCCAGCTGTTGTGTAAATAAATTAAAGGGCACCTTTTTTTTCAAGAGGCCTGTTGTGGTTAAGTAGTTCAAGGCATTGTTCTTAGTCAGGAAACCTGGGTTCTGTAGCCCCAACAGATTAAAACCAATTTGGATCCTCCCTGCCCCTCTCCCCCCAACCCCCCGGCCTTATTTTTCCTGGATATCTTTTGTTTACGTGGTTTGGCCTTGCTAAAACTACCCATCCCTCAAGTTCTCCTTCTGTTCATATTTTACAATTCTCATGAAGGTGTATTTCTGCAATCTTTCTGGCAGTGAATTGCACAGTGTATTGTTCCCCTTTTCCTTACTTCTATCTGTAGATGGAAAGCTTCTGGAGCCGGCGTGAAATTCGTGCTACTTCTAATTACCCAAGAGCAAAATCCCACTTTTGCAAATCTCTTTCATTGCCTTCCGCATGGTGTCTTTGCATCGCTGCCTTCTGGCTCATGGCAAAGGCTGACTGACCTTTCTCTAGCCTGAGAGGGCAGGTTGCAGTCCTGGCAGTGAGAGGTACTTGGCAGATGCAGCCCTCTTCACCAGTCTCAGATGTGATAAGGGAAAACACATTTTTTCAGTTGGAGTTAGTAAAGGATCCACACTACAGTCCCTCACCCCAAATCCTGACTGTCTGTCTTCAAAAGATGCCAGACTTCTATCATGCATCTGAGTGGCTGGTGTCACAGTATGAAGTCTTTATTTATAGATGTGTATAAACAAAAATCAGTCTTCCTCTACAAATTGTCAAATTGTATTTCCCAAAAGCTGAAGAATCTGCAGTCCATTAACTCTGGAGTTAATGAGTGAGCCTGAGTCTCCAGAAGGAGCACCTTTTGTTCAGAAAGACTTGTTTGTTTTAATTTGACTGCTGACACGGATTGTCTGCAATTTCTTCCTGAAAAAAAACAAAAAGAAAATACTGCTTTTAAAGTGTTAAAAAATAAAAAGTCACTGCACTGTGGTATTTAGTGTGTTTGCATTATGTCATATTTTGAGTAGAAGAAATCCTGTATAGTTGAGGGGGACACATGGTATAGTGGCAGCACCGACAAAATAAGATGTGCAGTTAGGGGATGAGGATGGATAATTCCTTAAATAAGGTGTTCGTCTTCTGACATTATTTGTGCAAGGACAAGGCTAGATCATTGGAAGCAGGTGCCCTGAGCAGCTGGTATGGCTGGCTGCTGTTCACCTTTCCAGGACATGAGTTTGAATTACCCTGTACTGTTTGATCGTAAACAGGAAAAAAGAACCATGTTTTGAACTGGAAGTACCTCAAGGTTGACTTACATGCCTTATAAATTAACAAAAGCCAGTTGTGTTCCTTCAGGGCCAGCCTGCAAACCATAGTGGATGCGTTCGCTGTTTCCCAGTTAGGCCGCATTAATCTATTTTCTGGCAGCTGCCATGCCCAGAATAACCTGCAGGCTCTGCCTGGGCACAGCCGTATTGAGCTTGCCAATGAGGAAGTGTTGGTTTCAGGTCCTCCTACAGCTCTTTGGTTAGTGCCTCAGACTCCTGCCTCTGCATTCCTGGGGAGTTTTATTGCCAGTCCCAGGCGTTACCACCTGAGATTCAGGTCCTCCCTTTAATGACCTGAAGAGTGGATGGGGTCTGGCACATGCTTGAATGTCCATTAGTAAGAGAAACTGTGCTTCTTATCAAGAACACCATGAGATACATCGGTGTGGGCAAGCGGAGGATGAGCGAACAGGCTGCCGTCCTCTCCTGGGCTGTCTCTGCCTGGCGTTCCCAGGTTGCCTGCGGGAGTTGAACAGGGCGAGACTTTCCTCCCTGCACTTTCAGAGCACTCCACAGCTGTCTCTGGCCTGTGCCCGTGGGTAGGAAGGTTCTCTGTCTTCTCCCATCTTCCCGCGAGATCTTTCAAAGACCTCTGAAGAGGTGGTAGGGGAACTTTCCTTGAAGGTAGCTTTCTCGTTGGCTGTCCTATGTGTTGCCAGGAAGGAAAGAGGAAACAAGGGTACCATCAGAATTCAAGCTGAATGCTTCCTTGGGATGGTGTAAGATTCCAGATTCCACTTGACTACCAATATTAATTGCATTATGCTTTTTCTTTTATGTGAACAGGAAAGAAGTCTTCAGAAAGTCCCCTTGCATCACTGGGCCTATGATGAGAAGATTTGAGGGACTTAGCAGTCTTACTGTAGAAGCAGGGTAATTGACTCGGGTTTGTTATGATACTGCAACTTGTTACAACAAGTGGGCCACCTTCTGCAAGAACAGAGCAAGAGGAGACAAGGTATGTGTGCTTATGTGAGTACTGCTGGGGTTGAAGTTCTCTGGCTTTCGGTATTTGCACAGTAAATTCAATGTCAACATACGTACAGACAGCAGATCTCAGAGGAGTTAAATAGCCTTTCTTTTTGAGGTTTCTAGAACGAGCTGCAGAGCTAAGGGATTTCTTTGAGTTTTTGACCTGTCGTGCCTTGGCAGGTGACTTGGAGGAGGTAATCCCTGGTCGTTTGGCAATGCCAAGAGCGAGCTTTGAACCGTGCAAGCTTTTGGCACACTAGAGGCTTCAGAGTCCTGGCTTCTCTTTGGCTGCCAGTGACAGCTTTTGGTGATCTATTTTATTTTTATTTGGTCATTACAAGTAAAAGTTAGGTGTCTTAGTTCCTTTGTTAGTCTAGCCCAGGAAGCTAAAAAAGTCCCGTGGGAAACAAATTTTCTGAACTACACAAAAACCTACCCCACCCATTTTGTTGGCTCCCTAAATGTGGAGGATTCTTGAAGTCTCTACCCCCAAATAAGAGCCTGGATCTTGACAAGCTATTGACAAAAAACTAATGACAAGACTCACGTGACTTGTGCTGCCAATGGCAAAACATAAAGATTGAGGAACTGGCTATTACAGTGACAGACTCAAAAATCCTGATGGAAAATGTCCAGTTTCTAAAGACAGGTCAGGAGAACCTCTCTGTGTAAAGGATTTGGGGAACCAGATCCAAAGGCAGTCAGAACATGGTCAGTAGCGCTCATTGTCAGGAACCACAAATTCTGTTCCACAGGAAATTCCTGTGTCTTCTAAAACTTGTCTGACAGCAGAACATTCCAGGAAGAAACCTCTGAGCACTCCCAATTTCTGGATTTCTTTTTAATTCTTCTTTCTTCTGAAGTGTTAGTAGCATTTACCCTAAGAGCAGGATGCTGACCGGAGTTGAGGATTGAACGGGCCAGCCTAGCGGGTTCAACCCTTTTACCATGTATGGAAGTGAACTATGAGCAGCACGAGCTTTTCATGTAAGTGGCGAGGGCCAGATGAGGGTGACAGCGATGATCACGAGCACAGAGTGGCCTCTGCTTGGGGCAACAGCAGAGTGAGGCGGTCCGGCTCGAGGGCCTGCAGCAGGCAGCCATACAATAGCTTGGGGAAGGCTAAGCAGGAACTAATTTCACGGTGCAAGTAGTGAGGGGGCAATTTTGTGTATCACTACAGCAAACCAAGTACTTCTTTACATAGTGGGTTTACATGTAACTTGTGGAACAATGTGGTGCTCGAAGTCATAGAATGCTTTGGGTTGGAAGGAGCCTTTAGAGCTCATCTAGCCCAACCCCCCTGCAGGGACATCTACTAGACCAGGTTGCTCAGAGCCCCAGCCAGCCTGGCCTTGAATGTTTCCAGGGATGGGGCATCTCTGGGCAACCCGTTTCAGTGTTTCACCACTCTCATCGTAAAAACTGTTTTCCTTATATCCAGTCTAAATCTACCCTCTTTAAAGCCATTGCTCCTTGTCCTATCGCGACAGGCCCTGCTAAATGATAGCCTTCAATGATCTCATTTCAGTGAAATATGAACAGGTTTAAAGAAAAGACCGGTTTCAGGGACAACAGGTCAATCCCCCCTCTGTATCGCAAGTACTTATGTCTGAGGCAGTCGCGTTAGGAAGACGCCAGACATGATTTACTATGGCAACACCAAAGGGACCTTACTTAATTAAATAGAGCTTAGATGGAAACATAAGTGGATTCTTTTTTTTCCAGTTGAATTCCTTGTTACATGAGTTGAGCTGGGCCAGGATACGGGGAATGCTGTGGAGGGGGGTCTTTCCAGGTATGCATGCTACTATGACTGCAGCATGCCCATGAAGCAACTGGAGCTCAGCACCAAGCGAGCGCTGGGCCATTGGGTGATGTGTGGGGCTGTTGAGTGTGCTGAGACCTTCCACCCAGAGCCGAGCACTGCGAGACCCCTACACACTGATGAGCTCGCTCTTATAAAGCAGAGCTGCTGCAACGGAGCTAAAGAAGTTACTTGTGAAAGCTTTAGACAGTGGGTACGCACATGTAGATGTGTATAATAACCTTTTACAGTGTATGAGGCATTGCTTTCCTGTTAAAATTGGAGACAAATTAAATTTTATTATGCAATTATTAGCTTTAATTGACTAGCCACAGGAAAGGAACAGTGTGTTTGCTGCAAAATGCATTTATCCATAGAACGTGATATCCCAGTTTTGGGAAGTGATTAAGTGCACCCTTAATTATATTTTTCTGGTTTGAGTAGCTGGAGCACTGTTATTCTTAGAGAAATCTGTCACTTTTTGAAGAAGAATGAAACTTGACTGGTAAAAATGCAATCTTATCACAGTATCACCATGTAACTGGATCTTATTTATTTTTAATTGAAATGTCAAAAGAGGCAGTGCATATTTTGAAATCACATTAACATTATATTTAGATCTTTTCATGAAGTTCTACGTATGAAGTCCCATTAAAAATAGGTAGCTAGGTATAAAACCATGAAGTCTTAACACTTGCTTACTAAATATTCAGGGTGCAGATGGGCATTGCTCCCATAACACCTGTGAACAGAGCTATTCTGGTACATTTTAAAAGTGTTACTGGCATGAGTGACAGCCACCAATGTGTGCATATTATATCAGAATCCCACTGATGGCAGGAGCACTCCTGCAACAATTTATCTTGTCTTATATTCCTATGCCATTTAAATTCTTTTCTTAATTTCAGGGGAAAAAAAGGTACTGTGATTTTATTGCTAAAATAACTGCTGTAACAATGCAATTGTACGCTGGGTACTGGAAAGTCTAGACATCATGAAAGCGTTAATCCCTGCAATACAAGAAATACAAGACATGTATCGTTGATGGTAATTTATTTTGCTGGTTCTAGCAAGAAATTCTGCACTAATCTACCCACACAGTTTTAGCGAAGTTAGTCCTACAAGGAAGCTGAATGACCATCTGCTTTCTCTTCTGGTGACGCTCCCTCTCAGTACCCAGACAAACTCTGCGTGTGTGAGAGTGCCGAGGGGCCCTGGGCTGGCCCTGGCTCTGCTCCAGCCCTTAGGTCTGGCTTTTTGGCAAATGGGCTGGGGCTGGACATTGTGCTGGCAGTGCTGCTGCGGCAGTGGTCAGGCGGAGAGGAACAGCAAACCTTTTCTGAGTCGGGGCTAGACCAGGCTCCTGTGGTTCTTTGTGGCAAAGTGCTTGAGGAGGCAGTGAGAGCAAGCCTGCGAAAACATGCTCATATTAATTCATGCAGTTGTGCCTAAATAGGTCCTGAAGTCCTCAACTAGGAGTTACAGTTTTGACCCTCCCAGCTGGCTTCCTGTTCAATCTGTTAAAAAGCCAATCAGCATGTGAATGAAAATTCCAGTCTTCAATAACAGAAAGAATCAAGAAAGTATTTGATTTGGTTTTTTGACAAGCCAGAACGCAAGGCCTGTTTTTGGTTTTGGTCACATTAGGCTGTGCTGTAAACGTTGGCGTGAAGGTCTAGGGGTTCAGCCATAGAGAGCATTTTTCTATTCTTTGTTTAAACAGGCAGCCTCCCAGAAGAGTAACAACCCAAAGTCTGCGGTTCCAGTGAGAAGCACTGGAAAGAAAAGGTGTGTGATAGAAAGCAGGGGTGTGAAAAGGAAAGCAGAGCAGAACTACATGCAAACAACAGGACACCACAGGAACTCCAAGTCTTTTTTCATTAACCGTAGCCTAAATTGGAAAAACTGTTGGTTTTGCGGGGGTTTTTTCAGAGATGTGCCATATGTTGGATTTTAGTCACGGAACAATTAAAATAAAAAAAATAACAAAAATAAAGCAAAACCACCTACTAGCATGGAACACGCTCCCTCCATCTTAAAGTAGGGAAATAGGCCACAGAGGCTGCAAAGAAGTGCCAGAGTAACGCTTTGTGCTCTTCTGCTGTACGATTGTAGGGGGGGTGGGATGTGAGGTTTTTATTTTGTTTTTGTGGTTTTTTTTAATTTAATGAAACTTTTCTAGTTGCTGTGTCCCATCCCTGTCCCGTCCCCGTCCCCGTCCCCCCCCCCC
>Ga0065711_1049057_pt1 | contig 11495 bp, 10 predicted proteins | sample Hoacrofraction12_FD_59098 | JGI IMG/M metagenome (GOLD analysis project Ga0065711, IMG submission 59098) | Hoatzin crop microbial communities from Cojedes, Venezuela - Epithelial fraction 12 v2 (version 2) | ecosystem: Host-associated > Birds > Digestive system > Esophagus > Crop | place... | reverse complement strand
GCATATTTATCATATATACATAGAATTCGTCGCTATAGCATATGCTGTCTTCAATCTTGAATATTTCGTTATTTGTAAGTCCCCCGGTAAAAACAATACTTGTATCAGATAATTTTTCGGGCATAGAACAGCCTTGCATACAGAAAGTTATACTGCATGCAAGGATTAGCATAAATATTTTTTTTGAAAATAATTTCTGCATTTTAAATATCATCACCATGTCCTATGTTTTGAAAATTATTTGTTTATTCTAAGTATACTTCTCGCAACGCTGATGCCGTTTGCGCTTGCCTGCTGAAGGCCTCTTGTTACGCCGGCGCCGTCTCCTATTGCATGAAGTCCTTTGATACTTGTTTCAAAGTTCTTGTCTACAATTACTTTATTAGAGTAGAACTTTACTTCAACGCCGTACATGAGAGTTTCATCGGATGCGATACCCGGTGTGACTTTATCAAGTGCCATAATCATCTCGTCAAGGTCGACCATTATTCTGTGTGGGAAAACAAGCGAAAGGTCGCCCGGTACTGCGTCTTTTAATGTAGGTATGAGATTGTTTCTGCAAAGTCTCTCGTCTGTTGTTCTACGGCCTCTCTTGAAATCGCCATATGTTTGAACGAGAATTTTGCCGCCGCAGAGCATGTTTGAAAGCTGTGCTATCTGCTTACCATATTCAATCGGTGTATTAAATGGTTTTGTAAAGTTCTTGGACACAAGGAGCGCAAAGTTTGTATTGTTTGTCTTGTACTCTTTTGCCTTGTAAGCATGTCCGTTTACTACTGCAAGGTTATTGTCATAATATTCTGTAGCAACTTCACCTGATGGATTTGTACAGAATGTACGTACCTTATCATCAAATGTCGGTGTATGATATACAAGTTTTGCCTCGTAGAGGTTTTCATTTAGGAACTGCATTACTTCATCTCTTACTTCAACTCTTACTCCGACATCAACTGTTCCCGGCTTTGTATCAATTCCGATTTTCTTGCAGGTATCTTTGAACCAATCTGCGCCATCTCTTCCGACAGCAACAACGATTTTGTCAGCCTTTATAACATCTCCTTTTTTGGTTGTAACGCTGACTGCTCTGCCATTTTCTACATTTATATCTTCAACAGGTGTTTCAAATAACAAATCAACGCCGCTTTCTTCAAGATGTTTTTGAAGCTTGGAATATATTTTGTATCCTTCTTCCGTACCAAGGTGGCGGATAGGACACTCTATAAGTTTAAGGTTAGCATTGATAGCTTTTCTTCTGATTTCTCTGATTTCTTTTTCTTTATCTATGCCGTAGATACTCTTGTCTGCGCCAAATTTAAGATAAATATCATCGGATTCTTTGATAAGCTTTGTTGTTTTGTCATAGCCAAGTATCTCAGGAAGTGTTCCTCCTACGTCAGGTGAGAGCGACAATTTTCCATCAGAAAAAGCTCCTGCTCCCGCAAATCCTGTTGTAATTGAACAAGGTGAGCAGTGTACACACTGTCCCGTTATTCTCTTTGGACATTGTCTTTTTTCAATACTGCGGCCTTTCTCTATAACAAGAACATTTAAATCTTTGTTCTGCTCTTTTAATTCATATGCACAAAAAATACCCCCGGGGCCTGCTCCTATAATAATTACATCATAGCTTTCTCTCATTTCATAAATCTCCATTCATATCTAAATTGCAAAAAATGCCAAAGATATTCTAGCACAAAAAGAGACAATCTGCCACTCACAATTCAAGTCTCGCTCGCGAGACCCCAGCGCGAGATTTGCAGCGACGAAGTCGCTTTCCACTGCAAATCTCTGCGTATCCTCGCGGAGCATTTATCTCAGTCGTGGGCTTCCCGACTGAGATAAAATATGCTGCAATAAAATATGCTGCAATAAATTGCAGCATATTTTGAAATAGTCATATTAAAATTAAAATAAGCTTTGAAAGACTTTTTAGTTTCTGGCACTGCTTCTGTACTGAATAGGTGTCATACCATATTTTTTCTTGAAGAGACGATTGAAATGTTCAACGTTTTGATAGCCTGCAGCCTCTGCAACTCTCTCAACCTTCATATTGCCGTTCTTTAAAAGTATTGAAGCTTTCTTTAGTCTTACCTGTTTTACATTTTCACCAAATGTCTTTCCGCTCTTTTCCTTAATGTATTTTGACAAATACGGCTTTGAGAGATAGAACTTATGTGAGAGTTCATCAAGTGTAACCGTCAAATAATTTTCTTGTATATATGCGATGATTGCATTTATTCTCTCCTGTGAGCTGTCATTTAAATCGATTATTACAGGTGTTTGATTTATAGCTACGCAAAGAGCATTTATCGATGATCTTATGATATCTTCGTCATTGCCCGCTCCAAAATATGTTTTTCCATCCATTGTGATTCCGACATATGCGATAGCCTTTGAAGATGAACCTCTTGTAAGTGCATGTTCTTCGTATGTTGTAAGTTCATATCCTATGTCAAAATATTGCTTTAGGGCATTGCTTACAGCGTCGAGTCTTCCGTTTCCTGTAGCTTCAACGATGTGTTCTTTTCCTCCATACAATAGCGTTACAGTAGCCATGATGCCATCGCCTTGCTTAAAATGACACTCTGTTATCTTGAAGATTTCATTGCCCTTTACATACTTTTCTTTGAAAACTTCATAGATTCTATCAGGAGTAAGCTCTGCATGTTCATGATCTGATATGCTCTTCATAGTATAGCTTACGTCAGACTGCATGTTTGAAGGAATCATGAGACCATACTTTGTGCGAAGTATGAAGCTTACGCCGCCTTTTCCTGACTGAGAATTGATTCTGATAACGTCTCCGTCATACTCTCTGCCGAGGTCTTTTGGATCAATCGGAAGATATGGAACTGTCCACTCTCCATTATCTTTGCCTTCCTGTCTCCATGTAAATCCTTTGCTGATAGCATCTTGGTGAGAACCTGAAAATGCTGTAAACACAAGTGCTCCGGCATATGGTGCTCTCTCATATATCTGCATTCTTGTAAGGCGCTCATATGTCTGACCTATTTCTTCTATATTGGAAAAATCAAGTTTTGGGTCAACTCCGTGTGAAAACATATTTAGCGCAAGCGTTACAATATCTACATTTCCTGTTCTTTCGCCGTTTCCAAAAAGTGTGCCTTCGATTCTATCTGCTCCTGCAAGCATGCCAAGTTCTGCATCACTTACGCCGCTTCCTCTGTCATTGTGCGGATGAAGTGATAATGTTACGGCATCTCTGTATTTGAGATTTTTATGAATATATTCAACCTGCGTAGCGAATACGTGTGGCATTGCATTTTCAACTGTTGTCGGAATATTGATTATAACTTTATTGTTTTTCTTTGGTTTCCATACATCAAGAACAGCATTGCAGACTTCTACTGCATAATCTACTTCTGTTCCGGGGAAACTCTCCGGTGAATATTCGAACGAAAAATTGCCCTTAGTTTCATTTGCAAGTTTAAGTAACAGTTTTGCCCCGTCTACTGCTATCTTTTTTACTTCCTCTTTGTCTTTTCCGAAAACTTGCTCTCTTTGTGCAACAGATGTTGAGTTGTAGAGGTGTATTATTGCCCTTGGCGCACCCTTTACGGCTTCGAATGTCTTCTTTATTATATGTTCTCTTGCCTGAGTCAGTACCTGAACCGTGACATCATCAGGTATCATATTTTTCTCAATGAGAGTTCTGGCAAACTCAAATTCTGTCTCGGATGCCGCAGGAAAACCTATTTCAATTTCTTTGAATCCAAGCTTAACGAGCATAGTAAAAAACTCAAGCTTTTCATCCAGTCCCATTGGTTCTATGAGAGCTTGGTTTCCATCCCTTAAATCTACGCTGCACCATATCGGTGGGTGGTCTATATAGTCTTTTTTGACCCAATCATATGTACACACCGGTGGCATAAAATATTGTCTGTGATATTTCTGATAATTGTTCATAACTTACGTGCTCCTCCTTAAACTTTTACCATTGCATGTTTTAGTTTTGTGTTATTGATAAAACGTTTATTTACTATTTCAAGCTTTTATTTAAAACGGTAGTGATTTAAATAATTAAAGCGTATTTTTACATAAGTTTATTGACATTTATTATCATAACATATACAACAAATTTTAGTAGGAGCATTTTTAATCATTTATATTGATTTTTTTTACGCTGTTGATATTTATTATCTTGTGAGCACTTCTAAAAATTTCTCGAGACATGCATATGTTTCTTTATAGCATGTATCAAAATCTCTTGTGTACCAAGGATCTGCTATCTCGCCGCTGTCGCCAATGTAACTTTTCAGTTTGTGAACTTTATGTCCTATGTCAGGGCCGCATATGCGCTCGATTTCTCTAACATTTTCATTGTCGAAGCATAGTATATAGTCCCAATCCCAGTACTCATCTTGCTTTAGTTTTCTGGCTCTTTTCGAACTGCATTTTATACCTTTATCTTCCAATATTTTCTTCATAGGTGGATAGATATGATTGCCTATCTCTTCGCTACTTGTTGCAGCTGATTCTATGTACAAATCATTTTCGGTCCAGCCTTTTCTTGCTGCCATATCTCTAAGCAAATATTCTCCAAGCGGCGACCTACAAATATTGCCGTGGCACACAAATAATACCTTTATCATAATTATGCATCCTTTCAAAACATATATGTGAGAAAAAACTTTTATATATCACTATTTGATTCTATAGATTTTGGAGAGTTTTTTCAACGGTGAAATAAGAATGAATTTTTTCGAACCTGGGTATTTGAAAATAATAATATCAGACAAAATAGCTCATAGATATAACTTAATACTAAAACTATAAAAAGCTCACCGAAGACTCGGTAAGCTTTTTATAGTTGTTAGTAGCACCCGGGCAGGTGCTCCAAAAAATGAGAGGAATGTTCACTGGTGTAATACTAAGCATCTCAGATATGCTGAATGTATACAAGCAGTGAATAATTGCGACAGGGATCGCAATTGAATAAGGTGAGTTGCAATGACTGGGAGTGTCATTTGCAACAGCAGGCCATTTGTTCAAACAATAAACAAAGTGGCTACATCCTCGCTGCAGATAGTAATAGGGGAGGCCGCAGCTTGGATAGCGCCGGCGAAACATTCAGGGGTAGTTTGTTTCCCTCGCGCCTTTATCATTATAAGTGTACCCTCTAAATAATGCAAGCTTTTTTTGTAAAAAATTACTAGCTTTTTTATTTTTACAAAAAAGCCTTATTTTTAGGACTTTGTGACTTTTGTGTCAGCTTTTTAACAATGACCATGGTTCATTTTTTGTAACTTTTGCCAAAGGAATAAATCGCCAACAGATGTTTTTATGCAGCTGCCTCTTCTTTAACTTCTTTTTTTCCCAAAAAAATATCTCTTCTATCTGCAAAAAGCTTTGTGATAAAGCCAACTTCAACTCCTGTAAGGAGCGCCGCAATAATTGTACCTATTCCAACGCTTCCTATACTACCTATTAAACATAGGCATGTTATGAGAGATATCAAAACCATGCTCACGTCAAATGTAACCTTGATTTTGGAAAATTCAATGTGCGATACGTTAGATACTGTCTGCATGATGCCCTCGCCTGCAAGAGGCATGATATCTGCCGGCATGTAAAAGAATATTCCGACTGCAATAAATACTGTGCTGATAAGTGCCATAACAATTCTAATTGCTATATTATCAACGTCCGGCATAAATTCTACAAGGTAGTTACAAAATGTTGTAAAATAGCCAAATACGATGCCAATTGCTATCTGCAATAGACTTTTTATCTTAAAATTTCTCCTGAGTATCAATATCTGAAGCGCTACAAGAACTATATGAAAGAGGATTGTGGCTTTGCCCATCTCAATTCCCCAGATAAGCGTAATTGTATATGGAATTGAACTAACGGGTGATACACCAAGATTTGATTTTACGGAAAGTGATATTCCTATTGTCATAATAAAAAGACCGAGAAAATAAGCAACTAATCTGTTTTTAAAATATGAATTCATCTAATGAACCTCCTTTAAGCGCAATGTATCAATTATAGTTACTTTTGAATGCCTTGTCAAATTTTTGAATTAGTTTATAATCTTTTACATAGCATTAATTTTCAAAAATACAAGCACACGGGGGCTTTTATGACTGATCCTAAATGGAAATATTCATTTGATAATCTTATAAAAATCGTTGAACAATTGGGTTTTACAACTGAGTTTGGCGTTGTTCTTGCCAAAAACTTGAAATACCCAAAATCTATGGATAGAATGTCGCAGTATCTTTTGAATGTAAAACCAAAAAGCGAGGAAATAATTGTTGATGAAATGCTTGCAATTGTGGATGACTGCAACAGATGGATAGATAAGAAAGAGTCCGAAAATGCCAATGCCATTTACAATGATTATTTAAACAGACGCTAGTTAATAAAACGATTTAAAAGTCCATATTTTTTAACAGCAAATATCAAATACAAAAGGAGATAGATTTATGAATACACAAAATAATACAAATACCGATATAACTCTTCGATTTGCCACTATAAGCGATGCGAAGGACATACTTGAAATTTACAGGCCTTACATTGAAAAAACCGCCATATCATTTGAAACTTTAGTTCCAAGCCTTGATGAATTTACAAGTAGAATAGAAAATATATCAAAAATATATCCATATATAGTAGCCGTAAAAGATAGCAAAATCGTAGGCTATGCGTATACTCATGCATTTGTTGACAGAAGCGCCTATGACTATAGCGCAGAAACAACTATATATGTAGATGAAACAATGAAGAAATCGGGAATTGGCAAAAGACTGTACACGGCTATTGAAGAAATTTCAAAGTTTCAAGGTATATGCAACTTGGAAGCTTGTATCGGATATATAGAAAAAGAAGACGAGTACCTGACAAACAATAGTTCTCAGTTTCATGAGCATCTTGGTTACAGATTTGTCGGAAGATTTGATAAGTGCGGCTACAAATTCGGTAGGTGGTACGATATGATTTGGATGGAAAAAATAATAGCTGAGCACCCAAAATCTCCTATGCCACTAAAGAAGATAACCGAATTACCCAAAGAGACAATTGGCAAAATATTCGGAACAATGTAAAACAGCGCATCTTATACCATTACATTTGTGATTTTGCGTGCCTGCGAGTATGTCACATCTTTGCGCGAGTATTTTACGCGCTTATATGTGTTACATACAAGAAAGAGCAAAAGCGTCACAAAAAATCACAATATAATGGTACAAGATGCGCTCATGCTATTAAAAATAAAGATTACTTATTTAGATACTTCCAAATGTATGCTGCAAGTGCGCCGCCTACAAGCGGTCCTACGATAAATACCCATACACAGGTAAGTGCATCGCCGCCCATAAAGATAGCCGGTCCAAGAGATCTTGCAGGATTTACGGATGTACCTGTAAAATAGATTCCTATCAAATGAACAAGTGTTAGCGCTCCGCCTATTACAAGACCTGCAACGCTTCCATTTTCTGCCTTGCTTGTTGCACCAAGGACTGCCAATACAAATATGCATGTAAGGACAATTTCTACAACGAGAGATTTGACGATGCTTCCGTCATATAGTCCGTTTGTTCCAAGTCCCATACCTTTTCCGATAAGTCCCGAAAGAGCTGCTGAGCCAAGAATTGCGCCTATGCACTGAGAGATAACATATCCTATGAATTCGGTTACGCTCATTCCTCCGTTTATGAGGACTCCTAGCGATACTGCCGGATTTATATGACATCCGGAAATATTTCCAATAGAATATGCCATTGCTACTATTACTCCGCCAAATGCAAGCGCTGTGAGCACATATGCTCCATTAGCCTCTCCGCTGCATCCTGTAACAGCTGCTGTTCCGCATCCGACAAATACAAGTACGAAAGTTCCTATACATTCAGCAATATATTTTTTTAAATTTTCCATAAACACTCCTTTCATGGCCTTAGCCATCTCCCCATGTTTACATACCCGAAAATTCATTTATTGAGCTATAGAACTCATTTGGAAGTACGAATGGAACGATGATAATAGATACAATCGATGCTACAATGATAACAACTATAAGTGTTGTAAACATGATTTTTACCATCTTATCTCTTGTTGCCGCGCAGTAATTTGGCAAAATTTCCATCATAACAAGAACTGCCTTGATATTTGCTACTGCAAAAATAAAATATCCGACAGTTGGAAGAATCAGTGTAACGACAAGAGCAAGTAAGAAAATCGGTGCTACAACAATGCTTCTGACAGCTACAAGATTCATTGCCTCTTTGAAACTCATACTATTGCCATACAATTTATTGCATAGGCATACAAGTCCCGCAAAGATAAAAGAGATTATTACAGCTACTATGAGTACCGAGAAAAATGTTCTTGCATAAGGAATTGTTAAGATATCTTCATCATAAAAATATCCATACATAGAATCATTAAAAGACTGATTTATGCTTTTATAAACCTTGCCTACAGCTACAAGTGCAAAGAATGCAGCGCATAGAGCTTCGATTATGTAGAAAAAGAAGCTAAGAAGTTTGTCAGCGCCTTTTACATAATCTCTTCCGACTTCTACAGGAGATTTCCAAACTTTCAAAAAGCTTGGCCATATGAGCGCAAGTGTAGCTGTAACAGGCGATGATGCCATGCTCGCGCCTGAAGAATTTCCTGCATTTGCTTGATTATAGCTTTGTTGCTGATTCATAGCCTGCTCGTAAAGATTGCCTGCTGATGAATTTGCAGTGTTTGCCGCACTTCCTGCAGCATTCTCAGACGTTTCCTGTGCTGCATTTACAACTGTTTCTGCGGTAGCATTGGCACTTGTGCAATTGCACACCTCTCCCTCTGCCAGTTCCCTGCCACAGTTAGGACAAAAGTTTCCCATTTTTATTCCTCCTTAAATGTATACTTATTAGAATTCCTTTCTCATTTTAACACAAAATATACTAATGGTATACATTTTAAGTTTATTTGAAGATACTGTGGCAAGGTTTTTATTTTTAGGTTGCTTCATTATTTAGATTACTTTCATCATCTTATTCATCTTTTTTCTTTTTATTTATAGGCAGAATCTGACCAAGAACAAAGATGATGAGCATAAGGAGTGTATATATGTCAATCATAATGACAGGTTTGGTTACATCTTGTGTAATGATAAATATGACTATGTTAAGAACTGCCGCAATAAACGCTATCTTCCACTTCTTCTTTTTCTTATCTTTATTTTCATCTTGCTTATTCAAATCAGTACCATTTGCGCTATAAATATCAGATGTATTTTTTTTCATTACTATTTGAATACTTACTATCATTTCCTGCATTTGGACCATCTATTGCATCTATTTCATTTTCAGAATCATCATTCTTATTTTTCTTTGCCTTCTTCAAAAATTTGACAATAGTAAATATAAGTGACAATGCCGCAAGTATTAAGTCTACAAGTGACCAGCTTCCTCTTACATGGTCAAATGTATCATCAACATCTGTATATGCTCTTGATGCAAGTATCACTCCTTCATCATTGATGAATTCATAGTTTTTGGATGTAGTCGAGTTATTACTTTCATCGGTAACAGTTGTTACCACAAGTTTTCTGGTCATTCCAAATACATCCGTTGCTTCAATTGTAGTCGTAGTTGTTGTCGACACAACGTTTCCGCTACTATCATAGTTAGTTGTAGTTTCTACTATCTGATTTCTTCTTGCGCCTAGCACAGAGCTTGTAACAGTAACACTTGTTATATTGCCATCGCTATCATATGTTGTAACTGTAGTTGTTTCGCTATCACTATTATTGCTATTTGTAACAGTGCTTAAGATTCTACTCTTAGTACTAGTGCCTTCGCTTGAACTACTATTTCCTTTTACGGTTTCCTTTTCTATAACTTTTGTAATATTTCCGTCTTCGTCATATTCTATTTCTTTTTCTATGATGACATCTCTTCCCTCAGAGTCTGTGCCTGTAGATGTAATTGTCTCTTTTTTTGAGATTTCCATTGTCATAATATTCGTTACCGGTACTCTTCGACTCTTCTCTAAATAGAATTGAATCTGTCTTTTTATTATTATCATTAGTAGCAGGTGTTTTTATAATGCCGTCGTCATTATTTGCAAGGTCTAGCGGCTCTTTTTCAGTAGGTTTATCATCATTTTCAGAATTTGCAATAGTTTTCATAATATCGCTTGTTATTACATTACTCGCGTTATTTCCTGCGTTGTTTACTTTTGGAGGATTGCTACCATCATTATTTTTACCCGCAAGATCATCTATAAGATCTGGCGCCATATTTGGATTGTTATCAGCAGCAAGGCTTGTTTCGGGACTTGTATTGTTTTTGCCATCGCCATAGAAGAGATCAAGCCACCCGCCCGAATACTCCTCTTCGCTATCGCCATCGGAACCTGAATTTCCTCCGGACGATCCTTTATTATTGTTATTGTTGTTAGTATTTATTGATGGTATCAACGGTATTTTTTTCCATACTGCATAAAGTGTTACAATTCCGCCATTTTCAGATGTAAGATTAAGAACCTGCTCTCCATCTGTATATTTAGCTTCAGTCGCATCCGCCGACAGAGCCCAGCCTTCAAAGGTTGCGCCGTCTTTGGTAAATGTATTAGCAGATAGTGCCTGCTCTGTGCCATATACAAACGACTGCTTCTCCATTTCACCCAATCCGCCATTTGAATCGAATGTTACGCTATAGCTATTTGCAGTATAAGTAACTGTGACATTTACCGAATCTGTAGCAGTGCCGCTAATTGTTGCTTGGCGGCTATACATTAAAGTATATCCTTCTATCTCAGGACTATCTACGCTATAGCTATCACCTTTTGTGATTTCAGCTTCATATCTTGGTGCTATCTCGTTTCCATCTTCATCTACGTATTTTATAACAACAGATGTTCCCCATAGCGCGTACATAGGCACTTCTACGCCGTCAAAGAATGTCAGATTTGATACAGTCGCGCCATTTGAATATTTGATATTTTCTGCATTGGCACTGTTAGCCCAGCCAAGGAACTGCGTCCCTTCTATGCTGTAGCCGTTTTCCGGAAGAGTTATAGTCTCTCCGTAATTTACAACTATGCTGTCCATAGTACCTGTTGCATTACTATTATTTGGATAAAAAACAATAGTATAAGTATTTACATCATATGTAACATCAATTTCTTTGTTTTCTATAATCGTTCCTGATATTGTACTATCAGATGTATTTTTCAGATGATATCCTGTGATTGAAGGACTATCTACGCTATAAGATGCATTTTGCGAGTATGCTTTTTTATATGTAGATAGTATATTGTTATTAGAGTCTTTGTAATTGATTGTGAGCATGTATCCCCAAAATGCGTAAAGATTTACAACGCCGTCTTTTTCAGTTGTGAGATTTGTAACCTGCTCACCGTCATCAAATTCGACTTCGGTCGAACTGCTAGATCTCGCCCATCCGCCAAACGTACTAGTGCCGTTTGTGAAGGTATTTGTATTTAGATTTTGCTTTACGTCATATACAAATGCC
>Ga0065711_1010199_pt1 | contig 11495 bp, 8 predicted proteins | sample Hoacrofraction12_FD_59098 | JGI IMG/M metagenome (GOLD analysis project Ga0065711, IMG submission 59098) | Hoatzin crop microbial communities from Cojedes, Venezuela - Epithelial fraction 12 v2 (version 2) | ecosystem: Host-associated > Birds > Digestive system > Esophagus > Crop | place... | reverse complement strand
GGGGGTGTGTGGGGTGGGGGGCTCTGGACACCCCCCCCGGGGCGGGCAGGGCAGCAGGCGCCAACGGGGATCTCTTTAAAGAAGTTCTTTGGGGTGAGAGTGGAAGAGTAGGGCACTAGGAGGTGTGCGGCCGGTGATGCTGTCAGGTCCTGCGCACGCTCTGGAGCTGCTCTGCGTGGCCTCTTGGCTGGTGCCCACCATACTCAAACCACGTGCTGTCATCATTCCTACCCCTAATTTAAAAAAAAAGCCCAAATTTACTTCTCTTCCCCGTGCCAGTCCACTCCTCAACTTCTCATTCTTCAGACACTTAAAGATTGTGCTGGAGGTTTCCACCGCTGCATTTCTTCCGCTGCTGGATGCGTGACCTTTACAGACAGGACGAGCAGCCCTTGCTCATGTTTTGAAGATGTTGTATTTGGAATATTCCAGGAATCCCAACAACTGGAGTAATACAATCGCAGGAGATTCTCAGCTTTCAGTTCACACTCCTCCCAAATTCCTTGTCCCCTTGTTTGTGGGAAAGAGCAGGAAACTTGAATCCAAGGGAGGAAAGACCATTACAAAAAAAAAAAATCTCACGGTTTTGTGGATGCTTGGGATCGCAGTCAGTGCGTGATTTTCAGCGGAACTCAGCACCAGTTTGAATGGGGTTTTAAGTGGATGGTTATAAAGATACTACTGAGCACAGGCACATGTACAGCTAAATTCTGCTACCCAAGTGGCAATTATTTCAAAAATTCTTTTAAATTTATTGGAAAAGTGAAACAGTCCATTCCTCTACTCTCAAATCACTCATCCAGGTGGCTTATAAAATCCAGCTGCAATTTTTATTCTGGAGGACTTGTAGAATCCAAGACAACACTATACTTGCCATCTGTGGCATGTGGTTCAGGGGCCTTGGCCAACTGTCAACATGAAAATAATAAATAAAAATCCTGCCATCATTTCAAATTAAAGGACTCCCACAATAAACAGAACTTTAAACAGATCACATGTGGAAATCAAACCCTGAAAAATCTCATCTGACTGAGCATAAATTTAACTTCATTGGATAAAGTGTTCGTGCCACTTCACCCACATCATCGGATATAGCTATAGAAAAAAAATGTATTTGCTTTCTGTTTACAATCTAAATGTACAGTGCACTGCAGTGCCTTCATCTGAAACTGTCACAGGTCTTTACGGTAAGCTGATCAAGCCTCCACTCTTCTGGGAAGGGCACTTTTTCCGTTGTGGATGGAGCAGCTGAGGCAGCCAGCGCCATGCTGGGAAGAGGTCCACGACCACCCAACCTCCTCCTCTCAGGAGCTGAAGGGTGCATGCATGGGGGCTCTGCCGCAGAAAGGTGATGGGTCCCACCTCACCCCTACACCAGTCCCAGCATCGTGACACAGAGGTGCTGAGGGCCCAGCTCCTCCTTCCAACATCGGCTGTTGACCCCCTGTGTCATCTTTTGGCGTTTTCCCCCCCAGACTTCACGTTCTCCAAGGTTTTTGCAGCAATTGCCTTCTCCAGCACTGAGACACACTTCCCAGCTCTACCCATCTCCAGCCTGCTAACCCATCCGTGCTCTGCAGGAAGTCAGAGCAGAAGGACAGATACTCCTTGTCCTGAGACAAAGGGGCTCGGTGGCACCGTGGAAGTACCCCCCCCCCTACTACCAGTTGCGCAGAGCCCACCCCACCACGCTGCAGCACACGGGTGTTCGTGTGGGTGTGCTCAGGTGAGCTGCACCTCATGATGGGGCTTCGCACTTCACCTTGAGCAGCCCAACGCCCTCCTGCTCTCAGCAGGTACGAGCGCTCCAGCTCCGACCAAGCTTCCCAGCCCACTACGCTACATTGCTGCCAGGGGACAAGTTGAAAAAGGTGGTGGGGAAAAGATGGCAAATTGAGGGGGGGAGAAGCAAGAGGGCAGCCGGTTGGCCGCGTCAGCTGGCACAGAGCAACCTTGCGGAGCGGCTGCAGAACGGGCGACGGCAGCAGGAAGGGACACAGCCAGCCCAGGAGGGACACGGGGAGCTGAGCCAGCAGAGCCCCAGACTGCAACCGTGTCCTCTGTGGAGGACAGGGCATGCCAGGGCTGAGGGCTGAGCAGAAGGAGCCTGATGGAGACAGGGAAGCAGGCAGGGATTCAAGGACAGGGCAACATTGGAAGAAGACAAGAGGGGATGACGCTTTTGGCAATGTGCAGGCTGCCCTCCCCGCTGTCCTTACCCGGCACAGCTCTACTCACTGATGGATATTTTTCCCACGTGTGCCTTGCGTGCCCAAACTCTTCTCCTTCCACTGGACCTTGCTCGTTTGCTGCTCGCTCTCACGCACACACAGGCGCTTCCTACCAGGAATCCACCTGTGGAATCGACTTCCCGTCCTCCACCCCTCACCCTGTTTATTCGCTTACACTGTTTTAAGCTATCTGCTGGAAGTGCCGTTACCTTCTCGAGCCAAAGGGGCTAAAGGACAAGCAGGGGTGGGAGAGGAGGAAGGGCACTACCAAGCTAGGAGTCTTCCAGGGGCGGAAAAAAAAAGAGTAACCTTTGTTTAAAGTACAGCACCTTTCTGGGCATCTGTCTCTTAGCAGAGAGCGAGCAAGTCTGGAAGTGAGAGAGAGATGTGCGCACACACACCCAATTGCAAACACACACACACACACAGATGAGCCTTCAGGGAATTGTATGAACTTTTGAACCAGAGATGCAGAGACAGAGCCTAGCCTGTTCCCACTTTAATAAACAATTTTTTTTTTCTTCAATTAATTAAGGTTTGGAAAGAAAAAAAATTGCAGAAGAGAAGTAATTTAGCATGCAGCGCGTACTTTACAGATGGATCCTACCTTTGGATGCTTATTAAATCTATGCATGATTGCGCTAGAGAAAATTAATCGCATTGTTTTTCACTATTCAGAGGGGTTTGCAAACAGCACAGAAAATGATGCAGAGCTCCGATTCCCCACCCCCACCCAGCTCCCCCCATTCCCACACTAACAATAAGGACAGAAACCTAATCCACGTCCTACCCGCACCCGCACCGTGCCAGAAGGAGCATGTTTGGACTAAGTGTTTTGACCAAGACTCGTCACAAAACCCACTGCCACGCAAACATTTATTTTCAAGACTCAAAAGCCCCACTACCTGAATTTCTCACTCTGTGGCCTCTGAACTATCCAGTTAGAGAGTGAGGGGTTTTACTCGGACCCTACTGGGAAGAAAGAGCTGACCAGCTGTTGGGGGTGTACTCTGGAGTGAAACTGCTGTTTTGCAGCCCGTTGAGTAAACCCCAAACCTCCAGTCCTCTGACGATGGAGTATCTGGCTGAACATAGGCAAAGTATTGAAAGAAACGCCCAGGGGAGCACGAGAGAGCTGCATCCCATCAGCCTTGATAAAAGGCTGTTGTACTCTAGAGATGGAGCCCACCTCCAGCTTCCTCCTCCCGTTGCACCCTCACCCGAGCTGCCCCAAAATGAGCCTCACGCTCAGCTCGTAAGGACCACGCTCTTCTAAAGGAGTCGAGAAGAATTACTGGGTTTTCCTCAAGTCATCATGAGGTTCCTTCTAAACCAGACCCTTTCAACCCAGCTCCACTTGGCTGGGTTTTGAGCGAGCTTCCCATCAGAGGCAAACCCACCATACTCGATTAAAAAGCCCAGAACATGTTTGAACCTGGATCGCAACAGGTCAAAAAGATCATAGTCCCTTCTTTCTCTCCTCATTTCTCTCTTCCTTCTTACCCCCCATTCCAGCTAAGAATATGCAAGAGTCCGTAGCTTTGAATCCCATGGATTGGGAACTGGCAAGTTTCATAAACAATTCAGAGTTTTAACAGTATCTGAAAGGAAAGCGGGAGGGGAAGGAGTTGGCCCAAAGAGGAGTAATAATGTCAGGAATCTGACCGAGGAAACGATGCTGAGGTGGGTATTCTCAGCAAATACTCTTCCTTCCTAGAGATAAGTCCCATGAGAAAGCAGGGCCTGGGAGGATGCTCTGCTGTAACCCCTGAAACCCACTTGATTCTATGTTGGTACTAATGTGAAATATCTTATAGGCACTCTGCTAAATGCCAACTAAAGAAAAGAGGCCTGTATCAGCATTTCTTCTGGGCTACAACTGAGAAATATTTTATGGAAACTAATCAGGTCAAAATTTGACTTTCAGAGCAACGATAAAAGAAGGGCTCCTTAACCAATGGAGCAAAGGAGCATGTGGAAATATGGGCACAGGGCGAGACTTCTCTCTCACGCGTATTTTGATATTCCTAGTGACCATCTGCAATTTCACGCTCTATTTTACAAAAGTAGAAATCGTTAGCTGTAAGCTACTTGCCTCTCACTTGCTCAGATGGCCACTACAGAGCAAAGGATGGAAGCAAAGGTCCGCAACACGACAGTGCACATTTTCAGCGAATGCTGAAAGCAAATGTCAGGAAACCAAGTACGTCAGAAATTATGCACAGGACTGTGCTCTAATTAGGTATATTTGGTACACAGAGGAAAAATACGCACGCAAAATCAAGGGCAAGTGACGCAGCACACTGGCCTGGGCATGCAAGTGTTAGGGACTACAAGGTGTTCAGGGATTTAATTTAACAAGAACTTAAGCTTCTCTGCTCCAATTCCTAGTCCTTCACCTCCACACGCTCTGCAGAATGGAGATAATTCCTTCTTAGCCTACCAGCAACACCACAAGAGTGAAAGCAGCAGAGTCTGGCACACAAAACCTTGGTTCCTGCATGGTCATAGCCAAAAAAACCCATCCATCTTGGGCACAGGTGACAGAATTCCAACATCTAGCACACAGACCAGCCATCGAGGGGAGAGGTCAGCAACACGAACGCTAACCTGGCTGACGAAGCAATGCTCGCTCTGCTTGGGTACGGAGCCTGCCCCAGCATCGCTACGTCGCCATAAACCTCGATAAAAGTCTGAAAGTCGGAGATTTTGTGCCATGTGTTTGCCTGTATCTGGAGCAGCAGCTTCGGAAAAGCCTCCTGCTCCAACATTGTCCAAACAATTAACCCTCCCACTCAGAATACGGTTAAGATACAGAAAAACAGCCACTGAAGAACAAAGAGAGGACCAAAAGGATGGGAAAATCGTATCAGGTTTTCACAGAGCTTTAATGAAACGAGCCGTAGCTGGGGGGACAGAGGAAACTACAGAGAATGAATGCCAGGAGCTGAACAGAGAGGTGGAGTCAGGACTCCAGGTATTCCTCTAAATTCTGCTGTTAAATCTCTTTCATCTTAGGCAACTTATTTTCACCTCTCAGTTTCTCTTTTAATAAAACAGAGGCAGAGATACTACGCTTCTGCACAGGATAAAGAGTATAAACTGGTCTGACCCTTGTCAGAAGAGCATCACGTAAGACCTTGCCCATTCCCAGCAGCTCCACTCCTCGCTAAGAGCGCATTTCAGACGGGGATCCAGCTGAGATGAAAGCAGAAAAGGCTTTTCTTGGTATGAAGTATCTGCAAAGGGAGGTTTCACAAAACTCCGTCCTGGCACTTCACCATCCGCATCCCAGTCTGCTTTACAATAGTTTCCTGGCATAGTTCTACCCTCATTATGACATTTCAGTGCATTAAAAATACATCGGGCAAAGCAAATAACTTTAAAAAACAAATTTTATCAATGTGGAGCTATAACATTAATTGCTGGGCTGGTTATACGTCTGCTGCTTTCCTCTCAGTTATCGCTAGCGCATCTCCAGCCATAAGGGTAGAGGAAAAAACAAACATCCAGGGGTTCTGGCTTCCTCCTGGGGACAAACTCACGCAGCTGAGAGCACCAGGCACACAGAAAATAATGCTACCAGTTTTGTTGCATCCCGCTCTTCCTGCAGAAACCTTGCAGTCCTTCACACACAAGCTGCCTGCGCCTCACTGAGCGCATTTGTGCTTTTCCACATGCCAATGGGTAAGATCTTGTTTATAACGGATATAAGCGGAAAGAATATTGTGGAGCTGTTGGGGTTTTCGGCTCCTTTTATTCAAAATTTCTTCTACATTCCAATTCCGCAGAGATTCAAGCGCTGACTCCACCAACCCCACGCGGCGACGGCCACCAGCAAAGCACCAGCGGTCCCTTACTGTGCTCCTTGCATAAAAAAGGCCTCACTCACACAGATTGCAGCTGATTTGCAAAAGTTGTTTTACATTATGGTTACAGCCTTATATCTATTAACTTATAATAATAGGGTTATAACAACAATTTTTAAAAATAAGACAGTGAAGTCATACTGATAAAATAGGCCATAAACAGGGATCTATAGCCTGCTTATTGCTTTGTAATGATGAAATACGACTTACTCTCAGTTAGCTGGAAGCAGGAATTTTTTTTTAATACCACATCTGTTAAATAAATTATCAGTAAGTTCTGTTGTTTGGAAGACACTACACATCACTGGAACTTCACAATACGGCCCAGGTGGGGAATAGAAGCAAATAAAGCTCCGTATCACTACGGCACTTTCCACCCAAGGTTCCCAGAGTATTTCAGATGCTGTGGAACTTTAAAACTTTACGGCACCGTGTGCACGGATGAAGAAATGTGATGCAGAGAGAAGACGCAAAGAGATTCGCTCGCAGGTCAAGCACAATCACATAAAAGGTGAAAATAGACACTCTACTCCTTAATTCCCATTCTGGTACCTCCAGAACGTCTTGAGCCTATTTCCTCCACCCCAAGAGACACGCAGGGACACGGGTCGCATTCCCTGGGACCTCCCTGGGGTCGCGGCAGGGTGGAGGACCGGTCCATGTCTTCTAGGGCATCACCGCACCCACTAAAGAGCAGCTCTCACAAGTCCAGTTCTCCTGAGGCTACTGTGCTGCTGGGACGGGGATCAACATCACCCCCACCAAGGCCTTTGGCCGAGTAGATAGTGCCTTTAGTATTTGTAACTGCATTGTTTCGAGCAAGTGAGTATTTTCACAGCTGTGCCGAAGTCTTTGGAAGTTGCAGTCAGGCCCTTTAGACACCTAAACTCAGGAAAGCAATTAAGCATATGCTTATGTGCGGTGCTGATGACAAATCATTTTCTGTTCTGGAGCTTAGAGAGGGAGGGACTGCATAAATATTTTCAAAATAACTTCAGTGGCAAATGCCGGCTTTTCTCCAAGTTCAGAAAAGCTGGATCGAGACCTCTTCCGGGACACGGGGAGACCGAGGGTTCGCCAGAAAGGTAAAGGGAAACACTCCCATGTGGGAAGACTCTCCTTGCAGATAACACCCATTCTATCAGCCACCCAAAACCAGTGATATTCTTTGGATTATCACAGTGAAACGAGTACCAGCTCCAGCTTGAGACGGCCTTGCAGCAGGGATGACAGACTTACTGCCCAGCTCCAGTGAATTTGCCTTCCCAAGCCATCCCTACCTGCACAAAGCGTATTTGCGGTTCGAAGACTTACTGACTCTACTGAGGCAGAGGTTCTTCATCCAGCTTTAGCCTCATGCTGCTGAGCATGACTCAGAATTACAGAAAGTTTTCTCCTTTCCTACAGAGTGCAAGGAAAAGACACAGCACAGAAGTGAATCGACCAAATGGTCATCCAAAGAGGATGAGCCACAAACCAAAACAGCAACCGTTACTTGTGCATGTCATACAATAAATACATCTACAATAACAAACTGGATAGGATGCGAGTGCACGACCCCAACTGGAGTATGTGAGGGGGTGTTAATTATTCCTGCATGCAGAATATGCACAAACACGTCACTGAGTGGTCGCAGGAGCTGCCGCAGTTGCCCCTTTTGATGGGTCTTAGTGTTTGTGCTCTGCTGGGCTGAAAGCAGAAGCAGCCACCGACAGGAACGGCAAACCCCCAGCCGCCTTCCCCAGCGCAGCGTGGTTCTCCTTCAGCCTTTCCTACGAAAGCTCAGGCAAGGAAATGTGACCCTTCCTCAGCACAAAAAACTGAGGCAATGGAACGCCGGTCTCCAAAACCCACCGCGATCCTGAGCTACCAGCCACCAAACCTGCCACCCATCAGCCCTCCAGCACCCAGGGGTAGCCCAGAAATCAGGTCTTGGCTGCATCCCCATCAAACTTATAAGGAACTTGTGCTTTCACTTGGGCCAGGGACAGCAGCAATAACCACCAGCACTTCACATGCAGATGCATAATGAATAAGCACCTAACATTCATTGCCGAGGAGGCTCAAAGCTTTTAGAAAATAATAAATATAGCCCAAAAGGTTATTTCTGGGTGACTCGTGGGGAAACTGAGGCATGACGGAGAGGAAGGAGGTGACTCTGCAGTCAGTGTCCGCCAAAGCCAGTGGCAGGACCAGGACCCACCCTGCCCACCCACATCGTGGTACCCAGCACCCATCCTCTTCCTCGTGGTCCTCGCACTAGCTGCTGACATAGAAAAGCTCTTCGGCAGCGGGTTGAGAGGAGGGGGAACACCACCAGCTTTTTACATCCTTGCGCGAAGGCGCCCGAGGTGAACGGCCCGAAATATAACCAACTTCTTGGCGGTTTTTAGGGGCTGGGGGGAAGGGGAGGATGAAGGAGGCCTGGACTATCTTTGGGGGTTGCCATGGCTGCAAGGTCATCCTTCCAGACTTGGCTCTACCAGCAGAGTTCAGACGGGTCAGCGTGTGACCGGCTCAAACCCCGAGGTTAAAAGTTCAAGCAGCGAAGGAAAAACCAATATGTCCATGCAGAGTATGCTGTACAATTTATTTCAATTTACATCAAGCCATGCATATAAAATTTAGATAAATTCTATTCAGATCTGATGTTGCCTGACACACAATGTATGCAAACAGATGTCTTTGGGGCTTTCACTCAGCTTTGGGGAGGAGACAGGGTGCTAAGTTAATATATATTAATAATAAATATAAATGTTGCGGGGTGGTGTCCTTTTATTATCTTGTAGAAACGCAGGACAGAGATTTTAGGTTTAAAAACGCTGGATTCCCTTCTTCCAGTTTTAATTTTTTCCCCCTTTTGTAATTTCCTGAGCTCTCCCAATCCACACGGTGTCATATTAAGAAAGATAATGAGTATTTACAACTGCAGCCCTGCTTGTCACTGCAGTTATAGCCTCTATTTATATCCTGTGCCACTTTCTCCCGATTCCCGGTGACTGATGGGTTTGATTTATATTTGAACGCGGTTCCCCCCTTTCTCGCCTCTCCTTGAGGTCCCACCTTCGGAGCCGAGCGGGGCGGCTGCGGCTCGGCACCGTGGCCACGAGATGGCTCCTGGACCCCTTCTCCGGCTCCTGGACCCCTTCTCCGGGGTCCAGAAATGCAGCGGGACCCCAAGGGACCAGCGCTGCCGTGAGCCGCGGTTTGGCACCGGACCGGAGGGCGAACCCCCCAGCTGGTCCGAGCATCAGTGCTACCTAAATCTATGCACAGAACTCCCCCATAACTGCCTTTTGATGCTTTTAGGAAGTAATAGGAAGGGAAAAAAGAAAAAGATGGAATATTATTTACAAATTAAAAAATAGTAGGGCACCCAAAATGCCGGAGATAAAAGGGTTCCCGTGGCTGCACAGTAGAAGAAAAGTAAAAATAATTTCGTTTTCCCTGATTATTAGCTCACCTGGGTGGGTTTTTTGGGTGGCAGGCAGGAAAAAGAGGAGAGATAGGGGGGAAAAAAGAGGGAGAGAGGCAGAGGGCTCTAGCGAGTGCCCCCCTTGTCCCGGGGGGCTGGATTAGACCCCCCGGCTGGGCAGATATTAGAAGTCGGTGCTGCCCAGGCACCCGCNGGGCTGGGTGCCTCCGAGCCTCCCAGNCAGGCNCTGGAGCTGCACCCGAGCTGNGATCGGCAGGATGAGCTGAAATAATAAAATTGGAGTGTTCTGGAAACACACTGCAGCCTTTTAGAGAAAATTAGCCAGATTGTTTCTGTAACTCGTTTAATGAGAAACAGTCACACTTTAAGGGGTGCTTGAGTCGCTGACAGTAATGAGAAGCTGCTGCACTTCGGACGAACACCGCTGTTATTTTCCAAAGGGCACTCGTCTGTAATGAGTACATACGCACTCCTGCATCTACCAGCACCTTCCAGCTTCCCCAGATTTTTTTTTTTTGTTTTTAATAAAATAGTCTGACTTGTAAACAGCTCCTTTGGTCTGCCAGATAACCAGCAAAGTGTTCAATGCATTTTGGTAAGGCAGCAATTAATAAAATCAACTTCCTTGAAATAAAGTTTTTTTTCTTTTTTTTTTTTCTTTTTCTTTTAAACCAGTCTCTTTTAAGCTGCTTTCAGTGGTAAAAATTATGCTTTCAGGTGACCAATAATTTTCTAATAGTCACCCTTCGCTTTTCTTCCTCCAGCAAATAATGAAAAAAATCATTTACAAATTCTTTAGTTAGTCCCATAAATTTGAACAAACCTACAGTCAGCTTTCCTCTGAAGTCAGACGACCAGAATTTCATACATCAGAATATAAATCCCATTCTCTTTACCTGCCAGAATTTCCTTGGAGAGCAATTTCAAGGTCACAAAGAATGGGCCAAATCCTGAAGTCTTTATTCAGGTTTATTTAGTAATTATTCTGACTTCACCGAGAGTTCTGCCCGTGACCTGCAGTCCGTACAAGTAATGCCTAAGTAATGGGTTAATAAAGACCTTGGCGTATTAAGGTAAGAATATTAGGTCAAATGGCAATCATCCGTCCGAGAGCACGCGTGTATGTTTGTGTTACAAATGTGCGGACGAAACCTTCCGCGTGTTCCAAGCAGTTCCTTACTCCAGGACAGGAAATTAATGATCTACCCACTTTCCAATGACTAAAAACGAGGGAATAAAACCATTTCAGAAGCCCTCAATTTCTCGATATGTACAAAGTGCCTTATTTTCATCATCCCTGTCAGTTATGACAAGTGCCGACTGGACAAATACCAGCTCGAATTCTGGCCATTCATTTCTATTCATGATGATTTGAGCAGCGGCTCAACTGCCTAAAAATATATATGAGTTCCGTTTTCTTTTTTTCTTTTTTTTTTTTCCCATGGAAGGAACAATAAACTATAAAAACAAGACAGGAAGATTTCAAGCCGCTTTGCAGTGGTTACAGCTACTGCATTTCAGGCTCCGGTTCTGCAAAATGGACATTTCCACCTTTAGAAAAAAAATAAAAAAGAAAAAGCCTTCGCCCTCTCAGCCCCTCTCCTCTCCCAAGATGTGCCCGTCGCTTGCTGGAAGCCAAGTGGCAAGAAATAAGATTTACTGCAGCTAGAAGCTTTTACTATATTTGTAGTGAGTGTTTCTTTGATATCAGTTCCAGACTCCAGCTCACAGCATCCCTTGAAGAACAGATGTCCTGGGGACGTGTCACCATTCATCCTCCCCACAGTTTGGGGGGTCAGTCCCGTAGGAGCCGACAGCCAAGAGGGCTCTACAATTGGCATGAGAAATCTATTTTTCTGATGAGCCGGAGAATAATATAAAAACGGAGGATTGCTGTGAGCAAAAGACGCTAATTTGCTACACTACTGGATGTGGCTGGGGAGAGGCGGTGGGGGGGAA
>Ga0065711_1009179_pt1 | contig 11495 bp, 7 predicted proteins | sample Hoacrofraction12_FD_59098 | JGI IMG/M metagenome (GOLD analysis project Ga0065711, IMG submission 59098) | Hoatzin crop microbial communities from Cojedes, Venezuela - Epithelial fraction 12 v2 (version 2) | ecosystem: Host-associated > Birds > Digestive system > Esophagus > Crop | place... | reverse complement strand
GCCTCACCAGGGCAGTGTAGAGGGGAAGGAGAACCTCCCTCATCCTGCTGGCCACACTCTTCTTGATGCACCCCAGGATCCCATTGGCTTTCTTGGCAGCCAGGGCACACTGCTGGCTCATGGTTAACCTATAACTGATTAGCGTTAAAAGTAGGACTTGGAAAAGCAAAAACACCGCGGATCATTAAACTGCTTTAGAGGTTCTGTGTCCGAGCTACGCGTTTGAAGCAGGGCTCACTCCGACGGGCAGCCACAACCTCACGGCGAAGCGGGGAACCCCCGAGAGCACTGGTGGCCTCCCGACGAGAGCAGCGCTGTCAAACCCCACCAAGGCGATGCTTCTCCTCTGCTTCGGGACGCAGACCCCCTTCCCCATCGCCGCCGCCAGCCGGGACTGCCCTCTGCCGACCACCCTCCTCGCTGGGTCCCCCATCGCAGCAGTAATTAATTAGCACAGGGGGGTGGCGGACGGATTAGATGTGCTGCGAAGGTCCAGTTTGGAAACAGGGTATAAGGTTCCCGTTCAAGGAAGAAAAGTTTCGCACCGTGTTTTAAAGAAAAATTAGGAATCCTCATCTGCTGTAACAAATCACACCTGAATAACGGCTCTGCAATTATTCAGCGGCATTGTCAGTTTATCTGCAGCTGACTGTAAGAAATAAACCTAATTTACTGAGGAAATTTATGCATGAAGAGAAAAAAAAGTAAAATCCCCTAACATTAAGAGAACCTATAATTATTAAAATAATCCATAAATTAGAATATCCTATAAATGGACTCTCAAAAGATAAAAGGCATTACTTTATTCTTCTACCAAATTAATGTTAACCTGCGTTAAAAAAGATGTTCTGTTTTGCAGAAATGGTAATACTACATTTTAGCTTCATATTTAGAAATAATGCCTACAAGAATTCACAAATAAAATTTAAAATATACATTACCAGCATGATATAAATCACAAAGGTAAATCCAAACAAACATTATAAAAATAAATTATTGAAGCACATTCTGAAATATATACATGCTCTCTACCTTCAAGTTACTCTTTATTACTCACTCTCTGGTAACAGTACATTTCCCACAGGGATCGATTATGTAAATCCACACATAAAAAAAAATGTATGAAGCACAGCTGAAAAAAAGACCGGAATTCAGACTCAAGTTTAATATATCTAAAAGTAAGTTATACCAACCACCATCTTCCCTCCTAACTTCCTTCAGTCTCTAATTATGTGACAACAGCAAACCCTACGAATATAATTTGTGAAACTGTCTACATTTTTAAGACTCTTAATAGAACTGTAAATTGGAAGAGCAAACAAAAAACTCTCTTGCAATGAGTCATACTTCGCCGTAGTATTTTAGAAAGAAATATTACACGGTAACAGACACAGGTTCTGATGTTCTCTTTGGAGCCAAATTCATCACATGCATCTGAATATTTAATATGCTGACAAACAGTTATGACAACATCCTTGTTCCTATCACACATACAATTTTTGAAGACGGTGGTCTTAGCATTCAACTACTAAAGTAAAAATAACAACACAGTATCTCGCAGTCTGTGTTCTTACCAAAATGCTCTGTAGTTTTACGACTGAGGATATACACATCAATCAAGTATTCCTAAAGTGTGTTTCCACCTTTCACGCATCTAGAACTTGACAAATATGTTAATGTTGATCTGCACTGTGAACACACACATTCACAAAGACCCATCAGAAGTTAATTTATCTGCTATTTGATTACTGTCTGCGTGCTGCAGTGTGTCAGTTTGCAACTCTTTAACATCACTTGGGTTCTTCTTTGCAGCCTGAATATCATCTTTATCCATGGGACGGAAGCAGTGAATTGCTGCCAGAGGTGATACAAAGAAGAAAAACCGAGTTCTTTCACTCGGAAGATTTTTTCATCTCCTTCTTCGTACCGCTTTCAGAGGCAAGAACTTACTCAACAAGTTGCTATCAGTGTTTCTTACGCTGGAGGTAAGGTTGCTTAAAATACTAATCCGATGAGGAGTTAAAACCATAAGCTTACACACATGATGCAGGCACTGGGCTGCTTTCCTTTTGTACTTCAAATAAAAAGCAATCTGTGTTTACCTTGAGAGATTTTCTTATCTGGAATTTCTGCTGCGTACCTGACGCTTTTCGATATGTAGTGCGGTACAAAAGCACTTCCCAGCGCCGGCCTGATCTCAGATCGTCATCTCAGATGATGTAACACTAGCACAAACACAAACTGATGTTTTTGACTTCCCATCGGGTTAATATCTTGTCGTTTTAGGGAAGGCCTCTCATCATTTCAACATATGCTATGCACCCTGAAGTGGACTCTGTAAACAAGGAAATAGCTAGCGATGCACTCGCACACGGAATCTGCTGCCATCGTCCTTTTCGTTGAAAAAAGCAGTACGAATCGCGAGCGACAGACCTGCCAAATTATCATCTCGCCTTCTGCCGCGGAGAACTTGCTACGACCCCCGCAGAGCAACCTGCCCCCAGCATCGCCGCTCCCCCATCAAGACGGTTTCCATACTCCTGCTCCCGAGTTCAGTTTATTTATTTTTACCCTGCTCTTCCCTGCCTTTGATCCTGCCTGGTACGCGGCCGGCTCCGAGCTAGCCTGGGTGGTCTCCCGTCAGATCCCGGCGATCCGTGTCTCTCCCCACCGGTCGCCTTCTGGGGGGACTCTATCAGCCGTGCTCTTACACGCATCTGACAACTTTATTAGCCGGCCCCGATCGCGCCTCAGAACGTCTCCGCGGCGCGCACACCCTTCCTCAAACAATCCCACCTCTGCAGTTGACTTAGGACAAATAATTCTACGAACGCTTCAGCTTTTATACTCAATAATAAGGTTGAAATGAAGAGAAGTTTCACATTGTGTGNGAGCCGGGGGTTGGTTTTCATGTTTGGGCTCAAAAAATCAATCCCGGATTGATTTTTGTGTATATATCGTTANTGTCAGAGGATTAATTGATGAATTTTTCATTTGATGAGTCAGGTGGAATGGCCTCCAAGGCACACGGTGAGGAGAATTTTAATTTACTCTGCTTCTAAGTAGCAAAATTACCAGTTGTGATACTTACCCTCTTAGATTCTTCCTGCTCAGAAACAATGTTTGGAGTATGTTTGAGTGCAAAGCTGAATTTCTGAGTGTATGCACATCCCACAGTAAAACTCGCTCAAATTAGAAGTGTCTGAATGGATTTTCATTTTGTTTTTCCAAAGCGCCCTTTAGTTTTAAATTTTCTTTGCAGATTTTCGCACTTACTATCATTAAAACATATTTGGAATTCAGATTTTGGAAAAACCAAGCCTAGATTAACACAAGAAATCTCAGTTCAATAGAAAGCATAACCTCACAAGTTTCACTCACACGGTACCAGATTTACTTTTTTTTTTTTTAACAATGCCTTCCAAATGCAAAAAAAACCTCTCTGCACTTTAAGTGTACCTTTTTGTTTTGAACTCCGCAGCAGAAGTCGGTCTTTTCACCTACGATGCATGGCAGTGTCTCCTTATGAAAAGGCACAACTGATGAAATTCTGAAAGCTCAGAAAAAAAAAAAAACACCCTGTAGCTTATCTGCTAAAGGCAATAGGCCAGAATTTCTGCCTGCAGGTACGAAACGCACCGTGCCTGTCCATCAGCTGATGCAGGGGGTGTCACTGCACATGAAATACCATTTCTGGAGCAGCAGAAGGGTTCGCTGCTCGCTCCGGTTCTCAGACAAGTCTGCGTGCTCTGCTCCATACCCTGGCACATCTGGGGTGTAGGAGGTGCAACCGTGTTTTCCCAGGCCAGGAAAGGAGGCAAAAAGATGGCCCACGAAGCGCACGGAACCTCTTGCAAAGTTAAGGCAAGCTCACCCGAGCCTGAGGAAGCAATCACAGCCAAACACCAGCAAGACAAGGGCGTTTGACGGCTGTGGATGAAAGGACAAACCTACGAGGACCACCTCACAGCTAACAGCACTTAAATGCACAGATGTTTCCCAAATTCTGCCACGTATTTTGCTGGACTGTGCTCTTCCAGCTCTCTTCTACAGAAGGCACCACAGAGACAGCAAGCGGCACTTCTGCATTGCCAGTGACTACGGGCATCTCGTCAGCACTGGGGAAGCCCCACCAGAATCACCACCGCTCTGTTGGCACCGCTGTGGAAGCACACCAGAAGTCCTCCTCTCTCCTGGAAAGTCAACATCTGAACTTCTGCTGTGAGATCCACTGAACAAGTATCATTAAACCGGGCAAAAAGAGAATGACCAAGGCAAACAAAGAAATGGAAGGAAGAGGCGTAAAACACAAATGAGACCATGCTCTAGAAGTACAACTGGAGTTCACAGACCAAGCTAAGAACTGGTCTGCAAGTCAGCATGGAGGGAAAATCATTAACAAGGATGACAAAAACACCAAAGTACTTTCTTTCACGGAAAACTGTCAACGCTTGTTCCACGGCATTTCACCTCTGCAGCGTGTTTAAACAACCACACATCTCCGTCAAACCGAAACATCATACTGGCTCGTCTCAGTCCTGCTGTTACTGCTCAGACACGTTGAATATGGAACTGATTCTAGTCTTGAATCTCTTTTTCTGAGTGCTCTTTTTGTTCATTTTACTATCTGGCTTCTTCCACTGAAACTGTTCTCACTCCAGTTACTCAAACAACATATTGCCATGCCAAATCTCAGGCCTCGTCTGTACTTCTGCTGTGCATGACAGTTAAATGAAATGAGACACTACTCTCGTGGCTCTCTTTCACTTCCCTAGCAGCCCCCTTCATGTCCCCTCTTTGGGTTACAATGCTCTCTTCTGCAGTGTCTCACCATTCCATCCTACCTTCATCATCCTCTCCCACCACCACCCAGCCTCATTCATTCCCACGTTATTGCTACACTCGACGCTGATGACACCCACCTGTTTCTTCCTCAGCATCACTCGTACAGGTATTCACGACTTGCCTGTTAAAAACGTTGTGCGTCTACCAAAGCTCCACGCTACAGCACCGAAATTCAATAGCCTAAGTTCTTCCCAAAATCAAAAGGAATTCTCAGAGACAGGTTTAAACTTCTAAAGTTACACAGTGAAAAAGCCTTCTTCTATGTCCTAATCCGTACGCCAATAATTTCTTGTCCAGATGCTATAGCAATAAAGCCTAGCTTATAAAATGATGTCTACCTTACTTTTGGCTTTATCCATAGGCTGGTTTTAGCATTATCACGAGCAGTTTATTTATGTTAGTTAATGCACTCTTAAAGCATAAATGAAGACAAAGTTCTGGTCACCAAACCTGCAGCATCAGCCTCAGAGTATCATGACAACGTCTTCCACTCCTTTTACCCATCTTCTATAAGACAGCGACTCTTCATTGCTTTGCCCACCTACAACCTTCTATTTTTGGCCATCCCATCAACCCAAAACACCGTCTTCCTAGCTCTCTGCTGCCACAGAAACCAACCTCAGCCAGCTCTTGTCTGCCAGGTGCCACATTCCACAGCTTCCCATCTTTTGACTCATTTCTTCCATGTTCCCCTACAACACCGACCCCACTCCGCTCACCTGGAAGCCTCTCCTGATTGCAGCCTGACAGCCAGGTCACTTTGCCTTTTTCATACGCCCACCCATTTACGATAAACCTCTGTCATATGCCCAGGTAAGCAGGAAAACCACTTCAGGTAACGATACTGTGCAACCAAATACCGCACGCTTTAATCCGATCCATGCACGCAGCCAGCACACACTCCTCTGACCCTTCACGTTATTTCCCCCAAATTCACACATGTAGTGTCCCGTCTTTGTTTTAAACTGGCCTGTCACTGACTTAACTGCATGCCTCAAAACACAGTAAAAAGCAGTAATAGTGCAGGCGATTTCCCAATGAGACACATGTATGTTTAAAGTTACTGATACATCTAAACTGGCCTTGGCATCTTAGGAAGTAAATCCTTGAGCAAACTGGACACACATTTTCTGGACAGAGACACAGTTCATGTATTTTCAGGTTTTTTATACTTATTTTTAGTTTCCTTTAGTGTTTGGGGTTGTTTTCATAATTTTTTAGTAGTTATTACAACATGTCTATAATAATTACACAACGCCTATTAAAAAAAGAGAGAAATATACACAGAAAAAAATCCAGATGCCTAAGATGGATTCCAAATACATTTAGTCAATGAAAGTTCGTCCTCAGTGAGACGTGTGGTGTCGGAGACTGAAAACCCCTCATCTTAACAACACCTACAGTCCGGAAAAGAGCTGCGGGAGACTTTTATTATTGCTTTTTTTAGACCTGGAATGACTACACACAGGCATAATTAAGACAATTCCAACCCCACGATCACTCAGTCCTTTGCCATCTATAATAAAACAGCTACCAAGAGCGGCACCCGGGGAAGCCCAGACACCGTTCCCTTTATAGTCAATGAAGGGAGAAGTGGATCTCCAGGAGGCGATTCAGAGCGCCCGGTATTGGGCAGCTGCTCTGAAGCGCTTCTGGAAGACCCTCTCTCAGCACAGGGAAGATTCATCTCCACCGTGGTCCCAGCCTGCCTTCCCCACTCCCGGCTCTCCTGTCCCCTTCTTTGTGCTTGCTTTAGCATCCACCACTCACACACAAAGCAATCCGACAGAGCGTGAGCGCCCGAGGGAGAGGAGGGTGCTGCCAGGGAGGGGGGAGAAAAACAGATCTTCATTTCTGCCTTCACAAGCTGCTGAGTCAGCACAAGCACAAATGTGATCCTGCTGTCCCAGGAAAACGTTCCAAGGATGGCCTGGATACCTCTCAGGGAGCCCGCTGGCGGCCCAGATTTCTGGGATAGTTCCTTCATGGTGCTCATTAAATATTAAGCAGTGCATCTGCACGGATAACGTCAGGAACACTACAAACAAAATCGATGGTGACTCAGTTCACAAAACTACTAGCTATGAAATATTCATAAAAATCACTTTACAAATATTACCAGTACTTTAAAAAGCAGTTTCTACCCCATGTAACCATCTCCTGAGTTTCATTTTCCACACCAGGCAGTTTGTAATTATTTTTCACTATTAAATGAATAGTGAGAGGTACCCAAAACTAGGACAAATATTACTGTACTTCTTCTCACAAAAGAGAACTGAAGCAGTTGAAAATACGCTTTGTCAAAAATGTCACTGAACTTTTACACATAATACAAACACTAGCAGTGAAGCTGCAACCAGATAAAACTGAGATTTTAAATGAAAGTACTACCCCGCTACTTATGATTCAAAAGAGTGACTTCATGAAGTTAAGCTGCTTGTTATGTAAAATTGAATCAGACCAGCATGGGATTTCGTGCAGAATTTTCCGGAGCCTAGCTGTGTAACTTTAAAATCCACTACAAAATTTTTAATTATGGAACTTAACTGATATTAATGACCTGATAAAGTTCCAAGAGGCTGTTTGGGGCTTAGGCTTTGAGAGCTGTAATCCAATTCTGAGGCCAGACGTTTGTCCCAGATGCCAGTCCTACTGAGGAGGACACTTGGGAGACAAGTTTCTGTCTCTGCGCCACTTCCAGCGGAGGGATCCATTCGAGTTTTAACCCGGGCTGCTGATTTTGCTCCATGAGCACAACTCACCATCAGTTCAAATTGGTCTAGATGGATGGAAACCTTCAGGGTGGGAGAAGAGGGGAAAAGCAAGGAGAAGAGGTGCTTATTAAAGAGACAATATCAAGGCAAAGAGAATTGCCACCTGGGAGAAAAGTATTGTTTAACAGCCTTAATTTAAATGTCTGATGCCATACACCATTTTTTAATGCTTTCCCACAGAGAAGTGCCAGCTGCCCTCTTCAGACGTACAGGTGTCCTGCGGCTGTCGATCTTCACTGACTGTGAAGGCCAAACCTGTGACTTCTCCTTTACTGACAGCAAATACGAACAGGCTGAAAGAAGCGCACCGTTTTACGAACTGGCAGGGCACGGTTGAAGTTTCAGTGCCTCATCCTTCATTCCCTAAAAACTACATTTCATGAGCAATGCCCAGACTGACAGCTACACGTCATGCAAAGATAAAAAAGAAAGTAATTAATTCATTAGAGTCTCAACAGAAGCAAGAAATGACCATCATAAACAATAATTATGAGATGATAAGAGGATTGACACAAATAATCCCTAAACTGGGAGACGCAGCAACAACGTTCTCACCTACTTTAAAAAAAAGGAGAAAAAAAGAAGATATAAGATGACACTAAATGCTGACACTGGAAAGAATAAAAACATCCTTGTTTCCTTCACAACACTGCTACTGCCGAGGACATTATGAGAGAGTCATCCTTTGTAACCACGTTCTCAGAAGATTCGTGCCCTGTGCCCTGGTCCGGTGCCGTGATGGCATACAGGATCCACCTCCTGAGATCAAGCCACAGATCTCTCTCCCAGACCGGGTGAGTTGAGAGACAGTCAAAGACAGAAACCAGGTGAAGAGAAATACTGAAGTCAAAAGGCAACGAAAGCCTGGGAAAAAAACATTCAGATAAATAAGCTTTACAGAGCTCTGAAGAATGTATGATTTTAATGATAAAATTGGGAAACTTTTTTTTTTTGGGGGGGGAGGAAGGTAATCTTTTCAAAGTTTGTTGCCTCGAATTTCTTAATTATCACATCACAGTTCTCATTTCTTGTAAAATGATGCAACTGCTATTAAAAACCAAGCGTAATTTGGAAATGACGTTATTCCCACAGGTGCAAATGAAAAACGCATTTCTCTTCTGTATTTGTTATTCAATACTTAGGATATCCGTTAGTAAGTATGACATCACTGTATTATCAGCAAATAGCCTTGTAGTCACTGGATTTTACTTAATAAACTCAGTGCCCTTCAGAAGCACACAATTTCTAATCATTAGCATTATCCACTACTCATTAAGTCTTATAATTTAATTAAGACGAAAATCCCTTGATACTTCCAAATAATCGAAGCGCCGCTCTGAAATCTCACAAAATAACCTGCGCCGATTTTAACAATCATGTCTCAACCTGCAAAGAAAAGGGATTCTTTTCCAGAAGCATCAATAACTGCTCTCACTCTTCCATTGCACAATCTGTTGTGAGGCAGACGTCCAAAGTCATCTCAAAACACTGCATGAGTGTTGATTTAAAGGTTAACTAGTCAACTTTTTTTCTTTTTTTCCCCCCCCTCCTCTCCCCGTGTCTTCTGGTGGAGTTGCTCAATTAACTTCCAAACATCATCTGATATGCAGACTCGGAGTCAACACGGAGCATAAAAAATGCAACCGCTTCCGCCGCAGCGTCAGGTTCCGTTCGCCGGCCTCTGAACCCGACCGCTGGCAGAACGTGGCTGAAAGGATGGCTCAGAGGGCACATCCGTGCGTAGCCCCGACGGTCCCACCCAGACCGACCCCATCGGACGCGGCGAAGCCCTCTGGTTCCCTCCGCCCAAGCGCAGAGGCCCCGAATTCGCACGGCACCAGCTCCGACCATGGGCAGAGGAGCACCCATCTGCAGCCGTCAATCTACAGACCCCTTCATTCTGGTCCTCAGATTCCTTGGCAGGTCTAGATTGCCTCTCCCAGACTAAACTTTCTGTACCATTTGCATCTCGCCGTACACACCAAGCACGCTCTGGACCCGTGCCTGAAGCCCCATCTCAGGAGCGTTCCTGTTGCACGGTACATTCCCACCAAAATACAGAAAGTAGATACTGGCCAGATCCAGTGTTTAGTGTTACAATATTCACTGATAACAGCATGCTATTTTTTTCGTCTGCATTCCGTATTTCCTCAGATTTTTTCTGGTCCTTCACAACAGAATTTCCAAATACTGCCAAGCTGATTGCCTTATTTATTCATTTATGGCCCTGCCAAATTAGGTGAGAAAAGGCATAATTATTCCAGTTTCCTTAAAATACTCCAAAGACTTGGGTTTCAACTGTATTCAAGACGTGAATTTACTCCTTCTATTCACTGCCTTACAGAAAAGTTGGTCTCTCACGTCTCTTTCTTGTCCTTGGAATGGCCAACAAAAAACACTTTGCAGATTGCTGCTGGTGTTGCCATTACAGATTTACTTTTCTTTTCCGCGCTATTTAATGCACTTCACTTTAACAGTGGGTTTCTAATTTACACTTAACAAGCTAATTCTCTTTCCTCCTTCTATAGGCTTCTGGATAAAGATACTTGAATATGACACGTGATAATAACGCCTTAGTTCATGTATGTATTACATCATATCCATGCTCCGTATTTAATCCGAAGCCCTGGCACACACAATTCTGAGCACCCTGTGCTGATCAGTTAACAGTTGAGCTTAGGTCCTGGAATGAACTTTTTTTCTCTTTTCCCCTAACTTACGTCCAGCACTTCTCTCCAAATGTGAGAACACCCCTGACCGTCAGAGCAGAAATGCATTGCTAAACTGCTTCTTCAAATTTCTTGTGCAATCCCTTGGAAATTATTTAGGACTCCACTTCAGTGTAGAGTTTATGCAGGTAGTTTTCTCCTACAATTTCCACTATAATTTTCAAAATTGCTAGCATGTATTTCTTGTATGTTCCACGTAAAATGTTTTACACACAATCACTATTAGATTTATTACATAATTAACCATCCAGTAAATACCAGAGGAACGGCGGAGAGAGGAACAACAGAGGAATTCTAGTACCTGGTTTTGGGCTCTTCTTCACTTCCGCTCCATGCCTTACCCAAACTCCTGCAAAACCACAGTGCCAGATTTGGCCTTTTCATTTTCTTGAAGAAGCTGCACTGAACTACTCTTTAAATTCAGTTTGGAATTTATCATACGTAGGTGCAGCAAAAGAAAACAGACCTTTTAAGCCTTAAGAATAAAGCTCCTAATCATCCCATATATTTACTAGTCTCTGTTTACACGGACATTAAACAAAACATAACTTTTTTTATTCACAGAGAGCAGAATTTTTCTATGAAAATGGCTGCTGATTACAGCACTTCTTTAACATCATTTGGCTTGAGGTTTGGGGATTTTTGCAGATCAGCGTAACTAAACTCTGGCTTTGGGCAGACACCTTCTACGATTCAGGATTTCTGTATCAAAGAGGTGAACCATTTTTTGCACAGTAAATTGGCTGTAAAATCAGCAATTGGTGTCCAGGAACAGAATACAGCAGCAATTTTTGCAGTAATTTTTAAGCCACGGAAGCATACAGCACCAAGTGAGTGAAATGCAAAGGATGGCAACTGCTGATCTAGCTTGTCATCTACACAGAACACAAAAATTGTGCTACTAAGTCCGGTACTGAATAGAACTGAAAGAAACAGAGCACATTTTATTTCAATAACCCCTTTAGTTTGGTCATAGATTTGCACGAGTGACAGCTACGGTCCAAATTATTACAAGCTATTGGCTCTAAAAATGTTTTTAGGTGATTTAAGGGATTACAAACCTATATCCCCCTAACTGTTTTTTAAAAAAAATATTTTATAATCACCAGAAATTATCTCAGCTCAAAAAAAAAAAAAAAAAAAAGAG
>Ga0065711_1049055_pt1 | contig 11496 bp, 2 predicted proteins | sample Hoacrofraction12_FD_59098 | JGI IMG/M metagenome (GOLD analysis project Ga0065711, IMG submission 59098) | Hoatzin crop microbial communities from Cojedes, Venezuela - Epithelial fraction 12 v2 (version 2) | ecosystem: Host-associated > Birds > Digestive system > Esophagus > Crop | place... | reverse complement strand
AAAGCTATCAGATTGGTCAGGCATGATTTCCCCTTGGTGAATCCATGCTGACTACTCCTGATAACCTTCTTTTCTTCCACTTGCTTGATGATGGCCTCCAGGATAAGCTGCTCCATCACCTTTCCCGGGAATGCTTTGCTGTTCTTTAGATCTAGGTGCAAAGACACACTGTTAGAGTTCAAAGACTTCACATGGGCAGGAATTATTATCCTGTTTTACAAAATGACAAAGAGGGCAAGTTGGATCTGGGGGCCTGTGAAGCACATTTGTTTACTGCTGCTGCAAACTCCAGGTGACCTTGGGAAGTCACTTCGCCTTACCAGTCCTTCAGTTCTGTGGGAAAGTTATCTTGAAGCACCTAAAATATTCTTTTCAGAAGGTGACTAACACTGATCTTTAAGAAATCAGATCCTAAACAGACATCTCTAATCAGAACTACCCAGGAGGGCAGCCAAAATCCCAGCTACTTTAAAACAGTTATTCCTCTCTTTCTTTGCTACCCTACAACATTTGTAAAATTAAGAAAAGAAAATTACGACCAAATTATCTGTTTTCTTTTTTGTTGAGTTATGGTCCCTCTGCCACCTTATGGTAGAAAGAAATATGTTTTATCCTTTCCTTTCAGCTGTTCTGAGTGTTGAGCAGAGATGAGGGTGGTTTTGGCTTCTCTTCATTGAATTGATGATAAAAACTGGTGTTAATAATCATTAGCTATCTGCTCTAAAAGCACCATGAAAAAAAAGAACATTGGTTCCTTCAAAGAAAAGTCTGACTTTTATGAGTACCTTTTACTAAAACCAGAAGCGTCTTGTCTGCATTGTGTTTTCAACTTGGAAGAGCTACAGAGATGTAAAAAGCACAGCTTTTTTAATGCACTTATTAACATTGTAAAGTGTGAAGCAGTGAAATGCATTCTAGTTCTGGGGCAGCCTTGCAAAGCTTTTTTTTCCAAAACAAATGAGGAATATATTACATTAATTTGTGTTTCTTTGTGTCCTGTCATTTCAATTTGGCAATTCTATCTTTATTGTTATTCCAAGAAATATAAAATAATCACAATTACATTGAAAAGGATACTTTGGCTACTAGCAGCATAATCTATAGAACTGACCACTGTAAAGAACTCAGGCCTGAGGGTAGCAACATCCAGATCAAAACCGAACAATGGAAGTCCTTGGGTTAAAAATCAAGACTCTCTTAACTGGAATTTAATGACTGTTCCTCACTCAATGAATATACTGCGTCGCCAGACAGTCATCTCTGTGTTTTAATGGGAGTCACTTAGAATTATTCAGTCCTGCTAGTCCCCTGAGACTGGGGCTTCACTGTACAGTTTTTTTCTACTTAAGATTGCAATTGTGGAATACTTTAGCATTGTGGCTATGCCTGCCTATAAAAGCAGTTGTCCTTCATGAACGGAGACAGGTTTTGGGGTAGCTGTAGACTGCCCCATTGGCAACTGACAAGACTGAGGCTAGGCTGAGGCAACAACATGTTCCACATGATAATACATCTTCTCTTGTGGCATAATATTTTCCTATGGATTCATTTTAAAAAGACTTTATCTTTCACAGGTAGATATATACTATGAAAAGTTACCCTTAAAAGAGGTGTCTGTCTGAGAATGCATAAAAAACAGCTCAGAGAGATGTGTGAAATCGCCTCCTTGTTCATAGTGGAAAGTTAACTATTCCAGTAAATTCTGCAGCTGCTTCACTGTTCAGAGTCGAGTCTGAATTCATGGCATATCTCTCATTGACTTTAATGGAAAGATAATGTTGCGCTTAATGGTTGGGTAGAATGACGGACAGGTACATTCTAAAACAGATGCAAAACGAGAGTGGCCTTTGGAGTTCAAAGCAACAGCAGTCACAGCACCTTTCTGGAAATAATATGTACTGTCTGTTCAAACCCATGATCTTACTTCCCTTCAAGCTGTTCAGCATGTGTCCTACACACTGGTACAAAAGTTCCTAACTGTATCTAATTTTAGTACTCGAATCCAAATAATTCAAATTTGGTAAAGCAAGCCATTAGATCTGACCATCTTCCTATGGAAAAGAAAGTTGAAAAACAATAGTGCTCTCTGCTATACAACATTTGGACACTTTCTTTTGCTAGTGTAGTATCTCATTTCTCTCTCCATTTTTCTCTTATTAAATACTGGCAATTCTCTGTCTTGTGGTTACTTTAATTTCTGCTTTGAATGCTTCCCTCCAAGATTAACTGGCTGGCTTTTGGCTTTGCCTTGTTTTGTTCTTGTTTAAATTGTGGATTGGAAACTTCCAGATGTCAATATTCTAGTAAAATTTTATCTTGGAACAGCCCTTCCTAACACTCACTTCAAAACCTCAGCATTCTTCCAACACTGATTTACACTGCAGTCCCCTGGCTGGAGTGTGTACCACCAGAGCAGAGCAGACACATATCAGACTGACAGTCTGCTCATTGCCATTACTGCCACCTGTCTTTTATAAACAGCAGTTGGTCACAGTGAGAGAGGTCACTGCCCTATGTGGCCCTGAACTCCATGTTCAGCTGTGGCCTATGCCAAATACTTCAGAAGAAGGCAGAAAAGTCTTGGTCATGGCCAGTTGTACAAGACTGTACATGACTGGGAATGAGGGAAGGGGAGTTCAACTACATCTGTCTCTGAGAATGAGCATGCACCTCTAAGAAGCAGATATGCTCTTCTTTGAAACTCTCTGACTTACCCTAGCTAATATCACTTGAAATGTAACTGCACAAATGAATAGCCAACCCTTCTACCAAGCTTTGCTCAGGTACAGAGGGCAATTACTCTGCCAAAATGCTGTTCAACCTGAGCTGCAGTTATCTGTCCTGATGAGTAGTGATGGGCTCTGAGTTTGTGCCTCAGAGCAGGAATGACAGCAGACAGTTTCTAGTCCTGTTTCTGATGTCCTGCTTTTCTCCGCTATGTTGCCCACTGTCTATGGTCTTTTTAGACAAGCAATGATTAATCATTGACAAAAATGTTAAGTTTAGCATAAATGGAGATTAAAGCTCTTAACAAAGAGCTGAGAGTGTTTACAATGAGTTAAAACATTTTTAAAATAAATTTGTCACTAAATGTCAAAGAGATTATCATCTAAGGTTAGGACTAGAGCTAGATTTACAACTTCAGACTACAGGAGCAGAAAAAAATGCTGCTTTTGCTCGGTTTGGTAAGGAAACAAGGCTGACATGCTGGCATCTGTGGAGCAAATTACTTATTTTTATTCCTGAAGTGTCTATGAACTTTCGGGCTACTCTTGAAGATAGAGTTAGGGCTGAGTTAAGTTAAGGTTAATGACAATGAAGGCTTAAGAGCCAGTCACTGGACCTGAAAGGTTGAAAACATAAGATGAATACTTGTGCCACCAGGGGGAATGGTTTTTACTATTTTACGTAACAGATTTCAGTCATTTGATGACAGTCTAGTTTGGATTAAGAGTGAGGGCTTGGATCAGCAGGGACTGAAGACAGCAATTAACAGATGGATTTCTCAGTGTCTAGATAGCTAGAAATAGAGCTCTAATGGTCTGAATTTCCTAGTCTGTGGTTACTGATGTAGTTAGTCAATTTGTACTTAGGGCTATTGATTTGGGATAACAAGGAATGAAGAGGTTTTCTTATCAGTGAGTCCCACATAGAAGAGATCTAGCGCTGGCATGGATGAAAGCTTCCAGATTAAGAAACACAAGCAAACTTGGAGTTCCTGGCATCTAGTCTTTTCTTCCTGACTATCAAGCCTCCAGGCAGAATTTTCTTTGGGAAATGTACTGATAGAAGTGAAAGTGGACTGAACAGGCACAGGGTGTACATGTTGGGAGAAATTGTTGGTCTTCTCACTGCCTTGGTGTACATTTTCTATGAATAAACAATGCTGTCAAGTCCGTACAAAATTCACTTAAAGACAAACAAATGCAGGTAATAGTTAGTACCTGCTGTGGTAGTGAGCCAGATTTGTGGAGAGGATGCACCAAACCCACCAGAACTGTCCAAAATAAATGGCTTGCAGTAAAGAATGCCTTGATAGCTTTTTCTCAGGAATCAGTTATTTCCAGCTTGTGCTTTCCTCAAATCTGCAGCTGCTCACAAGGTCACTCTGAATCGCTATCTAGAAACCCTGTAAAAATTGGAATTTCTTAAAGATAAAAACCATTTCTTTGAATTTTCCATTATTCATACTATTTTTATAGCACTGTAATTTTACCTATATTAAAAAGATGGGTCTATCTATATTTCTATGGCCTCAGTACCTCCACGTTCCGTGATCGGAGAGCTCTATTAGTCAAAGCACTGTACAGATATTAAGAAGATTTTCTGCCCCCATAGTGTTAGTGTCTAAACACATGGGAGACAAAAGAAATATAATTAGAGAGAAATATACTCACATTAAAATTGAAGGGAAGTAATTTGATTACAGTCGCGCACTGGCTTTACCATACACCCAGGAATAAAAATCCAGTTAGCAGTGAGGCCCCACCTATCCTCAGAGGAAGACTTAAAACAGCAAAGCCAAAGTGCTTTTTCAAGAACAGTGATGCAGACCTGTGTGATTTTCTATATAAGGTCAGACTGACCATCAGCATCCTAATTTTAGCTGTTTAAAGCCTATGTTTTCAAAGAAAGCCGAAGTTTTTTTGGTATTGTGCTGTATGCACCTGCTGCATACAAATCCAAAGGGGTTCAGCACTCAGTGGCAAGTTACATTACAGCACTGCAGCCAAACCCTCTTTCGTTAAACATACAGGGAGTGGATCACTCTGAACAGCACATGTATGGTGGTGTGGTTCTGGGATTTTACTTCCACTGAACTTCTGAAATACCAGCCATTCCACAGTATCTTACTCAGGGTCTCCTTCATCTTCCCTTGCATCGGAAATTGACTGACTGGTTTTGTTCCTAAGATGGATGGATCTGAAAACACAATTAATTTCTAGTTTCTCTGCCTTCTCATAGTTAGGGCTGATTGTCAATGTAATATTTTCTTCTCATATATGAGGCAGCAGGAGGTTTTACAGAGTCATCATCTATGATAGTACATTTCATTAGGTTCCCATCCTTGAGAGTCAGGCTGTTGGGAAGTGATTTTTGCCTGCAGAGTTAATGCACATGCCTTTTTTCATTGCCTGCTTACTGAAAAGTATGTATTATGTCCCTGGGTATATGATTTATTGCATTCTATTATCCAGTTGTTGCATAATTTTGAAGACTTCATGGAAGGAACAAATCATTGCCATGCAAATGACTGTGAGATGAAAACCTCATCATTGTGCTACGCCAACACAACTCAGCCTTCAAAAGCAGTCAGTTCCCATTGCAACCAAAGGCAGTTGTGTCGTGAAAAGCCCTCTGCAATCCATTGAAATTGTGCCCATCAATGTTTTACAAATGCTTGCAGCCGCAATGACTCTTTCTTTCTCAGTACTGTTTGTATCTTTATTCAGCAGCCAGATCTTTCTTTTGCAACTCAAATCAGTGATTGTAGAGGCAAAGGAAGAACTCTGCAGGCATTCACAGCAGCTAACACTGGTTAGCACATCACAGGCTTCTCATTCATTGGCAAAATTTAAAATGGTTTGCAAGTATCATCAACTCAATTCTACCAGCTGAGAGGTGAAGAGAGTTGCCCGTGGTTAGCTTGCGAACTAAGACAGAAATCAGTCTCTGGCTGGACTGGGAGTTTACTCAGCCATTAGAATATACTGATACCTTTGAATCATTGCACTAGTAGACATTCCTTTTACCATTCCTCGCAAATCCAAGTAAATATCTGAACATTGGTAATGCAGTATGCTTTCATAATGCCTTCTGCTATGGCTCTAATACAGCTTCCAAACATTTCCAATTTTATTCTACCGTGGCCTTTGTGAACTTAGACCTAAGTCTTTTGCTTCATGTTTATACCCAGCTGGACTGCATACAGCTTTAGAGAGAAGTAAAAATGAAGATGGGTGTTTCGGACACCCCCACCATATTGTTTTATCATGTTTACCTGATTAACACATGTACACAATGAAACTATCTTTGTGTTAGTAAATTAATCACCGCTAACACACAGGCTCAAGCACACACTAGGATACAACTATTCCTACTGTTGAATTACGAGCACATTCCCTGGCATAATTTTGGCTCATGTCTATTGACACTCTCTTGGCAATGACTGGGCGTGGTACAGAAATTCTTCAAGTCAGGGACCGTTTCCAGCTGACACTTCAAAGCAGGATGCTTTGCTTTGGGTGTAAGAGAGTAAGGTGGTATGGGCCTGAGCTGTGCCATGCCTTTTGATACGGGGCCCAGCCAACAGTCCTTTGCCATTTTGTTTATATGAAATAGCCTGAGACCAGGATTAGAAAAGATGAAAGGGGAAACAGGTCTTGTCACAGCATGATTCAAGTGCTTCCCACACCATAAATGTGAGCTTAACTATATGGCTTCCTATTGAGGTTTATTCCTGCTGATAGCTGCCAATATCTCAGTGACTGTATATGTGTGGTTTTAGTTCTGGAGGTGTACACTCCAGATCTTTTCATCCACATTATTTTTAAAGTTGTTAATGAATGTCATTTTCATAGGTGCTAATGACTGGTTTGAGCTTTCACTGACTTCAGTGGGACAGTGTTCTGCATATCTGTAAAGATTCATTTTAATGTACAGTCGGCTTGATTTTCAGTGTCCGCTGCCAAACCAGTGCAACGCAGAGATGTTTCAGGTGGATTTTAAACTAGCTTGAACTCCTGTGCAGCACAGCTTACTAAATTTCCCCCGATGCTTTCTTGTACTAAGCCATACAATTTGCATTTGTTTTATCCTTGCTCACATTTTGACAGGCACCATTTTAGCAAGATCCACAAAACCATTATCGCTTTACCCAAGTATGGAGTCTCAGGCTAGTAGGTTACAAGAGCTCCCAACACAACATTCTCCCTACCTAGAACAACTGTGCTTTCAGGAAGCAGTCATTTGATAACCACCAAGTGAAAACAAAACAGAAGATGTTAATTATTATCTCAGATAGCAATTAGATCAATTTATTAAGAATGAATTGAATTCACCATGGGAAACTTCCTCTTCTACGGACGGTTTATGTCCAGGTCATATTTTAATGGTCATTCATTTACACAGCAATGCAGATTTATTTAAGTTACATACAGGGTGATTAGGGTTATTAGATACAGATATGGTGCTTGTTGGTTTGATGCAGAGAAACAGTTTATATTCTGTTCTGAGTACTTACCACATGCAGATCACTTCTGTTTTCACTGTACCCCAGTGTGGCTGAGTGCATAGAACACTTGTGAGTCATGTTTTCTATCATCTAGTTCATTAAGCTGCATTTGTTCTGTTGCACATGTATACATAACTAACCTTCCGTACACTAAGATACAGCTTATATTTTTCATAACAGCAAGAATGCCTTGTTCCTATGGTCCCAAGTCTCTATACCATCTGACAGCTTACCAACTGAAATGCACGGGCTTCTAACTGCCACCTCAGTGGTGTGTTCTGTAAAGTTTTTTGAGGCAATCCTCTTGTATCTGTTTGACTGTAATAAGTAACTATTGGCATCCCCTATGCTCCCTTTGGAAATACGTTTTGTTTAAGCAGCAGCCCTGCTAGGCATTTATGATGATTTTCATTTCCTAAGTAAAAGTTTGTCCATCAACGACTCATTTTTTCCATCAGGTTGTTGACTGTTGGCTGCAGGTTTTGGAGCCAACTTCATTTGTTTACATCATGGATAATAAATCTTATTATCATTCTGTACCCAGTTTCACATCAAGATAACTGTGGGTTTCCTTCTTTTGATCTCTTAACTATAACAGCTGATGAAAAGGAAATTGTAGTTTTTGTCAGAGTAGTGATTTCAGAACTTCACAGACATAGTACTCCTGTACTTTCTACCTAACATGAAAGAATTGATTACTGTGCCTACACCTTTTTTACTTGATTATTTTATTTGCAAGGAAAGTCTCCTACTAGAAATAACTTTTTTCAGAAACCTAAGCTTTTTACTCAGTGTAGTCTAATCCCAAAATCAGCTGCATTTTGCAAAAAAATACTGCACTTCTGTGGGAAAAAAATCCAAATACAAATAATTAGTCCAAAATACCAGTTATTTCTTTTGGACATGTGGAGCAATGCAGATGTTCTAGTATAGTTGCCTCGTGTTGGGCAGGTGCCCATTTTCATCTCCAGATCAAGACCCTAATGAAGTATCCCTCATCACAACTACTTTCCCGCGTCATAAGGGGATATGTTGGTACACCCTGGAAGATCTAATACAACTTCTGAGAAGGGCTCCACGGGACTAAGGTAGAAGGGCAGCCATTATTCAGCTCTTTAGCAGAAAAGTGTATGCATACCTCGCATAGCCTCCTAGATACAGCAATAGATAAAAAAGTGAGAAGGACTTGGAGTCAGAGCATTTGGTGCACTTAGCAATTCTGAAAAATTATGCAAGGCAATCTGCTGCTTACAAAGGTTTTGAACTCCTTGCAATTCTTTGTCATACTAGCTGAAACTGTTGTGTTTATACTGCAGTACAGTGCAATTTACACAGCAAATAAAATGCTGGAAACAAGCAGAGGAATCCTTCCACAAATATTTTCCTTAGGGTCAGTGAGCTTGGGTATGCTTTGAGGGGAACTATTTGGAAAGACGTTCCTTAAGAGATATCTCCATTCTCTCACCAGTGGCTCTACTAATTTTACAGAGATAATACACATCTCTTATGCAAATATAACAAAGTTGGAAAGTTTCCAAAGTTCCTTTCTAGCCCACAAAGTTTCAGTTCTCTCATCCTATAAATCACATTACTATAACACCCAAAGAAAAGTAGTTAGTATTTGATAATTATGTAAAATAAACATTGAAAGATCTACTCCATACTTGTTTACTTGTAAATATCTTGACTAAACTTTACATTTTTCAGAAAAGACTACCTATTCTGTACATCTGTACAGCACCAATCACACTAAAAATGTACACTAGGTTCTTAGAAGCACAAAGAATCACTTGTTTAACTCATCTGACCCTCTGCATAGTACAGTCCATAGATTCATACCACTGTTTGCCACTTGATAACTGTCATTTCTGGATAAACTAGACTGTACCTTACAGAATAGCATCTAGTATTCCCTTGTATTCCTTACCCTAGAAGACAGAAAATCTTCCAGAACTCCACTTAAGTATTTACATTTGTGAACTACCTCCATATTTAAAAAATGTATGCCTTAGCTCTGTGTGCTCAGATTTGGCTCCCTTTGTCTGCTAACTTAAGGAGTCTATCACTATCATAAATATCCTCTGGCTCATGAGTACAGCATGTGGATCTGCTCTTTGCTAGCTAATTATTTTGTGGATTTTAGCCTCTCACTGTAAGAAATAAAATAATCATAGAATCATAGAATAGAGAGAATGTTTCTTCCTAAAATAGAATGTTAAGTAGGAAACTCAAATACAGGCTGCTTTTTTCCCTAAGGATGGAGGAAAAGAACAAAATGACAGTTATTTGCCCATCCAAGAAAGCTGAAATGAAATTTATTGCCTTGGATAAAGGCAAGCTAGATATATAGAGATATATTTATATCTGTATCGAATGTTCTCCTGGCTAAGTACTGTCCAGGGAGTATGAAGCCCCATACAGACTATTCATAGAAAGACAAGAAGGCTTAAGTAATTGAGAGAAACATTAAAAAGGTTAAGATAAGAACAACCTTCGCATTAGATGCTACAGAAATAAAACAACAGACATCTCGGGAGCTTATTGCTCAAACAAGACAAGAAAACTAATTCACTCAAGGTTACTTACTATCTCTTCAGCAGAGCAAGGTAAGAAAACCATCCCTGGAACCTTGCTTTGGTGACCTGGACTTTGTATCACATTGCTCCTCATTTGTAGAAGGGCTCTACTATTAGTCATAAGGAGGAAAGTGTTTTAAAGCTGAACTAGGACATCAGAACCTGAGTCATACTCGGGTATGTGTGGCAATGCCTTATATTATTCAAATAAGTCACAATGTGCTTTTATGGCTCACTACCAAAACAGGATACTCAGAAAACGAAAAGGCAATTTCTGTATCACACTCTTTAAAGGATATTATAAATTTTGAATTGCCATTCGAGCTGTAGACTGATTTGTACCAATACATTTCATACTTAGATGCAAGATCCACATAGCATGTTTTGTGAGGCATAACTAATATAGCATTGTAAACTTCACAAACCATATCCATCATTATCCTTACAGAAGTATGGCCTTGATATACAGGATGGAGGAAACGAAAGCATGGAATGTGATATGCAGTCGAGCAAGGAATGTGGTCCTTTGCTAGAACAGTAAATGTAACAATCTCAAATCACTTCTCAAAGCTACTTTCTGGTATGAAACACGCTTAAAACTGCTAAATGACAATATGGGTCACAATATGGCTGGAAATTGTCCATATATGTCATTGGTCTTCACTCTTAATTCCTCAGTCCCCATTCCTAGTCCTTGTAGCACTTACAATTGCGAGCTGCTCCTCTAGGTAAGATCTGCAATTGATCACACCTGCACAGAACCTATCAAGTAAAGGCTCAGCTTGTTTCAAGCACCTTCATGTTCATGCTATTAATAGTAAGCAAAAGAAATATTCCACGAAGCCACATGTCTCTGACCATTAGACATCACCATATATCAAGTGATTTTTAATCTGTTTGTTTCTACAACTCTACTCAACCCAATAATTTATCCAAGTGCATATAAAAAAAAATAAAAAGAAAAAAACTCAACAAAATCTATTTCACAAGAGAAAATCTGAATCTCTAGCTAATAATCATTTCATAGAATCATAGAATCATAGAATCATAGAATCACAGGTTGGAACAGACCCCTAAGATCATCAAGTCCAACCATCAGCCCAACACCACCATGCCTACTACACCATATCCTGAAGTGCCAGATCTACACGTTTTTTTGAACACCTCCAGGGATGGTGACTCCACTGCTTCCCTGGGAACCCTGTTCCAATGTCCGACCACTCTTCCAGTAAAGAAATTTTTCCCAATATCCAATCTAAATCTCCCCTCATGCAAGTTGATGCCATTGCCCCTCATCCTATTGCTAGTTACTTGGGAGAAGAGACCAACACCTGTCGCCCTACACCCTCCTTTCAGTTAGTTGTAGAGAGCAATAAGGTCCCCCCTCAGTCTCCTCTTCTCCAGACTAAACAACCCTAGCTCCCTCAGCCATTCCTTGTAAGACTTGTTCTCTAGACCCCTCACCAGCCTTGTTGACCTTCTCTGGACACGCTCCAGCACCTCAATGTCCTTCTTGTAGTGAGGGGCCCAAAACTCAACACAGAACTCGAGGTGCGGCCTCACCAGTGCCAAGTACAGGAAAACGACCTCCTCCCTACTCCTGCTGGCCACACTATTCCTGATACAAGCCAGGATGCTGTTGGCCTTCTTGGCCACCTGGGCACACTGCTGGCTCATGTTCAGCTG
>Ga0065711_1049054_pt1 | contig 11496 bp, 7 predicted proteins | sample Hoacrofraction12_FD_59098 | JGI IMG/M metagenome (GOLD analysis project Ga0065711, IMG submission 59098) | Hoatzin crop microbial communities from Cojedes, Venezuela - Epithelial fraction 12 v2 (version 2) | ecosystem: Host-associated > Birds > Digestive system > Esophagus > Crop | place... | reverse complement strand
AAAAAAAAAAAAAAAAAAAAAAAAAGACTGCTATTATTTAAGCCTTACATACTTTCTTTTGGTAATCTTATGGTTGACTTGCCCACCTTGCAGGGTCTTTTTTCAGCATCCCTTAGGAGCAGGATCCAAAACTCTCCCAATATACTGAACGATGTGATTTACATCCTGCTCAAGGCAGTAGATATATTAACAAACTATTAAGCATGATGGGTTTTTGCAGAATTCCTCCTTTCCAGCCCATAGCGATATTTTAGAATAACCACCGGTAAATCAGTGTTGTATTCTGTGCTGGTTTTGCCTGTATCTCAACAACATTATTGTTGCTTTCAAAACTTATTCTTCATGCTTTCACACCATTGAATTCTAACAAAGACTCATACTCTGATCACTTTTTTCTCATGTTTGATATTCTCCAGTCATACAGAGCTACTTCTGGCTCAGCTCATGGATCAATTAAATGGCAGGATCGGTTTGTTCCAGATGCATGTTTGCATATGTTCTTTCCGAGGTTTCATTTCCCATTTTCTGAGTTAACCTGATGATGTTGTGTGGTATAAGCTTAGGGGACTTCAGGAGAAATTATTGCACTTGTCAGAGAATCATCAGTGGAGGATCAGCAGTCAATAAGAGAGGATCATTAGAACTGATTCAAATAAGGTCTCTTGGGATAAAATAGTTGGTCAGAGCAGGAAAATCAGTCTGCTCAAGTACGCTGATAGTGAAGTGACAGAGTTTTCAACAGGCTGGTTCATAAGGGATAACCGACAAAGGGGACTGCAACTTCGTAACAAGGGGACTCGCCTATTGACCACCAAAAAAAGAATGAGGTCAGAAACTGAAAGGCTAGGAAAAAAGGAGGAGGGTGAAAGCAGACACAGGATTGTTTTTCTGAAAAGTACTAAAAGTTCCAGAGCTTTTATCATTATTTTATGGAAGGGAACTGAGTCAGGGGAGAATATCTATGTGTTCTGGCTGGGCCAGACCATGAGCTCCTGTGCCCATAAATGTGCTGCTGGGGTACTGTGAAGGGTTAATGTTGGTCTGGGATTGACTTCTTGCTTTGCCTAGGTTAGGATCTGGGTGCAGCAAGCGAGACAGAGAAACCACAAAAAAGTGGTGCTGAAATCCAACAGAAACAGTAAAAATACGTGAGCTGGTGGGCAGTCAGTTCAAATGGATTGGTAGCTCAATGCATGTCCATCGTGAAAAGCTTGGTTTGGCTTTCATGACTGTTTTCCAGTCGCAAGAGAAGAACCCATAAAGTAGGTCAGCTAGCACAGAAAGGAGTGTACATAGCTTCCAACAGTTTCATTTGGTGAAATGAATATACATACCCAGGGCAGGAGTATAATCTTATGTCACGAGTATATTTGATCTAAAATGAATTGCAGTGAAACTTGCACTAAGGAGGAATTCCGGTAGGCCATATCCTCTCTTAAGACTGCTTCAAAGTATGCTCAAGATTTCTAGTACAATTATATCCAGACTTAGTAAAATGCCAACTCCACTTGGCAACTGACTTTTTTTTATTCATAGTCCCTGGAGTGGTAGCTTAAGACATCCCTCAGTATACTTCACCTGTCTGAAACACTTCCACATGTTCGTAGGGCTAAATTAAACCGAAATTACTCTTTTTTTATAATCCACAGTACAGCTCTTAGATAATCCCTAAAATAATTCTGAATAAAAATATGCCATCAAACAAGCTTTCAGCATCTGCTCATTACACTGTCTAAAGTCAGTATGCAATATATTTCTAATTCTCTTGTTTTCCTGAGATTTATTCTAATTCAATGCTAATAAGTATGAGTACTAAATTCCTGATGCTTCTGTGGTAAATAATACATTTAAAATCTCAAGTCAAATGTTTAGATCGGGAAGTAAACCGACTATCTGCAGTGTAGTAATGGCTGAGAAAATTGTTGAGACGTTGTGGATATGAGACAATGTATTTCCCAGAATTTATACTTACACATTTCAATTTGAAATAATAGCATCTGAATAGAGAAGAACCACTTAAAGGCACCATATTCACCAAGACTTCAGACTGGACTCTAGGAGGAAGGGGAAACGAAAAAAAGCAAATAGTCTGCCCTCCAAAATCCACTTTTCTCTTGTTTCGGTGGTATTCACTACCATTTGCTGGGTAACAACAGAATATTCTTGGTGTTGTTGACAGCCTGTTTCGCCTTCGCACTACCACCAGAAGCACAACGTAATGCCTGTTTTGTGCCACGTCTGAAATTAGCACCGAACCTGTGAATCACAGGCCAAGATCAGTGCCTCCAGGTGGTTCCAGCTTCGTGCCTGCACAGTCACTGCGAGATGGTCCCTCTCCTCAAAGCGTTTCTCCGCAGGGTCCCACCTGGGCAGAGACGTCATGTCATCTGCACTGTGAGATGCTCACCACACTCTTGAGCTTTGCACATCGGTGTGTTACTGCTGTTATTAGAGTTACTGGCAACTGTGGGGGGCCTAGGGGTAACTTCTTGCTTTTCTTTGGGTTTATGGTTCACACTGGACCTCAGCACCTCCAGTTCCGTTTTCAATTTACTCAATCTTTATTAAAATACAGCTGTTAGGAGCTACACGCTAATAAGCAAACAATACCAAAAAGGGATTCTGACAAAATAATGTTGCTGAGTGCTACATTTTCTTGCACCTTGAGTTTATTTAGTTCAAGTTCCGAATCGTAAGAAATCTGAAGCAGCATTAAGATAACAGTGGTAGGTAACTGTCTTGGAGGTATGAAACAATGGAAAACACAATGAATGTCTATTATTCTTACAGTATCAATGCTTCCTAAAGTAACTTAGAAGCTTCTTTTGTACTTGATAGTGCTTTTTGTTTCCTCTATTAAATAGTGCTTAAAAACCACAACTTCAGTCAATCAGTAAACAGGATCATTACTTCTAAGTGTTTCAGACTCTGAATCAAGGATTTCATTTAATTTTCCAAGTGGAATAATGCATATAGATGAGGATGTCAATTTGCAAATAACCTGTATTAGAATGGCGTGTACAGTGCTTATGGTAAGTAATCAACATTATTGACTTAGCTCAGGGATTTAAAATGCTGAAAAAAACTAACAGAATAAATTGATTGCAAGAAAGGAGATGTGCATCGCTGTGTTCAAAATCTGAAATGAGAGTAAAATGATGCAATACTATTTTGTAATTCAGAAATATATATGTACGGATAGACGTATAGGTATGTACACATAATGCTAGTATTATCGATTTAAATTTCCATAGGGACAAAAGAAAGCATACTGACTTTGATTTGAATGGTTATGCTGGGATTCATTATCAATATATTAAAATACAAATAGTTGGCTACATCACACCCCTGCTGAACATTTTCCGTTAGTAGTTAATGGCCACCAAGTCTTCCTTCTCATAGTTTTGAATGTTATTTATTTTTTTCTTCCTTCTATAATCGCCACCATCATACCGGAAACCTTTCCAGAGATGATGACAAATTTCAAACAATTCATTTCTAAATCCAAAGACTGTAGACTTGTATCTGTCAGTTGGAGCATTACCACATAATGCTTAGCGATTTCTTGCATTTCAGTTTGAATAGCCACAGCTGCCATCAGAAAGTGCCTCTCAGCATTTTCATAACGGACCTGGGTTTGAGGTTTTTTTCTGTAACCCAGAAGTATGCGAGACCTCAGCTCAGATTTCAGCTTATATTCATGGGAGTGCACCAGACTTGTGCCGTAAGCAGGCTTAGCTGGGAAAGATACTGCTGCTTGTAAGGATTTCATTTAATATTTTCTGCTGTAGGTGAATATGATCCCTGGATTTGTTTGTTGTTTGTCGTTCGCGGGATTCAGTGTATGAAGCACAAAGCGTACTGAAGCCCAGTGGTGATATTCTTGCCCATATTAAAAAGTTCTTTAATGCCACAAGTTCTTTTGTTGATTTCTTTGAGACTATTTCCTGTGTAAAATTTTAATTTCAAGACGTATATCATAATCTCGCCCTGAGTGCACACAGGCTGCCTGTGTAGGAGCTCCGGTTCACAAGCGTTGTCACTGCAGAGTGACCTTGGGTTGATATCTTGTCAGATCTCATAAACGCCGAATCCGTCCTACCCAGCAGCTGGGCAACACAACCTGGAGGGAAACCCAGGCTCCCACCGCGGCTCTGGAGAAGAGACAGGGGAAAGTCCTCATGTGCTGGTTCTGCGTCTGGGCTAGGATAAATGCAGACGATGCTTATGTTCCTTAAATGTCCTCTTTAGTATTTTTTTCGGTAGAAGTGAGTTATTATACTCCTTGATCCTCGGCTGGCACGGTTGCGTGCTGATTCAGGATCACTGCTGCCCTTCTGAATTGGTGTCCAGGGTTTCTGCTGTGTTTTACCCTGCAGGTCACCAGATTTGTCATGGATAAAGTATTGTCTATCTACCTGTAAATAGGTATAATTTGGAAAGCAGCAGGGGATTTTGTGGGATGGAAAGCGTTGTATAATGACCCAGTCCCGCAATTGTTCCTTGAAGCTGTGCTAGTGGCGAGTAGCAATGGGTCAATGCCTCCCTCCGCTTTTGAAAGCATTAGTGGAAATCTTGCCTGTGCAGAAACTGTGCCATTAGGTCTTTTGTGTCAGAAGATTTCTATACATCTTTCCTATCATGCCATGCTCGTGCTGTAATAATAATGTTACATCATTGCTGTTCATCTATGTTAAGCTACCTTGCAAACTACCCTAGTGAAGTGAATAATCCATTTCCACTGCTTCACGTGGCAGACATTGTTTGCAGTCTAAGCTCACCCAGATATTTACATCTATATGTGCCTGAGTGTGTGTGTGTGTGGAAGTATACATATTAATCACAAATCCCCCTATGGTAGCCTTGCAAATGGAACCATGTTCAGTTAAGCGTGTGAAATGCCAGACGTCTTGCTGCCCATGCAACTTAATTTGGACTTCTGCAGTGTCCAGTGTATCTACTTACTGATGAAAGGCGAACTTCTTGAGAAGTGTGCTGAAATGATTCAATTATTTATTTTCAGCTGACAGGCACAATGGACTGTGAAGTTTTATGGATGGAGGTAAGCAACTTGTTTCTTAACTCCTAAGTGCACGACTTTCACATAAAGGTTGCTTCTAACTTGTTTTTTTAAATCACATTGTCACTTAAGTATCTTCTACAAGAGAAGAATTGAGAAAAACTTTATTGTTATACCTATAAAAAACACAAAATGTAACAAAAAAACCATCCCTACCCCCAGTTCCAGAACTTCTCTTCATAATTTCAGAAACCTCTCTGTCTTTTACATGCCAACAAGTTCTCTTGGGCTTTGTTACTCATGAAGTTTTGCTTCGGGCAGCAGCTGGTGAAGGCTATGGTTGCTGGAAAAGAAAGAGACAATATGGCCAGCCACGGAGCTGGCCAATGGCATGGAAGCAGTTCATCTTGGCCCTTCCTCAGCCCCATCCCCGCGGGGTCTCACAGCCCGTACAGGTGAGCTGGCATCTCCCGGACCTTGCTGGGGCGGGTGTGCTGCCTGCAGCTGCTGCTCCCCACTCCGCTTGCCTCTGTTGGGGCCATCAGCCAGCTGCAATTTCCTAGGGAACACGAGTGAGTGAAAGGAAATGGCAATTATCAGTTATTCATATGGCAGCAGAACCTGAATGGGATTTCATGGAATGAATAAAAGAGCTCTTCTCCCACTCAGGAGCCTCTGCTGGCTCAAGCCATGGAGGTTTTAGAGCAACAAGAATGTTTTACAGTGCAAAGCTGGACCTCCAGATTCCCCTGTAGCCTTGGGTTTATTTATCACCATTCACTGTGCTTGATTCCACCAATTCAGCTGACCACTCTCTACTTTTGGGGTTGGGTGCTCCCACGCTGTAGCTAACTTCACCCAAGGTGGCAAGCTGGGTTTATTCTGGGGTGAAGAAATGGCCCAGAAAAGGGCAAAACTTGTTTCCTTTCCGACTGCTTGCTATTGCACTTCACCCCTTTCAGCTTCAAGTATTCATTCAGCTTCTAACTAGGATTGCACAATTTAATTCTTCTCCTCTGGGCTATACAGATGACATGCTTCATATAACAGCAGCTTTGAGCATATACATCCCTGTAATATATTTGTAACTGGTGCTTCAGATGATCGGAGCACCAGCTCTTCTGATGTTTCAAGGCGCATTTGGGCGTTCACTGGGGATCATTTCCCCAGCATGCTGGAAGAGCACTCTGTGAGCCTCCTGCTGTGTTTCACCAGTTGAGACCAATGTTACTGCTGTTACAGAAGAGCTATGCTTCTCTTAGCAATAACGACTCAGTACATTACGGCGGGTTTTGCTTTCTCTCCAGGTTCTGTTCAGGGACTGCCGTGTGGTTGATGCTCGGGTTTTCCAGCTGGTTTGCTGCTCTCCTTGCTGTGGTTTGCACGTCGTCCTTGTGGGGGAAGATTAAGTGGAATTTTATTGCACCAGGCCAGGGTTAATTGAGAAGAAAATTTGCATATTAATCAGTTTTTAACATGGAAAATTTGACTTTGTGTAGATGTATAAAAGTTTAGTATTGGCACTCCACCCTGTTATGGGATAAGTCTGCTGCATCCAAGCACTTTCCCTTGCTGTTTACTGTTAAACAAACTTTATATATTATTTAAATTCACACATGAAAAAGCCCACTCGTATACAATTTCACATCCTCTCACTTAAATACTTGAGCAGTTTTGAGCATGGTAGGAATTTTTGGTGCCTGATTTTTTTTTATTTTCCAGAGAGATTTGCTCAGACATATACCCAATATTTGAAAGTATTTCAATAAATGGACTTGATGATCTTAGAGGTCTTTTCCAACATACTATTCTGTGATGCTATGAAAGGAAAGTGTTGATGCAAGGCCTACTGCATTCATCTGTGAAAAAAATCAAAGTTTTTCTTGCTTCCACCATAAGATACTTATAATCTTTACATATTTTCCAAATAGAAGTGCCAGCACGTTGTTGTTTATGGCCAACATTATAGACAGCTAATAAAGCCTTTTCCATAACATTGTTTTTTCCAACCAAATTTGAAATTTGCGAGATCAAATGAATGATGTGCGAATATGAAGCAAGGAGAATTGTATTATTCAGGCCAGGTCTTCTAGCATGGAGCTGGGAACCAGTCTTTTGCCTTTGCAAAACCAGTCACAGTAGACCTGTCCAAAGGCATCTTTGCAATCTCAGCCTTGGAGGGAGGCCATAATTTGGGTGGAAAAATTCCACTCCACTGTTCCCCAAAATAGGATTTGATTCACACCGTTTCTTCTAATTGCTGACACACCAAAAGACACGATTACGGTAATGGGTTTGTGTACCCTGGTGTGATTTTCTTGAAGTTAGCTGATGCTTGCACCACTTGCCAAAAAAGAGTGTTTGCCAGCACCTGCGAAACAATAGTTCACCCTCAATGCTAATTTATCGCCAACATTTCTGCAAGAAACAGATAGCACAGGTATCTTCCGCTTACAGAAAAGTCTCCAGGATTAGGAACTTCCGGAACACAGCAAACTCTTAAAAATGTTGTAAAGAAAAAAAGTATTCCAAGTATAACTAAATGATTTTACAGGAAGACATGCAGAGGGTCTAATTTAGTAACAGCCTGCGCCATAAAATATTAGTCAAGTGCTAGCATAGCCATTAATACTCTTTTAACACAAAGCAATTTCACAGCCTCATTTACTAACTGGAATCTCCCAAGTCTAGTTGGTAATTGTGCTTTTTATTCATCTCAGTAAATTCCATTTAGTGCTTTTTAGCAGTTTCTTAACATAAATGCACTGAATGTTGTTAAATTGGATTAATAGATTTTATGTGTGATGTATGTTATATATACATTTGACTGAAGGTGTTTCAAATCATGACAATCTTTTTTATAATGCACTCTTCTTTTTTATTTTTTATTGATTTTCAGCCTCCTACTGGTAATAATTTTGTAATAGATATTTATGATATACAGTTTATAAATCGGGGCTTGTGGGGGTCACAGGGTTACAGTCTTCTTTAGCTCACTCTACAGTGTTTTGACCTACGGCAAGCTTCGGGATAAAACCTTTTCAGGTGGATTAGAACCTAGATAAATAATTAGAACAGTTGTACAGTCATGCATTTTTTAAACCTATATCTGTTCAATTTTGCTTAAACTGAAGTAAAATAGGAGTCTTTTGCACCAACCTTTTATTTTAAAACATTCCTTTGGAGCACATTTTTAGAAATATAACCAGATGTTTACTTCAGTCTCTCTTGAGTTCCTTCATGATATTTCCTGTAATTTTTTAAGTAAAATCTTGATAAAGACTGAAATTATTAGATTAAGTATACAGTGATCCAGCGTTTTCTAATGCTACAGCATTCAGCAGCTGGAGTACGTCAGTCAGATTGGTGCATGTCTGTAGCAGAGGACTTTCTAGCCTGCAATTTAGTCACTAGTCAGTAAGTACTCAAAAATAGCTGACTGATTAACTCACGTCATCAGCCACCATCCTCATTTATCTTTTGTGTCATGTTCCCTGCTTTCCTACTGAAAAAAGACACGAGAGGGACAGAAGTACAGAATCACATAATTGTACCTCTTGATGTCCTTGACAGAGCAGCATGAGAACGCCAACACAGCGGCGGGTCCCGGCATTGGTGAGTAGAGGATGAACAAATAACCCGAGCCTTGCAGACAGTGAAGACAGAGGAAGAGAGGTTCCCATTGCAGGTGCCCTATGAGAAGGAAGAGGAATATCTGGATCACCTCTCCTATGAGGACAGGCTGATGGAGTTGGGGCTGTTCAGCCTGGAGAAGAGAAGGCTCCGGGGTGACCTTAGAGCAGCTGCCAGTGCCTGAAGGGGCCTACAGGAAGGATGGAGAGGGGCTTTTCACAAGGCTGTGTAGTGATAGGACAAGGGGGAATGGCTTTAAACTAAAAGAGGGCAGATTTAGATTAGATATTAGGAAGAAATTCTTCCCCCATGAAGGTGGTGAAACACTGGCCCAGGTTATCCAGAGAAGCTGTGGCTGCCCCCTCCCTGGCAGTGCTCAGGGCCAGGTTGGATGGAGCTCTGAGCACCCTGGGCTGGTGGAAGATGTCCCTGCTCATAGCAGGGGGGTTGAAACCAGATGATCTTTAAGGTCCCTCCCAATCCAAACCATTCTATGATTCTATGAATACAACAGGTCCTGTTTGCCTCACCTCAAGCCAGTCCCAACAGTGCATACCTCTTCATGCACATGCGACGTCAGCCTGGACCCTGCCCTTGACAGCATCTCCTGAGCTCCTGTCCTCAGGGATCCACATCATTGACAAAGGACGTTCAATAAAATTGAAAACACAGGAAAGAGAAACCCAGAACTGAAAACGCTGAGAGCCTGAGTAGAGAGGTTCAGCTGTGAAACAAGAGGAAACACTGATGCTGAGAAATACAATAGAGTCCCAGTAAAAATATCTGTATGCATACATATATATACGTATTTATAAACATTTGCTGTCATATTTTGAACCATGGTTGGGAGACAAGCAGCAAACGAAAAAACTACTTGTGGATCCTGCTGGCATCTGTTTGGGTTGATCTGTATCCCTTGTTCTGGCTTCCCCACTTGTGAAAAAGGCTCCTATACTAACTTCCATGGTATATTTAACACCTAGTCTGATGTTTTGAAATACTAGCTCTTTCATAAGGAGCAGTAATTGTTGGAATATTATTTAGGTACATCTCACGCACTTTTCTGGGAACTATTATGGAAAGTGTAAACAAATGTGGGAAAAACTCCTTAAAGTGTAAGGTACTGTAATTTGTTGTATCCCTTCAGTTTTTGCAAGTCGTCCTCCCTCTCTGAGGATGTGGCACAGCAAATACGTCTGTGCTCTCACATTTCTGTGAGTTTCCAACACCCGCTGCAGTTAGGAAAACTCCCTTCATGTTCTGAAAGCTGCTGACAAGACTGGAAGCTGATCCTTTACTGGACATAGGTTTCTGAGCACGAACTGCTGCTAGATGTGGCAACTGTAACTTACGCATCCAGCTGCAATAAACAAGACTGCTTTTTAAATAACCTGATGTCATGAGATCATACGTCTTTTGTGCTATTTAATGATCTATGGCAATAGCTGTGCACAGAAAAATATCCTTCTTGGGAAGCAAGAGATGCAATTGACAAAAAGTAATGTGAAATAAGTCTTAATGGTCAGGGTTGAACTCACCAAAGGCAGGAGGAGATGGGAAGACATCGTCACTCCCATTTCTGTTCAGCAAGGATGCCTATACAGTCTGATTTCTCTCTTCAAACCAAGCTAAGAGTGTCCCAGTAGCTCAGTTCTAGTTTCGGTCTCCATATTGTGGTAGAACAAAATGAGACTGTTCACTCCTAAGAAATATCACCAACTTCATTCCCAGGGTGAATACTCCCATTTCTGATGACTGCCATGCACTAATAAAAGTTGAGTGATATTTGTAATCCTTTATTTTCTTTCATTCGAGGGATAGAAGCAATGATTCAATTTTACTCCTCCAGTTTTCCACTTCAGAAAACAGTTTCCATCTTTGTTTCAATTCAAAAAGTAGTCTTATTATTTGCATACAGAGCATATTTTATTATGATGTTTTTATCCCTGAAATCTGTAACATTTTATGACTGTGCTAGGGGCAGGTGTCGGTGATATATTTCTTTCTTGTGTGTAGCAATCTGTTATAGGAGGTGTGTTTCCTGCATTAGGAATTATCATTGATAAAATACACAGAACTCATATGAATCGGCATTGAAGACACAGCAAGCTTAATTTCTGAGTGAAAAATGTCAGCTTATACATTCTGCATTGGGCTGTTTTTGATTTTATTTAAATATTGTGATTTTTTTATTTACCTTACAGCTAAGGAGGAATTGCATGCTAGAGTCCTGTCTGGGTGCAATCGATGTTTTAGAAACAGAACCATGCCAGGGTACAGTATGAACTATTCAAACTTCAGACCAAACTTCAGTCTTTGCCAATCACAGGTCAATGTGTGCAGGCAGACAGGTAGGGAGACCAATTAATTGATTGCTGACTATATTTACAGATCTCATTCACAGAATGGTAGTATCATAGGATGGTCAGCATTGGAAAAGACCTCTAAAGATCATCTGGTTTCAACCCCCCTGCCATGAGCAGGGACATCTTCCACTGGACCAGTTTGCTCAGAGCCCCATCCAACCTGGCCTTGAACACTGCCAGGGAGGGGGCAGCCACAGCTTCTCTGGGCAACCTGGGCCAGTGTTTCACCACCCTCACGGGGAAGAATTTCTTCCTAATATCTGATCTGAATCTCCCCTCTTTCAGTTTAAAGCTATCACCCAAGCCATCACCCATTGTCCTATCACTCCACGCCCTTGTGAAAAGTCCCTCTCCAGCCCTACTGGCAGCTACTCTAAGGTCTCCCAGCAGCCTTCCCTTCCCCAGGCTGAGCAGCCCCAGCTCTCCCAGCCTTTCCTCCCAGCAGAGGGGTTCCAGCCCTCGCATCATTGCTGGGGC